>Ga0136644_10001219_pt1 | contig 20494 bp, 19 predicted proteins | sample C_130820_EF_Meta_FD_94780 | JGI IMG/M metagenome (GOLD analysis project Ga0136644, IMG submission 94780) | Freshwater microbial communities from Lake Croche, Canada to study carbon cycling - C_130820_EF_MetaG (v2) (version 2) | ecosystem: Environmental > Aquatic > Freshwater > Lake | place... | reverse complement strand
TATGTATCGAAAAAATACTTTGAATAAAATAATATATAAAATATACCCATCAATATAAACTATTGAAGATGACTAAAATATGTCTAAATATGATTGTTAAGAACGAAAGCAAAATTATCGAGCGACTCATGCTATCTGTCTTACCATTAATCGATAGTTACTGTATATGCGATACAGGTAGCACAGACAATACAATCGAATTAATCGAGACATTTTTTGGCAAGAACAATATACCAGGAAGAATCGTAAAAGAACCATTCCAAGATTTCGGATATAATCGCACATTTGCACTAAATGCGTGTATTGGGTTATCTAATGCAGATTATTTGCTATTATTGGATGCGGATATGAAGTTACGTATAGACACAAAGCTATCCATAGAAGAATTTAAAAAAACTCTAACCAAGGATGCTTACTATATATTCCAAGGTTCCGATTTATTTTTTTATAAGAACGTTCGTATTCTAAGAAATGATCCTGAGTTTTCATATTGGGGGGTTACACACGAATTCGTTAAAACCACACCTGGTTCAGTATATGTGCAAATAGAAAAATCTCAATTATTCATTGATGATATTGGCGATGGCGGTGCTAAAGCAGATAAATTCGAAAGAGATGTTCGATTACTTTTAAAGGGATTAGAAGAGAATCCTGGTAATGACCGTTATACTTTCTACTTAGCAAATAGCTATCGAGATGCTGGACAATATGAAAATGCTATTCAAAGGTATAAAGAACGAATCAAAGTCGGCGGATGGCATGAGGAAGTGTGGCATTCATATTATTCTATCGGTAAATGTTACGAAAATATGGGCGATTTACCCAACGCCATAAGCGCATGGTTAGACGCATATCAGTGTTATCCAAATAGAGTTGAAAATCTATATAAATTAGTTAATTATTATCGCTGTAAAAGTCAATATGTTCTTGCGTATTGTTTTTACGAAATAGCTAGAGATGAACTTATGAAGAGCAATTCTAATGACCATCTTTTTTTAGAGAAAGAAATTTATGACTTTAAATTAGATTATGAATTTACAGTTATTGCTTATTACCGTAATCCTAAAAATTTAGATGTAGTATCTTCTAGTATGAAAGTACTAGGGCATCCCAGTGCACCAGAACCTATAACTAATAATGTACTTTATAATTATAAATTTTATGCTCCAAGATTAAAAGATATTATGGGGCAATCAACCGATAACATTTCGCAGATTCTCCATCAGGTTGGTAATTCAATGCAAATAGATAGCCAATTTATACATAGCACGCCCTCTTTATGTATTGACCCACTTGTTAAATCAAGATTAATTGTTAATAAACGATATGTAAATTATAGAATTGGAGATAAAGGCGAGTACGTTAACCAAGCTAATATTGCTACAAAGAATATTATTGCATACATAGATATTAGTAAACCACAATGGAAGATAGAAAGTCAGACGGAATTGAAATATAACGAATGTTATGACAATTTATACGTTGGACTAGAAGATGTTCGTATTATGGGACATAATGGGAAGCTCTATTTTAATGCGAATCGTGGAATAGAACAAGGAAACATGGCAGTAGAACATGGAACAATTAATTTGAAATCTAGATCGACGATGTCGAATTTATTAGATATAGATAATCAACATAAGATAGAGAAAAATTGGGTGATGTTTGAAAACGCAGATCGCGAATTAAAAATGATCTATGGATGGTCTCCTCTTCGAATTGGAAACGTAATTGATCACCCAGATAGTAAAATAGATGATAAAAACAATCCTATTAAAAAAATGCTGGTAACACATGAATATAAAACACCGAATTTTTTTAGGTGGTTAAGGGGGTCGACGAATGGTCAACGAGTCGGAAATGAAATCTGGTTTATTTGTCATATTGTTAGTTACGAAGATCGCCGGTTTTACTATCATATGTTTGTTGCTCTGGATTATAAAACAATGGAAATGAAAAGATACAGTAGAATATTTACGTTTGAGAAAGAAAAGGTGGAGTATACTCTAGGATTTGTATATTTAGAAGATAAAAAAGAATTATTAATAGGGTATAGTTTAATGGATAGAGAAACAAAATATATGACTGTTCCTATCAATAAGGTAGAGGATTTATTTTCTCTTTAATATATATAATGAAAAGAGCCGCTAGAAGATTTGGGTCTGAGTTAACTGAAGCAGAGGTAGAATTAAAAGTAACTGAAGGAAAAAATACACCATTAGAAATGGCGAGTTATATTTGGATGGGACATGGGTCTGAAGATTTTGAGCATGGAAAGCCAGTAATATTTCAAAGAAAAAATATTCCAGACAACAGTGTGTATGTAACAACTAGACCCATGGGAGCAGAAAATGATTTTGAAGCAGGACTTCATACGATGGTAATGAAAAAACTTCAAGAAGGAACACTTGATGCGCCTTCAATCTTAAATTTAGAAAATTTAGAAGAATTAAATAATAAAGTAAGCACGTGCACGCAAAGTGATATCGAGATTTGGGATTTGTTATCTGAAAAAAGTTCTAGAGTGCATGTTCATTCTAGAAATTCTTCAATAGAAAGTAGAAAAACCTATGTTGATGGAGAATTAATACCAGAACAATTCCAACAAAATGGATTACCTCTATGTGGCATCGTTGATTTATCATCATTAAGACAATCTACTGATTCTATTATTTCCAATTTAAATGGAGTAACATTTTTAAATGACGATGGTTCATTAAATTGCAGAGAGTTATCTGGATTTTGGCCACAATTAACATTCTTCACATTAGACACAGATAGAGGTCACAACACTGAATGGGTTCTTACTGAAGCATATAAATATTCAGTTTGGCCAACTCGTTCTGATATTGACATTGTAAAAAATATTGCTAAACAGATGAGAATAGACAATCCTAGTATTGAAGAATTAGATATACTTAAAACATGTTGTAGATTTATTGGTACAAATTACAAAATTAAATATAGCAACATATTTGAAAAATTTCCCGGTATTCATTATAGTTACGTTTGTAGAGTACCTAAAGAATCAGATCCAGATAATCCGAATCTAACCGGAGATCTACTTGCAGCTAACGATTTACAAAGAACTGGTTTAATGAGAGCGCTTTCTAATAGTACACAACCATCTGACTCTGATTTATCAGATATTTTTAGGCAAACTCCTTCTCTGACAGAGAATAAAAAAATAAAAGAACTTATGACTCTCGGTAAAATGCTTTCCGATATAAAAGCTCCCACAGAAATAAGAAAATCAGTTTTTTCGGTGGGATCAGTAAGATCAACACCTAAAGCAAAAACTACAAAAGCAAAACGAAAAGGCGGAAGCAAAACAAGAAAAACTCGTAAACATCGTAGAACTAGAAAGCATCGTTAAATTTCATTCATTGTAGCACTCTTACAATTTTCACCAAAAGTTTTACGGTGCCATTGACAAATGCCATGCTCCCTTATTCCATCCAAATGTCTTTTTGTGCCATACCCAACATTTGAATCTAATCCATATCTATCCACCAAATCAGGATGTTCTTTACACAATTCCTCTATGTACGTATCACGCCCAGTTTTCGCCAATATACTTGCAGCAGCAATACCCATATATTTTGCGTCTCCTTTTTCAATCATAACATGAGACAATTCAGCAATGCACTCACGATTCGGATCAAACGCACGATATGGCGTGAAATAATTACCATCAACGACCGCCATACATTTATCCATCTCTACATCATCCAATTTATTTATAGTTTCTCGAATACATTCATGCATTCCGTTCATAGTTGCCTTTAAAATATTTATGTCATCAATAACGTTTTCTGGAACCCAAGCAACATGCCATGCTAGAGCATTGTTCTTTATATACTCAGCGACTTCATTTATCTTTTTCTTTGAGGTGAATTTTTTGCTATCCTTAATATTTTTTCCATCAAATTTCGTAGGGTCTTTAGGTAAAACGACACACGCTATATACACTCGGCCAAATAGACATCCTCTCCCTGCTTCATCTAATGAGAATTCATAGTGGTTTTTCTCATTATAAAAGCGATCTAATATTGCGGGAGGCGATCTAGGTTTTCTCTTCTTTTCAGGTTCCATGCTACTATTTTAAAATAACTATACTTTAAAATAGTAATTCAATTTTTCATTTATCGCATATCTTTTTTCGTCCTATACTTTATATCAAATGTTATCTATAAAAATTACACCGTTAGTTTTATTTTTAGTATTATTAGTAGTTTTAGTAATATCTGTGATTTTCAGTAATACATTTTTGTCTAAGGAAGGATTTATATCTTTTAAACAAAGTGTAAATACATTAGATACAGTACTTATACCAACATATTCGAGTACAGCAACTCCTTATAAATTACATGACAATTTATTTTTAGACAAAAATAACGGAAATTTAATTGAAGTAGATTCAACAGGAACTGCTAACGATTCTACAGGAATTAATATTGTTAAAACGTACGTTGTTACTAGAAGCACTAGTCAAACGGTTTTAGCATTCGATACAAAAAAAAATACAGCAGGCACAGCTGTGGTAGCACAAGACACTGCTCCTAGTTTAATAGCTTCTATACCTGAATCATACAACTCACATATATATGAAACTAGGTCACCCAACACAGACAAATATACTGTTTTTTACATCCCATGGAACCAGGATACTTATGTTCATGTTATAAATAAAACACCAAACCCGGACGTACATGTTGCTAGTTATTTATTAGGTAGTGATAAAACAATAAAAAAAAACCCATACGAAGCAACAAAAAATAGTGTTACATTAACTGAATATAAACCTTTTATTAAACCAAGCGATTCTACTTCTACTGAAGCTCTATACAGTTCTACTAAACCTGTTTATAGTATAGGACAATATGTTAAATATGATGTTACTAATGGTAACCTAATAATACAAACAACTCCAGACGGAAATACAAAAACAATTACCGTATTCGATAGAAACGGTGCTAGCAAACCAGTTGCCACAGCAGCTTCACTAGGGGCTATCTCAAGTACAGACAAATCTTTCCGCTCATTTTTATCAACCGACGTTCTTGGACAAAACATAGTATTGTACTTAGCAAATGGAGTAAATGCTATTATTGCGATAATAGGTTATAATAATACAAACAAAACTAGTTATACTTTAAATAATGTTCGCAGATTTACATCTACCGGAGTTAGCACGACTACTACACCCACTACGCCAGCAACTAATGCAGCAAACAAACCCAATAATACTGATAGTGCCATGTCAGAATACTTCAAATGGTACTGGTATTGGAAAAACAATAGTGGTGGTTCGTCAGGTCCAGATTCAGACAAGTATTTATTAAAGACACAAATTGTTCCTCCTGTATGCCCTTCGTGTCCTATGTGTCCTTCGTGTAATGGAGGCGCGTGCAGTAATTGTGGTGGAAATGGTGGATCTGGCACATTAGCCGTTGGAGGAAATAGTGTAGTAAGAGGAGATGGTATAAGCTACAGAGGAGATGGTATAAGCTATAATGGAAGACCAAATTCGGTTGGAGGGGTAATTAATAATACTGTAGACACAGCTGGTGGGGTTGTTGGCGCAGGATTGTTGGGAGCTGGATTAGTGGGTGCAGCTGCAATAAATACCGCAGGAAAAGCCATAGGCGCGGCAGGACAGCTAGCTGAAAATGTAGTCGACGATGTTACCGGATTAGCAAAAGGTGCCGGTTCCGGTGTAAAAGATATATTAACCATGCGGCCAACAGATGTCAGAAAACCCGTCGTAATAAATAGAACCGAAGGATCTTTTAAATCTCCTTATGGTACAACAACTGGAACACAATCCGGAGACCAATATTCCTATTATGGCGCATTACCAAGCAAAGGAGACAGTAATTATATGCCAATAACAGCTGACTTTAGCGCTTTTGGGAGATAGATAAAATTATTTATAGTTATAATATATAATTAATATATAACTATAAATGTCAAAGAATCCTATAGTTTTATGCTTTGATACAGAGACAACAGGGAAACCGCCAAATAACGAACGTTTCTTTAATGAGAATAAAGGAGCGAAAGCAGAAGAATGGCCAAGAGTAATACAATTAGCGTTTATATTATACGATACTGAAAAAAAGAAACAGTTGGGATTTTATGATAAATTAGTTAGGTTACCAGGAGGACAACAAGTGCCGCCAGATTCCACGGCCGTTCATGGAATTACCGACTCAGATTTAGAAGAAAAAGGTATACCCATTCAAACTGCTGTTAAAATGTTTATAAAATTTTTTAATAAAGCAGATTTCGTAGTAGGACATAATGTTCAGTACGACATAAATGTTATGTGTGCTGAAATAACTTTATTAATACGTAACCCTGAAACAACTGCACAAGATAAAGCTGAAATGAGAAATGTGATACAGAAATTAATGTGGGATAAAAGCAAGAGGTATTGTACACTACATAATTCAAGATCTGTATGCCAATTACCAAAATATGTTTATGAATTGGACAAGCTTTTGCTAGACGAAACTGGCCATGAAGTAATAGATTATTCTTTAGACCTATACGGGAAACGTAAAATGCGTAATCCGAGATTAGAAACTGCTCATCAAGTTATGTTTCATCAAAAATCGAATGGACAACTCCATAATGCATTAGTTGACGTGGCAGTTTGTTTAAGAATATTTATGAAGTTATTTAAGGGAGTAGATTTATGTGATAGTGATAATAAAAACAACAATAAATTTATCTGTGATACTATTAATCCAAGTAATTTAAAACCTAGCGAGGTTCCTAGACGTATCGGTGAGCCACCCATTCATCCAGATTTGATTAAAGAAATGAATGAAATACCATTAAGATTGAGTAAATCTACTATTCGGAGTCGAAAGACCCGATCTTTATCATTCAAAAAAAAATCTACTAGAAGAAATAGTAGGAAAACCAAATCATTATAATTTTTATTAGAAATCATTATAACCTCCCTCGAAGTGACAGTCCATGACGCTTAAATCTCCGGCCGTTTCAGTGTCTTCGTAAGGATCTGCGTTCAAATAATCATTCTCATTGTACTCGATGATATTGTTTTGGTTGGATATGATATGCTCAATATTCTCATTCTCAATAATGTTGTTTACCTCATATTCAATTAGTTGGATAGTAGTTATGTCTACTCCTTCCAAGTATGTATCAAATGCACTAGGATAATCATTTGTACTCTCTTCGCCGTCGCCTATGAAGCCACGACCTCGAGATCCCATATAATCATATAATGCACAATTGGCACAGTAGCCAATAAAGACACCGTTTATTGATCCATAATAGTCGCAATTACCACACTGTCCAGGACCAGTTCCTGGAAGATGGTATACTGCCCAATCTTCAGGGAACTTCTCGTGGTACCACTGGTAATCATAGAGATACCTATCTCCATAATGGAAAGGTTCCTCATTAGGATAAATATCCTCCTCGTCGTCCCTAGACCTGATGGACCAAATAGAATCGTCACGAAACGGCATTTTCTTGTGATTTAAACATTGTTAAATTGTCGATGTTTAAATCAATTTTTTAGATTCGGTTATTCTTCTTCAATTCCCTCCTCGATAATATCCTCTTTCTTAACATTCTTATCTAGATATCTATAAATTCGTTTAATGTCTAACTTAGTAATATCATAGTTTTCAAACATCTTTTCAACTTCGTTCAATTGGTCGTTTTGATTACAGAAGTCGCCACCTTTAAATAATCGCAGTTCATGAAAAAATGAAATTAAATCCTTCTTATCTAAATCTAATTGTTGACATAAATTATAAATAAATAAAATATTATTATATTCAGTGGAATATTTTGTTAGTACCTTTGTAAACCTCACTTCAGTGGGTTTAAATTTATTTCTATTTTCTGGGAAATAATCATGATACAGTTTATTATTATAGAATGTTTTCATAAGAGAACTCATCTCATTAAATTGCCATATTTGGCTTTGAAAAGTAATTCGATCAATATAATCCGCATAACACATATTATCCAATATTTTCAGGTAAAACGGAAATGCCTTTTGTATTTCTTTATTTTGAAGAACATCAACAATATTTTCATGCCATAATAACGCAACAATAGTTCTATCGGTCTCGTTCATAAACAAGTTATGATCTTCCATCTTAACATTATTATTTATAAGCATTTCGGTTATTTTCTTTGAATCTTCATTGTATGATTTCGCATGAAAGATATTTTCTATTATACTCTCTGTTATTAATTCAGGTTTCTTAGTTAATACCTCATTAACAAATAGTAGTTTTCGCATATCGCCTTGTATATATCGCAATATACTATCTACATAACTCTTCTTAGAAGATAGAAGTGACGGAACCGTAATGTTTAATATGCTCTTCATTTGATTTGAAGTAGGGGTTTTTAATTCAAAAGTATTACATACTTTAATTAGCTCCTTTATTTTTTTATCTATATAATAATTGCCTATGCATATAATAGGGTTTGTCGTAACATTTTCAAGGCGCTGTTTTTTTGTCTTCTTTTGTCTTATTATTTTGATTAATGCAGTAATACCTCCTTTATCCCCATTATTCATACCATCTATTTCATCCATAACAATAGCTATTTTTTTAACTTTCTTCGTCATCATCTGTAACACATTTCTATTAGAAACGTTATTGCTGGTAATTGTATCAATAAGACCCTTATTTCGAACATCCCCTGCATCATATTTTACTACGTCATAATCTAATTCTTTCAAAATATTCATAGCAAAATGTGTTTTACCACAACCAGGCGACCCATAAATATAAATACCTTTCTTATAATTTACATTTTTATAATTTTCATCGAATGATAACAATATCTGTTTTATTTCGTTGGCAATAGCTTCTCTTTCAAATATCTCATTTATATTTATAGAGTTCATATTAATAACAATATACTAATATGGACGCATTTATTTATATTGAATTTTAAACGAATATATTCGCACATTGTAATTAACATTATATAACGTTAACATCTATTATAATTTCGGGATCACTTTTATTTCTATAATAAATTGGTACAGTATTTTCTTCCATTTGAATAGGTATTCTTGTCATTTTTTCTGGTGCGTTTTTATATTCTTTTAACTCAATTGTTTTCTCTACCAATTGATTCTGTAACATACCTACCATTTTCTGAAGTTCACCATTTTGTTTAATTAAATCGATTGGAACAGATTTTGTGTTATTTAATTCTCTTATAGTTTTTGTTTTTTCAATTAATTGTTTTTGTAACATTGTTATCATATTTTCTAACTCTTCAGTTTTCTTATTTGAAGGAGGAGGTACCTCAGAAACAGTTATCCCCTTATTTTTAGATAATTCTTGAACGGTTTTTGTTTTCTCAATTAACTGCTTTTGCAAAATCATAATCATATTCTCATACTCTCCACATTTCTGTGCAATTTGAGATAGCTGTTTTTGCTGTTCTTGAATCATATTTACTACCTCTTGATTTGATAACTGAACCGGTTCTTGGCCCGGTCGTTGCAGCATAATTGGTGAATTGTTTTTCATTTTCTCCATTTCTTCTTTCATCATCTGTTCGCGCTCAGCTTCAATCTCCTTAATTTGTTTTAATACATCGGGTTTCATTTTTGGAAGACCGGCGTCATAGTTTTCTAATAGTCCATCGATGTCTCTTAAAAAGAAATCTTTAATGGGTTGTTCTAATGGTTTACGAATAAACATATCGACTGTTAGTTCGCATTCCCTAAAATAATTAGGATGCTGGTTATCCAACATTTTACGCTTATCGTAAGTATTATGTTCATGAGAAAATACTAGAATAGCTTTCATTGGATCTAATTGCACAAAAGGAATGGTATATTCTTTTAAAAACGCCCGTTCTTCTGCGAGGGCAGCATGTTCTTCATATTTAGTTTGTAAAAGTAATTCTTTTCGAAAGGCAAACGTCCCCGCTGTAGCATGGTTTGGACCATATGGTCCACATTTATACATCTTTTGAATGTGTTTAAAAAAGATATAAATCTCGCTTGATCCTGCGCATAATGCTTGAGGGTTTGCTTCTAATTTTTCTACGGCGTCTTCGATTCTTTCTGGGGGGTAATAGTCATCGTCGTCCATATACACAATTATTGATCCACGCGCGAAACTATGCATATAATTTCGCTTTGCGCCTAAAGTCATCTTTTTATCAACTTCAAAATATCGAATCTGATGAATATTTGACGATTCTATTAAATCCTTGATTTTATCAGTACCATCATCAACAATAATCCATTCTATGCGATGTTTCGGATACGTTTGATTACGAAAACAGTTAAACATATTTTGTATGAAAGGACGGCGATTAAATGTTGGTGTGCATACACTAACAAATGGCAATTCTTTAGATTTACCAGTATTTTTCTTACTAGTCATTATATTAGAATAACAATGTTAATATTCTAATATAACGCTAAAACTTCTAAATATATTTATAGAGTAATTATATTTATAGCATTCGTAGAAACTGAACAGTTCCATAACTTAGAACACCTAAAGAAACAGCATAAATCATTAAATTTATAGCAAAATATAGGTTTGTAGAAGAATCGTAATCCTTTTCAATAGGCACAGACGTTCTCATCTTATTTAAAATCTCCGATGCGGCAGAAAAAGAAGTAATATTAAATTTTGATTTTATAATATAAATTAAGAACATTACAACAATAAATATAACAGAAACAAATAAATATAACAACACTGATCGTAAATTACTGTTCTTTACATTATTAACCACATCTGATGTTCCATAAATAAATGTAATTAAAAGAGTTATAATTAAAAAATTATCTGAAATATACTCAACATATTCATTAAATTTTAATATCAATGTTTCAAAAAAGCTTGGATCAGGTTTTCCAGTTATAGGTATTTTCTTATTATCTATAAACATTAACATATCTTTATAAGTAGCTGCCAATTTCCAAAGATCCCAGTTACTATAATACAGCATAGCAAAAAGAGAATAAAACGTAAAGTAGAATAAACAGAAAAACCCACCTAATGGCACACTTATTGACATTATTATTATGAATCTAACAACATTCCATATAAGTTTAAATACAGACATAGATGTTTGTTGTGTTGTACTGTCTTTATTATTTGGGTCGGGATTCGGTGAAACGGTTTTATCTGGAATAAAATATAAAACAAAGACGAGTGCGTACATTATTGATACAACAACATTCTTATAGTTGACTCTAATTACATCGATTAAAAAGTTTTTAAACCCCGATGCAAAATTATAGCTTAGATTTAATATAATTAAAAACAGAATGAGATAACACAACGTGTGATTCATAAATTTTGATATAAACCCCGGAAATAGATTAATAAGAAAATATTCCAGCTTTTCAGGAAAGAATAATGCATACTCTATAAAATAAAGTAAAATATACTTCAAAAATTTATTGGCAGTATAGTCATCACTTAAGCTTTTTATCTTATCCGCTGAAAATTTAAATAATTCAACTTTTTCCCCTTCTTTAAAATTATTATAAAACATTAAATAATACCAATTATTAACAACAAAGCTACTAAACACAATAGCTTCAATAAAACATATATATTTGTAAACTATATTTTCATCATTTTTTGGATCCACTTTATCAAGTGGATTCTTAACATCCTTGTCATTGGCCTTTTTCTTATTATCAATACCTGTTTCTACAATACCATCCACGTTTTTTTCTATTTCTTTAATACGATTATCAGTATTAGATATTTTTTTAGTTATTGTAGAAGCTAATTTTCTATTGTATGCCACAGTTGCATTATAAACAAAATTAATAAACCTAATAAGTATATCTCTTGGATCACTAATAGTAGCATCCTCTTTATCGTCTTTAACGTTATCGTAACCTTCCCATTCATCATCATTAAATCCTTCAACTATTTTCGCAGGAATCTTTTCATCGACATTGTTAACGTTCTGCAGTATTTCAGGGAATTCCACTTTTTTCATATTTTCTTTGTTCCTTCTTTTCTTAATTTTTTTAATTTTATAGATCATGTTCATTGTTTCGAAATTACCGTTTTTTTCACTAAATACTCTTTCTTCTGGAACATTGTTTATATCTAACATTATATATTATATAGGTATTGAATATAATATATAAACCTATCTTTTTTCACACATTATGTGTAAAATAAATTTTATAACTTTACCTTGCGTATAACATTCCACAGTTTCCGGCTATAAATGATAAAATATTGTATCGTTCTTCATAAAGAGTAAGATTAAAATTATAATCATAAAGCTTCCAATTTGATTTTCTAACACCTATTGGGTTACCGCAAGAATCACATATTACATCATAATTAGAATTTGCTAAATCAATTGGTGGAGTAATAGTTGTTACTTCTAACTCTATTGTCTTGAAATTGCTTAGATTCAATGCACCCGATGGTTGAATATCACGATGACTTGTGCTTAAACAGAAATTATAACAATAGAGCCCCTCTTTCGCGAACCCAGGCGTACGTGTATACTTTTCAACGTAATTATATATCCCATTGGTTAATATATTTTCTCTATACTCTCCATTAAGCAATATTCCCATGTTACTTAATATTTCCTTCTGATTTTCAGGGTGATAAATTCCAGTCGTATTAATACCGGTTGTTATTTCTCCATTTGGATGAACATCTATCCCATAAGATACATTAATAGATACTCCGTTCTGTTGTTTTGCAAAAACAACAACTTCTTTAGATGATGATCCTTGTTCTCCTAAACTGATATTAGATGGTAAAGAGTCATATGGCCAATTAGTATAATTTGACCATTCATTTCTTAAATAAATATCATTTCTCTGGAAGAACCACATCCAGTTAGCAACCATTCCACTGGAGTATAGCTGAATACGTTTACTTCCAGTAATATTTTCAAAATTATATCTCATAACGTCTTTAACTAAATATATTTGATCTTCTGATGCAAAATGTGTTGCTTCTTCTTTTGATAAAAAACAATAAGTTGATAACAAATGCACATCAGCGTTCCATGTACCCGAATAATTTTGAGAATTATAATTAGGATTATTAGTCGGATCTAAAAAAACACTCGGTGGCGTTTGCAGAAACCTAAACATTTGAAAACGGTTCTGTGTAAAATCTGGTTGGACATATGGATATTGATTTTTATTATCAAAAATATCTCTAATTACGAATAGTTCTTGTATTGGTCTTAATGTTACTGTAATACTTAATTCGTTATATTGAAGAGCTATCAGTGGAAAAGCACACCCCGAATTTAATGTAAACCAAGTATTTATAGGAATAAATAACTGGCGTCCTCGGATAGATGGTTCAGCCCCACCAGCTTTCGGTGTATAAAAAGCGTTTGGGTATGTTTGTATTCTTCCATAAGCATTGGCCGGATCATTAAATTCTGGCACATTTCCAGTCATAACATTAAACAACCGCTTTTTTTCGGTATTAAAATCTCGTTCAACCATAGCAGCCAAATATTCTCCAGTATATGATTGTAATACTAATGACCCGCATGTTATATCTATTTGTTGTATCATCTGTGTTCCAAGATCTTTAATCCATTTAAAATCATAAGGAACCCACTGCAAATTAGTATCGTATATTGGATTATAGACGGGGCTCCATATATCGGGTATATTTATTACCAAGTATGTGTCCATTAATAAATCAGCGTATCTAGGTATTTTAAACGTAAACGTAGAAGAGTCAGTTAAGCGAAGATCTCTTAAACCATCATAATCTATGCGGAATTTCTGAAGTCCAAAATTTGTATATTTCGCATAAGATGCTTTAAAAAAAGTTTTGCTAGGATTTCCAGTTAAGAATATATTGTTGTTTCCTACAGAAATTATATTTAGTAATCCACCGGCCATTATTTATTTATATATATTATATATTTTTTTATTATATTAGTTTGTATATAGAATATATAGATTGATGAAATTAATTAAAAAGGTATTAATATCTATCGTCATTGTGATATTTATCTATGTTATATGGCGATTATTAAAGAATAGAGTAGAGATTAAAAATGTAAACGAAAATTTTTCGATGTTTTCTAGTAGCTCCACTAATGAACTAGATAATGTGAAAGGCAATGGAACAATAAAAATAGAATCATGTAAAGAAAATTTTGCTATGTTGCCTCTAAGAGAGTACTGTATAAAAGCATCATATAACTCTGCTTTATCAGGAAACTATGTAAACTTAGACATGATTACATATGTATTAAATAGAGGATGTAGATTTTTAGATTTTGAAATATTTTATATTGCAGAAACAAAATCAGATAAGACAATCAGATATACTCCCAGAGTTGCGTATTCTACAGACAATACATTTACAACAATTAATTCTGAGAATAGCATTTTATTAGATAATGTATTAACAACTGTTATAAATTCAGCTTTCTCTTCTCCTACTCCAAATCTTAAAGATCCCCTTTTTATAAATCTCCGAGTAAAATCTAACAATAAAGAAGTTTATAAAGCAGTAGCTGCTTCTATTGACAACACTATTCGCCAAAAACTTTATGTAGACACAAACAGTTCACAAACCCCCTACCCTGCCATCCCTATAACTCATGACACTTTGCTTTCGGATGTTATGGGTAAAATAATAATATGCTTTGATAAAACAATTGACCGTTATTATAAAGATTCTACAAACTGCGAACCTTCCGATAGTACCTGCTATGATTTAACGGATTATATTAATATAGAAACCGGGAGCGAAGAGTTGAATTTACTGCGTTATTCTGAAGTTATGGATCAATGCACTGTCCCATTTAATATTAAAAATAACAATCTTCATACTGACGTTAAAACAATGAAATATGTTATTCCGTATATTAAAAATGATAATTCTAAAAACCCTAATATTAGTGATATTGTATTAATACACTCTGCGCAGATACCAGCGTATCGGTTTTATAAAAAAGACAAAGGTTTACAAGAATATGAAGAATTCTTTAACGAAAACCACGCTGCCTTTGTTCCTTTAGCTATTGCCATACCTTATTTTAAAAAAAATACTCAATAACCATTCACAATATTTATTCCATAGTAAATATTGTATACGTCAATACCAATAGATTAGAAATATTTAGGGTCTAAACAACATTCTTTAGAAAATATCTCTGTTTTATATAAGTAAACATAACGATGGTAAAAACTAAATATAGAAAAATAAATTCGCAGTTACCAATAAATAAAGTATATAAAAAATTTAACTCGGAACTATGCGAAAATACTATGACTTTTCATGATTGCGAACTAGAAATATTACGTAATTCTATTTACGAAAGCGAAAAAGTACGCGGAGAAAAGATTGTTAATAGCGAAGAAGTTAAAAACCTGCTAATAATAGTAGAAAACTTTATTACTCGAAAAAAATTGGTTTGTTATGGCGGAACAGCAATTAATAACATTTTACCTAAGTTCGCGCAATTTTATAATCGAGATATAGAAGTACCTGATTACGATTTCTTCTCATCAAATGCTTTAGAAGACGCCAAAGAATTAGCCGATATTTATCACAAAGCGGGATATAATGATGTTGAAGCCAAAGCTGGGGTTCATATGGGAACATTCAAAGTATTTGTAAATTTCATTCCAATCGCTGATATTACACAGCTAAATATTAATGTGTTTAAATCTATACTTAAAGAATCTATTATTGTTTCTGGAATACATTATGCTCCTCCTAATTATCTAAGAATGGCTGTTTATTTAGAGCTATCTAGACCATTAGGAGATGTATCTAGATGGGAAAAGGTATTCAAACGTCTACAATTATTAAATAAATATTTTCCTATGGAAAGCAAAAACTGCGATAAGATTGATTTTCAAAGGAAAATGCATTCAAATTCTGATATGTTAGAGAAGCTATATATAACCACCCGCAATTCATTCATAGATCAAGGAGTTGTGTTTTTTGGGGGGTATGCCACTAGTTTATATTCAAAATATATGCCCGACAACGAAAAGCATATAATTAATAAAATACCCGACTTTGATGTTTTATCTGAAGACCCATCTAAGAGTGCATACATAATAAAAGAACTATTGGATAGAGAAGGTTTTAAAAAAGTAAAACTTGTAAAACATGACCCTATAGGTGAGCTTATTCCTGAACATTTTGAAGTAAAAGTGGGCATAGAAACTATTGCCTATATTTATAAACCAATAGCATGCCATAGTTTTAATAAAATTACAGTAGACGATAGAGAAATTAATATAGCAACCATAGATACTATTTTAACATTCTATTTAAGTTTTCTCTATATCGACAATAAATATTATAATAAAGACCGACTTTTATGCATGGCAAACTTTCTGTTTGATGTTCAAAGCAGAAACAGGTTAGCACAAAAAGGATTGCTAAAACGTTTTACTATTAATTGTTATGGAAAACAACTTACATTAGAAGATATGAGATCTGAAAAAGCAGAAAAACATAAAGAATTATCTAATAAACATGGTAGTAAAGAGTACGATATGTGGTTTTTAAAATACGAACCAGGTCAAAAAAATAAAAACAGTAAAAAAACAGAGAAAAAAAGCCATAAACAACATCATAATAAAACAAATAAAAAAAAGGTCAGCACACATCCGCTATTACGAATTCTACAGAAAAATACCCTTAAAAACAACTAGAATAAAAGCTTTTATATTTCTGATAAAAAATCCGTTGTTTTTAAAATGCTATAATAGAATAAGCCAAATGCAATACTTTTAAATATTAGTCCTGTAACATTAAAATTGCCGTCAGCGTTATATATCGATAAGAACGCGAACCTCTTAAATATCAACGTGTTTACTAACGGTAACTGGAAAAAGAAAAATAACACAGCAACGAAAATAGGCGTCTGAAATTCGGTTAATAATATATCTAACTTGCGCTCTTTTCTCTTTTTTTCCTCATATTCCTTTAAATTTCTTTCTGTCATGTCCTCATGTTCTCTTACATAATCATTCATCTGTTTTACAGGGGGTATGTAATTTGGTGTGACTTGTTCATCTTGAATATGACCTGCAGAATCCATCGGTATATCTCTTGATGGTAATCGTTGCTGTTGCATATTCTGTAATTGCATTTTATGGTTCTCTGGTATAAACTGTTGAGGCATTTGCTGTTGTTGTGGCGGCGGCATCGGATTCTGTGCAGATATTCCATAAGGATTCGCATGAACATTAATAGGAATATATGTTGTAGCTGGCCCGCCCTGTTGTATATTAGGATTGAATGAATTTGTCATACCATTAGAATTATCTGGTAAATCAGAAATGCGCGTAATATTTTCCATTGAAAACTATACAATATAAAGTAACTAAAGATTGCATAGTTTAACGAATAAAGGAAACCTAGGTTTCCTTTTAAACCTTCCTATATTTGTATTATTAAATAGAACTTTAACAATCGAAATGCCTATATTATTAAAACTATCTTAATAATATACTCAGAATAAATCTTTGTTTATTGAAGTCGGTAATCCATGACCAAATAAAATCATATACACTAATATCAGAGCAGCCAACAGAATGCTTCGATTCTCAGCAACAGTTTGTTTTTGACCAAGTATGAAAACCATTAATAGGTATAATAAAACACCTATTATTGCGGAATGCAACAACATCATTCGTCCGTTTTCCATCTTATATATATTCCAATATAGAAAAAAATTACATTTGAATTGTCTAAAGAAAGGATTAAAAGGGAACCGGGGTTTCGTTCGGGTCAGAAACATCAATAATGCGTTTTGTTTTATTACATTTACTAGGAGTTAAAGAATACTTGTAGCATTTCTCTCCATGTTTATAAATTTTGCCTTCAAATTCGCTCAATATCGGACCATTAAATACAATACAGTTTTTATCTTTACATACCTTATTAAACAAACTCGCTAAACCTAATCCTAATATTGCGGATATACAATATCGTCCAAGTTCTGTATCCAATAGACGTTTGATATTCATTCTATATTATACATTATCATAATATAAAATCTATGTTTGCATCGGTATTTTAGATATTTTGCTTTCATCACGCGGACATGCTGTTTCTGTCTGATTAAATGAAAAACAGCTATCTGTTTTATCCTTATATTGAAGAGCATCTACATTTTCCGGTGTAGGGTATACATATATTTTACGAGTATCGGGAGCAGTCATATAAACTGCAAATAAACCAAATGCTAAACTAATTAAAAATACATTAAAGTTAACGTATTTAAACAACCCCATTTGTATAATAAATAGAAATTATTTACGCTTTAGCAGTTTTATTCTTCTTCTTCATCTTAGAAGCATCTTTTAATGCTTGTTTAAAACTATACTTTGCGTTTTTGGATCTTCCTTGCTTAAATACTTGTGATACAAGTGAATTCCACGACTTAGCGCCAGCACTCAATTTGCGGCTCTTTTTTGATTTTCCACCCATTTTCTTACCCTTTTGCTTACCACCTTTCTGTGCAACGGATGGGTTAGCTGTTTGGGCCGGAGCTGGTTCTGACGCAGTTACAGGGGCAGGAGTTGAATTAGTTGTAGTAGAAGGGGCAGGAACAGGTTCGGACATTCTATATATTACTAAACTATTTTGTTTTGTTATCAATTATAAAAACAATTCATTTCATGCCCTAAATATACTTTATGATCTTTTGTATTTGTTTGATATAATTTATATTTATCCGCACAATTACTATCTTCACAATTTGAATCACTACATATTTTTAATTGGCCATCTTCTTCTTCAAAAATCTCAACACATGAATGATAATACTCTAAATCTTTTCTAGGAGGTGTATGAACAACCATATCCCTATTATGTGTAAATCTCCAAAACTCCCGAATCTTTTTATTAACGAACATAGAGTAGTTAATATCTCCTACGCGTGGCTGACCAAAGTTATATACAATAGAACGAATTTCATCCCTGTTTAACTCCATAGAAATAACTTGAGCAATGGCTGCTCCTAAAGAATGTCCTGTGCATATAACCGAGTAAGATGGATAAAGTTTATTTAGATTACCTACTGCATCTATGGTTTCATTTTTTATACTTAACGCACTATTATAAAAACCATAATGTATTTTACATTCTAAGCACTCTGGTAAATACGTAGTATATTTCACTTTCTTAATTTCAAAGTCATCGACCCAGTTCATTATCGAAGAAGAACCACGAAAAACTACATATATTGTTTTTGAACTATGCAATATTCCGACAAAACCTAATATATCTGTTTTCTTATCATAAATAGTATTGGTTAATATAAAATCATTTGCGGGACCGCCTATTTTCATAGTTGGATATATTTCTTTATCACAATATGCAGCAGAACTTAGCCATACAGTAATCTGTGATTGTTCTACATTATAACATATTACTAAAAATGGCAAAAGCAGAAAATAAAAAAAACAATTCATTATAAATTTACATGATACCTTTTTCTATTTAGATTTATGTTGAGAACTACTCATATTTTACAGCTCTAATTTCCACAGTCGCCGCAGAAACATCGTCGCATTGCTCGGGTGTATAGCTAAACGATGTTTCTTGTCCTGACGGATATATCGCGTCCCACTTTTGTAGCCATCTGGCTACAATCCAATCACAAATATCACTACTTGACTTTGAACGCAACATATTAATGTCATTCTCATTATTCCACATAATCATGTCGAATACGCCATCGCTAGCGAGAACTACCTTGTATGAAGACCCATCTTCGAAAGGAAAGTCGTATACCAATGGATTGTATCCAGTAAGCCCATTGTGGCCAAGCGCTTGTGTTGTGGCTAACCTGGTTCCATCACCCATGTCCATATATTCAGCATCCGTTTGTACCATCCTTGTCTCAGAAACAACCTTGATACCCGAGGATTTAATGAACCTATACCCTAATGCTTGAACTCTAGCTCTCTCAGATTCGTTGGAACAGTTATGTTCAGCAGTGACATGCAGAATGTTCCCGTCTTTGAAGATTAAGGCCTGCGAATCACCAACTGTAATGCAACGCACCCTATCAGCATAGCACTTCACAATGACAGCAGTTGCACCAGAAGATTCTCTGGTCTTAAACACCGACGCTGATCTAACGCATCCAGAACCCTCGATGTGTCCGACAATCGCTGCCACAGGATCGCTCTTGCCCATATAGGTGGACATTTTCTCGTTGGATATTCCGCGAATCTCTGTTATACATGCATTTGAACCATGCCCGTCGTTGAGCATTACCCAGTCAAAGATTTCTCCACTGTCTTCGTCGATACCTTTCCCCGCACAGACATGGTCTTGTTTAGCAGACATCTGCCTGATTGCAGAGGCAATCTCAATTGAATGCTTTGATGACATGTTGGTTGAATTTTACCAATCCTGGTTATCGGAAAAAAGATTTCAATTTTTTCCTATAAAACACATAATTATTTATTTCTTTTTCTTATTCTTCTTTTTCTTCT
>Ga0136644_10001218_pt1 | contig 20495 bp, 15 predicted proteins | sample C_130820_EF_Meta_FD_94780 | JGI IMG/M metagenome (GOLD analysis project Ga0136644, IMG submission 94780) | Freshwater microbial communities from Lake Croche, Canada to study carbon cycling - C_130820_EF_MetaG (v2) (version 2) | ecosystem: Environmental > Aquatic > Freshwater > Lake | place... | reverse complement strand
TGGCGCGCGAGGGTAAGATTCGCGCCGTCGCACAAACCACCGCGAAGCGATCGCCGGCGGCTCCCGATGTACCTACGGTTGCTGAAACGATTCCAGGTTTTGAAGCCACTACCTGGTTTGCTTTGTTCGCCCCTGCGGGTACCCCGAAGGCGACGATCGACCGCCTCCACGCGGAGGTCATGCGTGTCTACCAGCTGCCCGAAGTGCAGGAGAAGCTGAAGTCGCTCGGCCTCGACCCCATCCTGTCGACGCCGGAGGAGCTCGTCCGTTATCAGGCGAGCGAAATCCTCAAGTGGGCGAAAGTCGTGAAGGAATCCGGCGCCCGGGCCGAGTAGGCCTCAGGCGGCCAAGAGCGCGGCTTTCGCCGCGCTGTACTCGGCTTTCAAACGCGCTACGAGCGCGGCTGCTGGAACCACTTCGTTGATCACCCCGATGCCCTGACCACAACCCCAGATGTCTTTCCAGGCGCGGGCGCTGGAGGCGCCCTCGGCGGTGGAGAAATTCATCTTGCTGGGGTCGCTCTGCGGCAAGTTGTCGGGGTCCATACCGGCGTTACGGATGCTGCCCTTGAGGTAGTTGCCGTGAACTCCGGTGTAGAAGTTGCTGTAGACGATGTCGTCTGAATTGGCCGTCGTGATCATCTGCTTGTAGGCGTCGACCGCACGGGCTTCGTCGGTTGCGATGAAGGCCGAGCCGATGTAAGCCAGGTCGGCTCCCATTGCGAGGGCGGCGAGGATGGCCCCCCCCGATGCGATCGAGCCTGAAAGGGCGAGCGGCCCGCCGAACCAGGCGCGAATTTCTTGCACCATCGCAAACGGGCTTTTCACGCTGGCGTGCCCACCGGCGCCGGCAGCAACCGCGATCAAACCGTCGGCGCCTTTTTCAATCGCTTTGTGGGCGAATACATTGTTGATGACGTCGTGCAGCACGATGCCACCCCAGCTGTGCACGGCGTCGTTCACCTCGGCACGCGCGCCAAGGCTGGTAATCGTGATGGGGACGCGGTACTTGGCGCACAGTTCCAAATCGTGCTCAAGCCGGTCATTACTCTTGTGAACAATCTGATTGATGGCGAAGGGTGCGGCCGGGGTCTCCGGGTGGGCGCGATCGTGCGCCGCCAGGGCTTCCGTAATTTCGGCTAACCATTCGTCTAATTGCGAGGCGGGGCGGGCGTTGAGGGCCGGCATCGAGCCGACAATCCCGGCTTTGCATTGGGCGATAACGAGCTTGGGGTTGCTGATGATGAAGAGCGGCGAACCGATGACGGGGAACGCAAGATTCTTCAGGATGGCAGGCAGGCTACGGGGAGGTGGGTTCACGGCAGTTACCGAAAGAATTGGGAAACGTTTGTCTTGAAGATCATGGCAGTTTGCAGCGCTTGCAGGCAAGCCGAAACTCGCTACACTCCGGCGCCGAGCCAACCAAGGCGTCTTCCGATGGGGCCACGCATGCCGATTCACTGGGGTAGTTGCCGAGGCCGGCAGAGCGGCCGCGTGCGGTCTATGGACTTCGGCCGGTCGATAGGCTGGGCGCTGCGCATGAGCTTGGTGCTGCGCATGGGCTTCGTGCGGTCGGAGGACTTCGTGGTGCGCATGGGCCTTGTTCTGGGCGTCGCGCTCGCGCTGGGCCTTAGTTCGTCAGGGTCAGTCCAAGCCCAAGTGGCGAAGCCCGCGCTGACGGTGACGCTGGCCTCCGTTCGGCAAGAGACACTACCGCTGCAGCTGGCGGCCAACGGTAGTCTGGCCGCCTGGCAAGAGTCGGTGATTGGCGCTCAAGTCAATGGCTTGCGCCTCACCGAAGTGCGCGTCGACGTGGGCGATCGCGTGCGCAAGGGGGAACGCTTGGCGCTGCTGCAGTCGGATACCGTTCGCGCCGAACTCGCGCAGGCCGAGGGCGCTCTGGGCGAGGCCCGAGCCAACCTCGAGGAAGCCCAGGCGCAGGCCAACCGAGCCCGGTCTCTGCAGGCACAGGGCTTTTTTAGCAGCGCACAATTGACGCAAAGCCTGGCGGCGGAGGCAGCGGCCCGCGCAAGACTGCAGTCGGCTCAAGCGGCTTTGACCCTGCAGACGGTGCGGCTCGCGCAAACGGAAATTCTGGCGCCCGATGCGGGCGTGATTTCGGCGCGCAGTGCGAGCTTGGGGTCGGTGGTGAACGCGGGCAGCGAGTTGTTTCGCTTGATCCGACAAGGGCGTCTGGAATGGCGTGCCGAAGTGACCGCCAGCGAGATCGAGCGCATTGCGATTGGCGCCAAGGTTCGGGTGACGGCCGCCAGTGGTGCACCGCTCATGGGCCGGGTGCGGATGATTGCCCCCGCGCTGGACCCGCAGACCCGTAACGCGTTGGTTTATGTCGACCTCGAGGCGCCGCTCGGTAGCGCGCGTGCCGGCATGTTTGCGCGCGGCGAGATTTTTCTTGGCAACAACCAAGCCTGGACGATTCCGCAGACGGCGGTCGCGGTCCGCGATGGTTTTAGCTATGTGTACTGCTTAGGTCCCGAGCAGAGGGTCGTGCAAACGAAAATCCAGACGGGGCGTCGGATCGGCGACCGCATCGAGGTGACCACCGGCCTCGACGAGACCGCTCGCGTTGTCAGCAGCGGCGCCGCATTTTTGAATCATGGTGATCTGGTGCGGGTGGTACCCGCCTCTGTGGGGGAGAACCCGCCGGCAGTTGCTCGATGATGAACGTGTCCGCCTGGTCGATTCGCAATCCGATTCCGGCCGTGATGCTGTTTGTCTTGCTGACGATTGCGGGTGTGTTTTCGTTTGCGTCGATGAAGGTCCAGAACTTCCCCGACCTGGATCTGCCGACGATCTCCGTCACCGCCTCGCTACCCGGCGCCGCGCCCGCGCAGTTGGAGACCGACGTCGCTCGCAAACTTGAGAATGCGATTGCTCCGGTCCAAGGCCTCAAGCATCTCTACACCAAGGTCCAGGACGGGGTCGTTAGTGTCACGGCCGAGTTCCGGCTCGAGAAGCCGGTGCAGGAGGCTTTGGATGAGGTGCGCTCGGCGGTCCAGGCGGCGCGGGCCGATTTGCCAGGCGAAATGCGCGACCCGGTGCTGCAAAAAATAAACCTCGCCGGTACGCCGGTGCTCGCGTTCACCGTGCGTTCGGCCGCCATGGACGACGAGGCCTTGTCGTGGTTTGTTGATAACGACATTACGCGCCGCTTGCTGGCGGTGCGAGGGGTCGGCGCAGTGAACCGCGTCGGGGGTGTGTCCCGCGAGATTCGTGTCGCGATCGAGCCCGCGAAGTTGCAGGCGCTTGGCCTCACGGCAGCCGAGGTTTCGCGGCAACTGCGTCAGGTACAACAGGATGCCTCGGGAGGGCGCGTTTCCCTGGGCGTCGGCGAGCAGCCCCTGCGTACCTTGGGTACGGTTGCGTCAGCCGCAGAAATCGCCGCGATCGAACTTGCTACGGCCAACGGGCGGCATGTGCGTTTGGGGCAAGTAGCCCAGGTCAGTGACAGCTACGCCGAACGGCGCGCGGCCGCTTTCTTGAACGGCAAACCGGTGATCGCCTTTGAGGTCGTGCGTAGCCGCGGTGAGAGCGAAGTCGCCGTTGGTGCGGCGGTGAGGGCCACCCTGGCTCAGTTGCGCGAGCAGCGACCCGACGTCGAACTCACGCTGGCCTTTGACTTCGTCACGCCGGTCGAGGAGGAGTACCAGGGTTCGCTGAACTTGCTCTACGAGGGCGCTTTACTGGCAGTGCTCGTCGTGTTGATTTTTTTGCGCGATTGGCGCGCAACCTTTGTCTCTGCGGTGGCGCTGCCGCTCTCGGTGATCCCCGCCTTTATCGGCATGGCGTATCTGGGCTTTTCGATCAACGTCGTCACCTTGCTCGCGCTTTCGCTGGTGGTTGGCGTGCTGGTCGACGACGCGATCGTCGAAGTGGAGAACATCGTGCGCCATCTAAGGATGGGAAAAACGCCGTTTCAGGCCGCCATGGAGGCGGCCGACGAGATTGGCCTAGCGGTGATCGCCACCACGTTCACATTGGTGGCGGTGTTTTTGCCAACCGCGTTCATGAGTGGGATCCCGGGAAAGTTTTTTAAGCAATTTGGCTGGACCGCGTCGCTGGCAGTGTTCGCCTCCTTGGTGGTGGCGCGCGTGCTGACCCCCATGATGGCGGCATACCTGCTGAAACCCGCGCAGAGCGTGCATCGCGAGCCGTTCTGGATGGCGCGTTATCAAGCCTGCGCGGGCTGGTGTTTGCGCCATCCTTGGGTGACGATTGTCTTTGCGGGGATCTTTTTTGTCGCTTCGATCGCCCTCATTCCGCTCTTGCCGACGGGATTCATCCCGCCCGACGATAATTCGCAAACCCAGGTTTATCTGGAGCTTCCCCCCGGCAGCAACTTGGCGCAAACCCTCGAGGTGGCCGAGGACGTGCGCCGGCGTGTCGCGGCACTCGACCATGTACGAAGCATTTACACGAGCTTGGGGGGCGGTACGGCTGGGGGTGACCCGTTTGCCCAATCGGGTGCTGCTGAGGTTCGCAAGGCGACGCTGACGATTCAGTTGAGCCCCCGCGGTGAGCGCCCGCGCAAGCAGAAAATCGAGCAAGCAATCCGGGCAGCGCTCGAGACCGTTCCGGGCGTGCGAACCAAAGTTGGGCTCGGTGGTTCGGGCGAAAAGTACGTTTTGGTGCTCACCGGTGACGATCCCCTTGCCCTGCAGAAGGCAGCTCAGGATGTAATTCGTGATTTACGAACGATACCGGGGCTCGGGACGATTGCCTCGACGGCAAGTCTCATCCGCCCGGAGATCAGCGTAAGGCCTGATTTGGCTCGCGCAGCCGAGTTGGGGGTGACCTCGGCGGCAATTGCAGAGACGCTTCGGGTGGCGACCCTCGGCGACTACGACAACGTCTTAGCGAAGTTGAACCTTGCCCAGCGTCAGGTTCCCATCGTGGTGCGTCTGGAGGACGCTGCGCGCAAAGATCTTTCGGTTCTCGAGCGACTGGCCGTCCCGGGGAGCCACGGGCCGGTCATGCTGGCGCAGGTGGCGACGCTGACGATGACCGGGGGACCCGCGCTGATCGATCGCTATGACCGTCAACGCAATATCAATTTCGAGATCGAGCTCTCCGGTCGACCGCTGGGCGACGTGACCAAGGCCGTGATGGCCCTGCCCTCGATACAGAACCTGCCGGCTGGGGTGAAGGTTGTTGAAGTCGGCGATGCCGAAGTCATGGGGGAATTGTTTGCCAGTTTCGGTCTTGCGATGTTGATTGGCATCCTGTGCATTTACATCGTGCTGGTGCTGCTGTTTAAAGGATTTCTGCATCCTTTTACGATCTTGGCCGCGTTGCCGCTCTCCCTCGGGGGGGCATTCGTAGCGCTCTTGCTGGCGCAGAAGAGTTTTTCGATGCCGTCCCTGATTGGGTTGATCATGCTGATGGGCATCGCGACGAAGAATTCGATTCTGCTGGTTGAATACGCGATCGAGGCGCGTCGCGGTCGGCCAGCGACCGATGGGTCTCCTGCAGTGCCGCCGATGCCTCGCCTCGACGCGGTATTGGACGCTTGCCACAAGCGCGCGCGCCCCATTGTGATGACGACGATCGCCATGGGTGCCGGCATGCTGCCGATCGCGTTTGGTTGGGGCAGTGCCGATGCAAGCTTTCGCTCGCCGATGGCGATCGCGGTGATCGGTGGTTTGATCACCAGCACGGTGCTGAGCCTGTTGGTCGTGCCGGTGGTTTATGTCGCGCTGGACGATTTGGGTCGCGTCACAAGCCGCCTGTGGCGTCGCTCAGTCGAGTCCCCCTAGCCGCGCCAGCGAGTCAACCCAGTCGCGTCAGCGAGTCCCCCTCGCCGCGCTATCGAGTCCCTGTCGCCGCACTATCTGCGCAGCGCGACGGCAAATCCGCGTTGCACGCCCGGCCTTGCCATCAGCGTCTGGTACCAGCGTTGCACGTGGATAAAGTCGTTCAGATCGACCTGATGGCGGGGGTGGCGCCAGACCCAGCCGAGGATGGCAAAGTCGGCGATCGAGAGTTCGCCGGCGAAGAAAGTGTGGGTCGCTAACCAACTGTTCATCACGCCGTACAGGCGGCGCGTCTCGGCCATGAAGCGCGCGAGCCCGTAGCGCTGATCGTCCTCGTTGGCGAGGCCTAAAAAGTGGTGCACCTGGCCCGGCATGGGCCCAAACCCGCCCATTTGAAACATCAGCCATTCGAGCACCGGGACCCGTGCGGCGAGGTCTTTGGGCAAAAACTGCCCAGTTTTTTCGCCGAGATAAAGCAGTATTGCGCCCGATTCAAAGACGCTGATCGATTGCCCGTTCGGACCCTCGGGGTCGACGATCGCGGGAATTTTGTTGTTCGGGCTAATCCGCAAGAACGCCGGATCAAATTGGTCGTTCTTGGTGATATCAACAACCTTAACGCGATAGGGTAGGCCCATCTCCTCGAGGGCAACCGAAATCTTGCGTCCGTTGGGGGTGTCGAAGGCGTACAGCTCGATGGTCATGGTTCAGTATCCGATGGCTTGTCCGTCGCGGCGGGAATCGCTGGCGGCAACGTAGCCGTCCTCAGGATCGTCCGTGCACTTCCAGATAAATTGGCCGCTGCCGTAGTCCATATAGGTGTCTGCAACGGGTTCGAAATGGTGGCCCAGCGCTTTGAGTCCTTGCTGCAGTTCGTTGGCCATGGTGTGTTCAAAGTCGACCGCCAGACCTGTGCTGACCTTCCAGCGCGGCGCGTCGCAGGCGGCCTGCGGTTGCTGACCATAGGTGAGCATGCGCACGAGGGTCTGCAGATGGCCTTGTGGCTGCAAGTTGCCGCCCATCACGCCAAAGCTCATTTGTGGGTGTACGACGCCGTCGACGGTCTTCGTCAGGAAACCGGGGATGATGGTGTGGAATGGCCGTTTCCCGCCGGCAACAAGGTTGGGGTGGCCAGGCTCGGTGGTGAAGCCATAACCGCGATTTTGCAGGCTGACTCCGGTTTCTGGCACAACCACGCCGCTGCCGAAGCCCATGTAATTGGACTGGATCAGGCTCACCATTCTGCCCTGCTCGTCGGCAGCGCTCAGGTAGATGGTGCCCCCCGCAGTGGGGTTGCCATGCTTAAAGTCGCTCGCGCTGTTGCGTTGGATAAGTTTGACGCGCTCGTCGAGGTACGCGTCGCTCAACAGATCGGCCGCCGTGACCTCGGTCATCGAGCGCGCATCGGCGACCCAACGGTAGGTGTCGGCAAATGCGAGCTTCATCGCTTCAATTTGCAAATGCTGCGACTCGACACTGTCGGGGGCGAATTCGCGAATCCCCAAGCGCTCGACGAAGCCGAGCGCCATCAGCGCGGCAATGCCCTGACCGTTGGGCGGAATTTCGTGCACGGTGTAAGCACCGTAGGCTTTTTGGATCGGCTCGACCCACTCGGGTTGATAGCTCGCAAGGTCGGCCAGCGTCAGACTGCCGCCATGGGCTTGGGAGTGGCTGGCGAGTAAGGCGGCGGTGGCGCCGCGGTAGAAGTCTTCGCCCTGGCTGCGCGCAATATTGCGCAAGGTCTTGCCCGCCGCGCTAAAGACGAAGCGCTCGCCCGGCTGCGGTGCGCGCCCAAAGGGCATGAAGGCTTGCGCAAAGCCGGGTTGGGACTGCAACGCAGGGATTTGGCGGCCCCACTTATCCGCGACGATCACGCCCACGCCGTGGCCTCGCTCGGCGAGTTCGATCGCCGGTTCCAGGAGGTCGCCGAAGGGCAACTGGCCGAACCGTTTGGACAAGGCCACCCAGCCGGATACCGCACCAGGCACGGTGACAGCGTCCCAGCCCCGCATCGGCATCTTGCCGCCGTGTTTGCGCGCGAAGTAGTCCGGGTTCCAAGCCGCCGGCGCAACCCCCGACGCGTTGAGTCCATGCAATTGGTGGCCGTCCCAGACGATCGCGAACAGGTCGCTGCCGAGGCCATTGGAAACCGGTTCGACGATGGTGAGGGCAGCGGCAGCGGCAATTGCCGCGTCGACTGCGTTACCGCCGCGCAGCAACATGCGGACGCCTGCCTGGGCTGCGAGGGCTTGCGACGTGGCGACGACATTGCGCGCCATGAGCGGCGTACGAATCGTCGGGTACGGGTTATGCCAATCGAACTGCATGGGGTGTTACACCGCGTCAGGGGGAAGGGGAAGAGCTGGCCGGGCGCGTTGGGTTGGAGCGGCCTTCAAAGTCGCCGCCCAATACCCGTACCAAGCGCGCCGGGTCGACATATCGCTGCCAAGCCGCGAGGGCTTGCGCTGGCGTCACGCGTTCCAGCGCCGCGTCGAGCTGGGCCTCGGCTGCAAACGTTCGGCCCAGGTACGCGTTGCGCGCCAGCGCCCCGCTCAGTTGCGGCGCCTGCGCGCGGCCCAGTTCGCGCAGCTTCAGCAGACCCTGCTTGGCTTGTGCGATCTCGCCAGCGCTGAACCCATCGCGGCCGACCCGTTCGAGTTCCTCGGCGAGCACCTGCTCGACTTTGGCCCGATTGGTGGGTGCAAAAATGATACTGCCGCCCAGCATCGATGCGGGTTCAAAGGGGTTGAACGTGATCTGCGTGCGCACGCTGTAACTGAGCCCTTCTTGTTCGCGAATGCGGGTCCAGAGCCGCGAGTTTTGCGCGCCGCCGACGACGTAATTGGCCAGCAACAGCGCCGCGTGGTCGGCATCCAGCTCACGTAGGGGCAGCGGCAAGCGCAGGGCGAGGGTCGCATTCTGTTTGTCTGGGGTCTCAAGCACGATCCGGGTCGCCTGCAAAGGCACAAACGGGCGCGGCACGCGCTCAAAGCGGATCTTCGACGACCAGCCGGCAAATGCCGTCGTCAGTGCTCGCGTCAGCGCCGCTTCGTCAAATGCGCCGACGGCTGAGAATTGCGCCGCCGAGGCCCCGAGCAGGTCGCGGTGGAGCGCGCGGATTTGTGCGAGGTCGACGGATCGCAAATCGGCCATCGACTCATCAAAGCTGCGCGCATAACGGATGTCGTCGCTGGGGTAGGGGTTGCCGTAGCGCTCGAGCGTGTTGGCGACTAGGGCCTGTGGCTCTTTACGGGCCTCTTCCAGGCTTGCCAGGGCCTGCGCACGGGCTTCTTCGAGCGCATCCGCGGGTAGCAGCGGGTCGCGCAGCAGTTGGCCCAACAGCTCGATGAGCGCGGGCAAATGGGTCTGCGTCGACTGCAGGTTGACGACGATGGCCTCCGCGTTACCGCTGATGCTGATCGTGCTCTTGAGTTCCGTTTGGCGATCTTGGACCTGCTGACGCGAAAGCGCGCTGGTTCCCTTATCGAGGAGGGACGGCAGCAGTTGCCCGGCAGCGCGACGCCCGCGAAGGCTCTCCAGCGTGCCCATGCGCAGGACCAGCGTGGCGTCAACGACGTCGCCACGGGTGGGCTTATTGAGCAAGGCCAGTTTGATTCCAGGCGGGATTTCAAGGCGGCGCGTCAGGCGGTCGATGTTCTGCGGCGTCGCGTCGAAGGCGGCGACCGCGGCCCCGGCTTCGATCGCTTTAAATCCGGCTAGTTGGGCCTTGAGATCAACGGCTCGTGGGGCTGGTGCACGCAAGGGCTCTTCAGTCGGAAGATAGCGGCCCGCGGTGCGGTTATCGCGCCGCAACCACTGCGACGCGACGCGATTGACGTCGGCGAGCTGGATTTGTTTGACGCGGTCGCGCAGCAAAAAGAACAAGCGCCAATCGCCGAGCGCAACGTACTCTGAGAGGGCGACACCGATTTGCTCCGGGTCCGTGAAGCGCCGATCCCAGCCGATTAACCAGTTGGCGCGCGCCCGTTCGAGTTCGGCCGCGCTGAAGGGCTGCGCGGCGACGCTCTCAATCGCGTCCAACATCGCGGCGTGCGCTGCATCGACATCCTGACCCGGCGCGAGCTGGGCACCAAAGGCCACCATGCCGGGGTCAAAGGTGGCACGCGCAAACGCGAATACGCTCGCCGCCAGCTTGCTGCCGACGAGGCGCTGGTGCAGGCGTCCGGCAGGGTCGTCACTCATCAGCAGGTCGATGAGCTCAAAGGCTGCGTAATCCGGGTCGGCGCCGGCGGGGATGTGATACGCCGCCAACAGCAGGGGGACGCCGCCGCGCCTGCGCAAACTGACTTGCCGCTCGCCCTCTTGGGTCGGGTCGAGGGTGTAGTGCGCGGGGAGCGCTCGGGTCGGTTTGGGGATCGCCCCAAATTCGGCCTGAATGTGCCGTAAAGTCGCCGCCGGGTCGAACTTGCCGCTGACGATCAGGGTCGCATTGTCGGGCTGATAGTAGAGTTGGTAGAAGGCCCGGAGACGCTCGATGGCGACGCCTTCGACGTCGGCACGCGCTCCGATCGTGCTCTTCCCGTAGTTGTGCCACTGGTACATCGTCGCCAGCGTTTTCTCGTACAGGACGTTGAACGCGTTGTTTTCTCCCCGCTCCATCTCATTGCGTACGACCGTCATCTCGCTATCGAGGTCGGCCTTAGCGACCTTGCAATTCACCATGGCGTCGGCCGCCCACGACAGGTACCAGCGTAGGTTGTCCTCGTCGGCACTAAAGCTCGCAAAGTAGTTGGTGCGATCGACGCTGGTCGAACCGTTTGCCCGCAGCCCGCGCTTGCTGAATTCTGACCACGGCGCGGGGAAGCGTGGCGAGCCTTTGAAGAGAAGGTGTTCGAGCAAGTGGGCCATGCCGGTTTCGCCGTAATTCTCATGGCGAGATCCCACCCGATAGGTGACGTTGACGGTGGTCGTGGGCTTTGAATCGTCTGGCACGAGCAAGACCTGCAAGCCGTTTTCCAGCTGGTATTCGGCGATGCCTTCGACCTGGCGAACGGGGGCCGCTTGCACGAGTCCAATTGCGCTGAGCAGCACGAGCACGAAGAGGCGTTGCCAGCGGAGCGCCAAGGGGCGGGTCACGGGTTTTTGCGGGGACGAGTTCACGGCTTGATTCCGTCTCGAGGATCACTGGGGCTTGGATTCGCAGTCTAGCGCGGGAAGGCACTGCAGGCTGACTGCTATAGTCGGCGCAAAAGCGTCGTCTGAGGAGAGATTTGATGGATCAGCAAAAGTTCGAGCAAGGGTTACAGACCCGCCGCGCGGTGTTGGGAGACGCCTACGTCGACAATTCCTTGAAAAACGCAGACGCGTTCAATATGCCGATGCAGGAGTTGGTCACCGAGTATTGCTGGAACGACATTTGGAATCGGCCCGGCCTCGACCGCAAGACCCGCAGCATCATCAACCTGTGCTTGTTGTCCGCTTTGAACCGTCCCCATGAATTCAAAGCGCATGTTCGCGGCGCCATCAACAACGGCTTGAGCAAGGACGAGATTCAGGAAGTCCTGTTGCAGGTGGCCGTCTACTGCGGGGTGCCAGCCGGCATCGACGGCTTTCGCAATGCCAAGGAAGTCTTTAAGGAGATGGGGATCTGATGGCAGACCCTACGAAGATCGCCTTCATCGGCCTTGGCCAGATGGGCCTGCCGATGACGCGCAATCTGTTGCGAGCCGGCTTCCCGATCTGTGGCTTTGATCGGAACCCCGACGCCGCCGCCGCACTGCGCAGCGCGCCGGGTTTTGTGCAAGCCCCTTCTGCCGCTGGCGCCGTAGCCGAAGCCGAGGTGGTCATTCTGATGTTGCCCAGCAGTGCCGTCGTCGACGATTTGCTGTGGCAGCAGGGTTTGGCTGAGCGGTTGCTTGCCGGCCAGATCGTGCTCGATATGGGGTCATGTGACCCAGTGTGCTCGCGCGCGAACGAACAACGCCTGCAGGCGCTGGGCGTGGGCTTTGTCGACGCACCGGTCTCGGGTGGCGTGAGGCGTGCGGTAGACGCATCGCTCGCGATCATGATCGGCGGCGCAACGGAATCCGTGGACCGTGTGCGGCCGCTGCTGCAGGCTTTGGGTAAGACCCTGGTCCACGTCGGGGCGGCAGGTGCCGGGCACGCCGTGAAAGCGCTCAACAACTACGTATCGGCGGCGGGCATGCTCGCCGCCTGCGAGGCCCTCACCGCTGCGCAAGCATTTGGTATTGATCCTCACTTGGTGAATCAAGTGTTCAATGCTTCGACCGGCAAGAACAACACGACCGAACACAAGGTCGAGGCTTTCATGCTGTCGGGCGCCTTTAATTCTGGCTTCGCACTCGCCCTCATGCGAAAGGATTTGCAGACGGCGGCGGACTTTATCGATCGGATGGATACGCCTGGGGATTTTGCAAGGCGTTGTCTGCAAACCTGGCAAGACGCGCAAGCGGTCCTCGAGGACGGAGCCGATCACACGGCTTTGTATCGTTTTATCCAGCGTGATTGAGCCCGACGCAGTGATTCAGCCTGACGACGGGGCTCGACGGCAATGACGATGAAGCGATGACGATGAAAACTTGGGAAGCCTACGCGCTGCGCTACGCAACGGTGCAGCGGCGCCCACAGGAAAACTTTATTGGTGCTGACCCGCACGAAACCGCTGCGTCGATGGACTACTTCGTCTGGTTTCTTCGCGCGGACGACGAGACGATCCTGGTCGATACGGGGTTCAATGAGGCCGCCGCGCGGGCGCGCAAGCGGACCTTTCTACGCTGTCCAGTGGCGTCTTTGCAAGCCGCCGGCGTGCATCTCGACGATGTGCGCGCGACCGTCATTACCCACGCTCACTATGACCACGCGGGCAACACGCGCAAGCTCCTGAAGACAACGTTCCATCTTCAGGAGCGGGAGATGGCGTTCGCGACCGGCAAAGAGATGCGCTATCGCTTCATGCGCCACGCTTACGATCCCGCTGACATCTGCGACTTGGTCTATGCAAATTTTCAGGAACGATTGGATTTTCACGACGGCGCTTACGAACTGCGCCCTGGCATTACGGTCCATTGGGTCGGCGGTCATACGCGCGGTCTGCAAATCGTTCGGGTGCACACGCGTCGCGGCTGGATCGTGATCGCTTCGGATGCGGCCCATTATCTGGCTAACCTGCGCCAGCGCGCACCGTTCCCCATTGTTGCCGACAGCGGCGAGATGTTGCGTGCTTTTGACCTGGTCGAAACGCTAGCAGAGTCACCCGATCACATTATTGCGGGCCACGATCCAATCGTGCGCAGCCTCTATCAACCGGCAGGCCCTGCAGACCTGGAGATTTTCTCCTTGGCTGACGTGATAGCATCAATTTAATCGCTAGGGGTCCCGAAGCGTCATCTTGAGTGCATCTTGTGCACACGGGGTGTTCCCATCGACACGATGGGCGGGTGAGAAAAACCCTCTGAACCTGATCGAGTTAAGACTTGCGCAGGGAAGCGTCGATCGACTGCTCGTGCCAGACCCCATGCATTCGCCAGTGTGCGTTTCGGGATCTGCGCCGCGGCAGCACCGGCGTTTTCTGCGCGCTGGGAGGATCGAAGATGAGAAATCTGGCGTTGGCCGTTTTCATGAGTATGGGGTTGCTCCCCGCCATGGCGCAGACGTCGCTGCCGGGCGTCGTGGTTCAGGGCCGAGCGGAGGCAGCCTTGCCCAGTCGCCCGGTGAGCGCACTCGCCAGCGTGTTGGGCGATGATTGGCTGACGCAACCGGTCTCGGCAACCGTCATTGGCGAGCGCCTGTTGCGGGAATCAGGTAGCCAGCGTCTGTCGGACGCCTTGCGCTTTGACGCTTCGGTTGATTCGAATTACAGCCCGCTGGGGTACGCCGAAAATTTTCAGATTCGCGGTTTTCCGGTCGATCCGGTGTTTGGCGTTCGCGTGAACGGCGTGCCGGTGGTTGGCGAGGCGCCGCTGACGCTCGACAACAAACGTGCGATCGAGGTGGTTCGCGGGCCTGCGGGTGCTTGGGCGGGTTCGGCCACCAGTGCGGGCTTGATCAATTTGCTGACGAAGCGCCCAGAGACCATTGGTGAACTTGGGTTGCGGTTCTCGCAGGCTACGGGGCCCGGTACCACCTTGGACTGGGGCCAGCAAGACCTCGTAGGGGGTTGGCGCTTGAACGCCAGTTTGGATCGCTTGCAGCCCTACGCGCGAGGGGCGGACGGGCAGGCCCGCTTCGTTTCGCTGGCGCTCGACCGCGCGCTCGCTTCGGGGGCTCGGCTCGAGGTGGACGCGGAATTCAGTCGGCGTTCGCAGATCACGCAGCCGGGTAGCCAATTGCTCGGCGGTAGCGCCCTACCACCGATTAACCCGCGCACGGTGTTGGGCTTGTCGGACTGGTCGCGGCCCACCGTGTTTGATTCGAGCTTTGCGATGGGGCGGCTGGAGCAGCGCTTAGAGGGCCCGTGGCGTCTCACTGCAACGGCGTCGGTGCACCAGGTTAAGACCGAGGATCGCAGCAGCTTTCCGTGGGGTTGTTCGGGCGCCGGGGGTACTGCGGCAGCGACCTATTTTTGCGCTGACGGCGCTTTTTCCTTGTGGGATTACCGCAGCCTGGATGAAAAACGCCAAACGAGTTTTCTTGAAGTGCGTGCCGCGCGCGAGGCGCGTTGGTTTGGTTTGCAACATGACTTGGGCCTTGGTTTGGCGTGGACCGAGCGCCAGACGCGCCTACCGAACTACGTCTGGGATCCGACCGACCTGGACTACGTTGACCGGGGCAATGCGATCAGCCGCACGTGGTCGGGCGGGCCCAGCGCGACCAGCGCTGGGGTGTCCGTGTTGAATTCAAGAATTCGGCAACTGAGCGCGATCGCCTCAGAGCGCGTCGCCCTGGGTGATTGGGCGCTAGCCGCTCAGGCCCGCTGGGTCGAGCAGGAAGACCGCTATGAGGCAGCATTCCCTTACTACAACGTGATTCCCGAGACACGTAGCGCGCGTTTTCGCGTGCTGCCCTCGTTGGCCTTGCAGCGCCGCTGGGCGCCCCCGCTATTGACTTATCTGAGCTATCGCGAAGACTTGGCCGCGGGGGAGCGTGCCCCTCTGGGTTCCGCCAACAACGGCGAGCTGTTGCCGGCGCGCTTGATGCAGTCGATCGAGACCGGTTTGCGCTTGACCTTGCAGGAGCGCAGTGCGCTCTCGATGGCGGCTTTTTACGGCCGACGTCCGCTGAACTTTCGCGATGATCCGGCGCTCGATCAAGCCGCGGGTAACTTTATTCAGCGTGGAACGGAATCGCGCGAGGGGCTCGAACTGGGCGCAACGGCCGAACTCTCGCCGGGGCTCGAGGGGCAACTCAGTGCAACCTGGATGCAATCGAGCACGGCGGGGACAGAGAATGCGCGTTTCGAAGGCCGGCAAGCGCTCAACACGCCGAAATTTCGCGGCAGTGCTTTTTTCAGCTACCGCGTACCGAATGGGAACGGCTTGCGACTCAACGCGGCTTGGCTTTGGACCGGGCGCAGACCCGCGGCGCGCGACAATACGGTGTTTGCCCCCGGCTACCAACGACTGGATCTCGGGGCAAGCCTGACGCGGGCGGCATGGACACTTCGATTCGGTGTTGATAACGTTTTGGATCGACGGTACTGGATCGACGCCGCGGAGTACCTGGGCGATGGCTACCTTACGCCGGGCGCCCCCCGTGTCGTCCGGGCGAGTGCGACGCTCGCGTTCTAAGCCAGCAACGACGAATGATTCGCGTTGGTGTCGTTCAATAGCATCGAATGGATTGCTGCCGCGCTAGGGCTCGCGGGGGTGTTGCTGGGTTTACGCCAGTCCGCCGTGATGTGGCCTTGCTGGGCGGTATCGAGTGGGCTCTATGTGGGGTTGATGTGGCAGCAGCGCCTCTACGCTCAAGCGGGCTTGATGTGCGTTTTTGTCCTTAGTGCGGGCTTGGGGGCTTGGCGGTGGGCGCGCTCGGTCGCGCGCGACGAGGCCCAGGTACGCCCCATTCGATGGCCGTTGGCAGGGTTGGGCTTCTTTGCCGCAGCGCTTCTTGGGCTTGCCATCGTGCGCCTGGGAAGCGCTCTTGATGCAGAAGACGCTTCGCTGGACGCCGCCGTGACCGCGCTCAGTTTGCTTGCGATGGCGTTGACGAGCGAACGCTATTTGCTCTGTTGGCCGGTGTGGGGCGTCGTCAATTTGTTGTCGCTCGCCCTGTTCGCGCAGCAAGCGTTGTGGGCAACGACCCTACTGTATGCGGTGCAGTTGCTGCTTGCGTACCTCGGTTTTCGCGCCTGGCGGCGCGATTGCCCGCGCGTCTTCCACTGATCGCGGCCGAGCGTTCGATGACGGCTTCAGCCGAGGACCCGCAGGACCCGCAAGACGCGGCGATCCGGCGGGTGGTCGTTCTGGGGGCCGAATGCACCGGCAAGACCCAGCTCTGCGCGGCATTGTCGACTGCGCTGCCCGCGCAAACGTTCACCGAGGTCTTGCGCGCGTGGGTCGTGCGCGAGCAACGCCTGCCGCTGCGAACCGATCAGGCGGACATTTTGGCCGAGCAGCAGCGCGGCGAGCTCCGCGCGCTCCAAGCCGCACGTCAAGCAGGGCAGGCTTGGGTCGTTTGTGACTCTGGGCCTTTGATGACGGCGGTCTACAGCTTGTATTACTTTCAGGATGATCGCTTGCTCGCGCGCGCGCTCGAACACCAGCGGCAGTACGCCATGACGCTGGTGTGTGCGGACGATGTGCCCTGGGTGGCCGACCCGGGCCAGCGCGACGGATTGCCTGTGCGCACCCAAGTGCAGGCATTGCTCTTGGACGTCCTGCAGCAGTTCTGCCCAGGGTCTTGGGCGCTGGTCGGCGGTAACGTCGACGCTCGGCTTCAGCAAGCGTTGCGACGTCTGCGCGCCCTGGGCTAAGGCCAGCGCGCCGCGACGCCGAGGCTGCGTTTAGCGGATTTCGCTGCTGGCGCGCCGTCGCAACCAGGGGCTGACACGGTAGCGTTCGCCACCGTAAACAGCATCGAGCGCGATCAGAATGTCGCTCACGGCCTGAGCGCTCCAATTGGCGAGCCATTCGAAAGGTCCCCCCGGGTAGTTGACCCCGAGTTTCATGGCGGCGTCGGCGCCTTCGGGGCTGCAGACGCCTTGGTTGACGGCGTCGGCGGCCTCGTTGATCAGCATTGCTAGGGTTCGTGTAATGATCAGGCCGGGGACGTCGGTCAGGCGTACGGGCTCAAAACCGAGCAGGTTGAGCCAGCTGGGGGCCTCGTGCTGCCAGTGGTCACTGGCCCCTTCGGCGCAGGCATAGGCCAGCGAGAGCCGACCTGGCGTGGTCGTGGCGCTTGGTGTTTGATTGGCAAGGCTAGCCAGCGCTGGGTCGAAGCGGTCGAAAACGGCGATATCGGCGCTCGCCTGCTGGCGGCGACGCTGGGCGGCGATGTCGCTCGCACAGCGCCCATCGCTCAGCATCAGGCGCGCGGTATCGATCTCGATCCCACACCAGTCGCTGGCGAGGACGCGTTCAAATACGCCGCCCCAGCGAGCGCTCAGTCGCGTCGCAAGGTCGTTCGCAATCGGGTCATTGCCGTGCACGCTCACGCGCGTTGGCGGGAACGGCGTATCGGTGGCCGCAGCCGATCCCGACGAGTTGCTTTGCCCAGCGCGGGGGTAGCGATAGAAGCCGTGGTTGGTTTTGCGACCCAGCAAGCCCCCCGCCACGAGCTCACGTTGCACCAGGGAAGGGACGTAGCGCTTATCGAAAAAGTTGGCCTCGTAAACCGACTGGGTGACGGCAAAGTTGGTGTCGTGGCCGATCAGATCCATCAGCTCGCACGGGCCCATGCGAAAGCCGGCCGCTTGCAAGCAGGCGTCGAGCACGGCAGGTTCGGCGGCTTGCTCTTGCAGGAGGGCTAGGGTCTCCGCGTAGTAGGGGCGCGCAATCCGGTTGACGATAAAGCCCGGGGTGCTTTTGGCGTAAACCGGTACTTTGCCCCAGTGCTGACTCAGCGCAAAAATAGTCTCGGCAACGCTGCGGTCGGTTTGCAGGCCACTGACCACTTCAACCAGTTTCATTAACGGAACTGGATTGAAGAAATGCATCCCGACCACCCTCTCGGGGTGCTGCAGGCCACTCGCGATCGCGGTCACACTGATCGAGGAAGTGTTGGTCGCGAGGATGGCCTCAGCGGGCAAGAGCGATTCCAAGCTGCGCATTAACGACTGCTTGGCGTCGAGGTTCTCGACAATGGCCTCGATCGCCAGTCGCACGCCACTCGCCTGTGCCAACTCGCTGATCGGTTCGACCTTCGCCGCGCAGTCTTGCGCGGCTTGATCGCTCAAGCGCCCCTTGGCGACAAGGCTCTGCAGGGTGGCGAGCAGTTTGCTTTTGGCCTCGGCCGCGGCGCCTGCGCGTGCATCGAAGAGGAAGACGGGATGGCCCGCCTGCGCAGCGACTTGTGCAATACCGGCGCCCATGATGCCTGCGCCGACGACGAGCACAGGCGCTTGCTCCAGCGTGAGACGCGTCATGAATCTGCCCTCGTGCTCATCCAGCGAGGGGATCGTTTCTCGAGGAAGGCGGCAAAGCCTTCGCGAGCGTCGTCGGTGTCGCGGACGCGGGCAATCGTGCGGGCGGTTAGCTCAAGCACCGCCGGTGTGATTGGGGCGACACTCAGTTGCGCGAACAGTTCTTTGATTTCGCGCTGCGCGTTGGGTGCGCCCGCCGCAAGGGCTTGCGTAGCGGCCTCGACCGCGGCGTCGAGTTCGGTGGGCGCAACCACTTGCTGCACGAGCCCAAGGTCGAGCGCTGCATGGGCGTCGATCCGTTGGGTCGTGAGGGCCAGTCTGCGCGCTTGGCGTTTGCCAATCGCGTTGACCAGATAGGGCCCGATGACCGAGGGCAGGATGCCGAACTTCGCCTCACTGACGGCAAAGCTGGCACCCTCGCTGGCGATTGCGATATCGCAGGCGCAGGCCAGTCCGACTCCGCCCCCAAGCGCGGCGCCGTGGATCCGCGCAACAGTCGGTTTTGGGCAGCGGTCGATGCGCGCCAACATGGCGGCGAATTTGCGCGCGTCGGTCAAATTCCATTCAAAAGAGGCTTGGCTCGCGCGCTGCATCCACTGCAAGTCGGCGCCCGCAGAAAAGTGTTTGCCCGCGCCCGCGAGCACGATGCTGTGGACTTGAGGGTCTTCGCTGAGTTGGGCAAAGGCGGCGTCCAATTCGGCGATCATCGCTTCGTCAAAGGCGTTGAAGACCTCGGGGCGCATCATGGTGATCCGCGCAACCCCGTCGCGAGCGATGTCGATGCTTAGGCTGGTCATGGCTCAGTAGGTCTCGAGATGGAGGCGGCCGTTGCGTTGCAGTGCGATTTGCAGGGACGCCCAGTCTAGTCCAGCGGCACTGGCGATGTCGCGAAGCGCCTCGATGACGCCTTCTTCCATACTTTTCAGGCCACAGACGTAGAAATAGCTCTCGCCGTCCGCCAGCAACGTTGCCAGGTCCGCCGAGCGCTCGCGCATCTTGTCCTGGACGTAGGTTTTGGGCTGGCCCGGTGTGCGGCTATAGGCAAAGTTGATGTCGATAAAGTCGGCTGGTAGATTCCGCAACGGACCGAAGTAGGGCAGTTCTTCTTGCGTTCGGGCGCCAAAAAACAGCATCAGCCGGCCGCTCTCAAATTGTCCGCGGGCGCGCTGGCGCCGACGCCATTCCGTCATCGCCCGCATCGGTGCGCTTCCGGTCCCAGTGCAAATCATCACGAGATGACTTTTGGGATGATTGGGCATCAAAAAGCTGGTACCGAAGGGCCCAACCACGCGCACGGAGTCGCCGACGGCGAGGTCGCACAAAAAATTGCTGGCGACGCCTCGCACCGGATTGCCTTGGTGGTCTTCGAGTACGCGCTTGACCGTCAGCGAGAGGTTGTTATACCCGGGTCGTTCGCCGTCGCGAGGGCTGGCGACGGAATACAGGCGCGGGTGGTGGTTGCGTCCGTTCGCGTCCAGGCCAGGCGGCAAAACGCCGATCGATTGGCCCTCAAGTACGGGGAACGGGGTCGATCCAAGATCCAGTACGATGTGGTGGGTGTCGTACTCGGTCCCGGCTTGGGTCACCCGGACATTCCCGGTGACGGTCGCGGTCACGTATTCAACGGCCGCCTTGGGCCCGTAGAGGTTGGTGTAGGGGTGGGCTGCTGACCAGGGCGGGATCTGCGCGCCAAGTACGGGCCGGGCCGTGGCGGCATCCGGCAGCTGCGCATCGACGACGGGCTCGACCGGCGCGACACCTTCCGCGCTGCCGGGCTCTTGCGTCAGGGCCAGTTCCTCGCGGCTCAGCTCCGTCGGCAGCGACTCCCAGCCCAATTGTTCGGCGAGGCTGTAGGCGCGGCTCCGGGGCACCGTTCGGTAATTGTCGATCGACCCGGTCGGACAGGGCGCGATGCAGGCCGAACACCAGTTACAGATTTCTGCGTCAACAACGTAGTTTTGACTGTCATGCGAAATCGCCCCAATCGGGCACGTTGCCTCGCAGGTGTTGCAGCGAATGCAGATCTCGGGGTCGATCAGATGTTGCTTGATCAGCGTGAGGTCTGCCTGGTCCATCTAACGGTCTCCTCGATTCAGCACCGGTTCGCCTGGGGGGGCGCGATCCTGCTGACGGCGCCCCCGCGGATTTTTTAGTTGAAACGCACGTATTCGAAGTCGGCGGTTTGCCGGTTCACTCCCATCGCCGGCGGCGCAATCCAATTGG
>Ga0136644_10001216_pt1 | contig 20507 bp, 12 predicted proteins | sample C_130820_EF_Meta_FD_94780 | JGI IMG/M metagenome (GOLD analysis project Ga0136644, IMG submission 94780) | Freshwater microbial communities from Lake Croche, Canada to study carbon cycling - C_130820_EF_MetaG (v2) (version 2) | ecosystem: Environmental > Aquatic > Freshwater > Lake | place... | reverse complement strand
TCCTCCGGACGTCCTCCCTGGGCGAGCAGAAACCGTCCCGGGCAGGTCACGCGGCCCCCCGCGAGAAACACGTCGATCCTGCCCCCGGCGGCGCGATCCTCGGACGACACCGCCGCCTGCCGTGCCGATCGCCGGGCCGCGGCGCCGCCCGCCTCGTCGGCGACGGCGATCCCCGCCCCGACCATGCCCGCCTCGAAGAAGACGGTGCCCCCCGCGGAGTGCACGTCGTGGAGATGGATCTCCTGCCGGTCGCCGGGCCCGGGCAGCGCCCGGATGCCGACGATGGCGGCCGTGGGATCGGCGGGCAACGCGAAGGCCACCCGTTGGCAGTGCACCATCGCGGCACCCTCGAGCGCCACCACCGCAGGCCGCGTGCCCCCCGAGTGCAGAAACGCGGGCCGCAGCGTGACGCCGTCGAGCTCGAGAGTGCCCGACACGACGGTGAGGCAGCCCGCGTCGGGCCGGTCGGAGGCGGGCGGCTCGATGAAGCGGATCACCGGCTGCACGTCCTCCGCGGCGCGGATGATGATGCGCTTCCCCTCCACCACGTACGGACCGTCGTCCCGGGGATCCGCGGAGGCGATCTCGATCACGTCGCCGTCGGCCGCCTGCCGCAGCGCCTCGCCGAGCGTGCCGCAGTCGTCGTCGTTCGCCGGGGTGTCGACCACCCGCCAGACCCGCTCCGGGATGAGCATGGCCGCCTCGTCGGGCTCGCCCTCTCCATCGGCCTCGGCCGACCGCGTCGGCGGCACCGGCACATTGATGGTCCGGTGACGTCCCGCCGACCGGAGCCACAGTCCGCCGACGACCGCCGCCAGCCCGACGAGCGGCACGATCCAGGGCAGGCGCACGCCCGGACGGCGGGCCGCCGGCGCCGCGGAGGGGGCCGCCGTCACCGTGCGCGGCGTGGCCAGTTCGATCCCGAGTTCGTCGGCGGCCGCCACCAGGTCGGCGACGAGTTCGGCGGGCCGCTGGTAGCGGTCGCGCGGCTTCTTCTCCATCAGCCGCCGCAGGATGGCCACCACCCGGCGGGGCACGTCGGGCCGCATCGCCTCGATCGCCGGCGGCGGGTCCTGCTGATGCTGCAGGAGTTTCTGCACCATCGTGCCTTCGGCGAACGGCGGCCTCCCGGCGAGCATGTAGAACATCGTGCAGCCGAGCGAGTAGAGATCGCTGCGGACGTCGGCCGACCGCGGATCGCGGGCCTGCTCCGGCGAGATGTAGTCGAAGGTGCCCAGCGTCATGCCGCTGACGGTGAGGTCGTGGTCGCCCGCCACCTGGTGCAGCCGTGCCAGCCCCATGTCGACCACGCGTGCCCGCCCCGCGGGCGTGATGATGATGTTGGAGGGTTTGATGTCGCGGTGCACGACGGCCCGCTGCGAGGCGTGCTCGAGCGCCTCCGCCACCTGGATCGTGACGTCGATGGTGCGGCCGACGTCGAACGGCCCCTCCTGCGCGACGATGTCGCGGAGATTCGTGCCCTCGATGAACTCGAAGACGATGTAATGCCAGCCGTCGTCGCTGCCGACCGCGTGGACGCGGCCGATGTTCTCGTGATCGAGCCGCGCGGCCGACTGGGCCTCGTTGCGGAAGCGGCGCAGCATCTCGTCGTCGTTGGACTGCTGCCGCGAGAGCACCTTGACCGCCACGACCCGGTCGAGCGTGGTGTCGAGGGCCCGGAAGACGGCGCCCATGCCGCCGCCGCCGATGAACCGGTCGAGCCGGTAGGGGCCGAGGAAGCGGCCCTCGAGCGTGCGGCCGATCTCGGCCACCGACGACATCCGGGCCGGCGTCGGGGGCCGGGCCGACACCAGCGTGGCCTCGGGGTCGGCGGGAGACGTACGGCCGCCGCCGGCGGACGTCGCCGCCGGGGCAGAGCCCGCGGAACCAGGGAGAGACGACGCCATGCTTCCGACCCTAACAACCGGGCCGGTGGACGGTCAACCGCGGCGCGGCGGCCGACGGTCCGCGGGGTCGGCGGGCCTCACCGCGCCCCCTCCTTGCACACCACGAGGAGCACCGACCGGCTCGCCGCCGCGTCGACCTCAGGCCACGTCAACAGCGTCCGCGGCGGCGCGGCCGGCTTGTCGTCAGCCTCCTGCTGCTCCTTCTCCCGGGCCTCCCGCATGGCTCTCCGCGACTTCCTCGTGGCGGCCGCCTCGGCCTTCTCCTCCGGGCTCCCGGCCGGATTGTCACCCGCCCCCTCGACCGACTGCTTGAGCGCGTCGGCCTGCCCGCGGACGCCGCCGGAAGGCGGGGCCGCGGGATCGGGCGTGCCGGGCGGAGACGAGGCCGCGGCGTCGGAAGCCGGGGCGGAGGACGGGACGGGCTGGCCCTCGGGCGGCGTCGGCGGAGCGGGCGGCTCGAGCTTCTTGCGCTGCTCCTCGAAGAAGGGCAGCACGCGCTCGATCGGAATCCCGATGCTGTAGGAATCACCGATCTCGCTGATCTTCGCGATCGCCCTCACGACGCCGATCACGTCGCCATACTGGTCGATGATCGGCCCGCCGCTGTTGCCGGGGTTGATCAGGCAGCTGTGCAGGAAGTTACCGCCGTCGAGCGTGGGATCGCCCATCGAGATCACCGAGCCCTTGGTGCTCTTGAGCTTGTTGCCCAGCAGGCTCGGCCCCCCCGGGAAGCCCATCGCCATGATGTCGGACGTCCGCGGCGGCAGCGTTTCCGCGAGCTTCAGCGGCGGCGCCTTGAGGTCGTTCACCTTGAGCAGGGCGAGGTCGAGGTCCTTGTCGACGGCGACCACGGTGGCCACGAGCTGCCGCGTGAAGTCGGCCGGATCATGCACCATGATCTCCCTGGCCGAGCGGACGACGTGCTCGTTGGTGAGCACCAAGCCCGGCGCGACGACGAAGCCGGTGCCGTAGCCGACGGCGACGGAGGCGACGTCGGTCGACTCCTTCGACTTGTCGACGGTGGGCCCCACGGAGCCGCCCGCCCAGGTCACGCCATACGGGGAGATGTAGGTGAACCTGCTCACAGAGGCGATGTCGGTGCCTCCGGCCCCGCCGCCGGCGGCGCTCGCGGCCGGCTCCCGCGCCGCCGCAGGGGTGTTTCGCAAAGCCGCCTGCGTCTGCCGCGCGAGGTCGTTCAAGTCCTCGAGTTCCTTGCCCTTGATCCCGAGCTGCCCCGAGAGCTTGACGGCATAGGCGATGTTGCCCGCGATCACCGGCTCGGGCAGGAGCCGGCTGGCGCGGCGAAAGTGGTTGATGGCGCTGCGGTGCCGCGCGGCGGTCAGTTCCGAGATCGCGATGTTGTTGAGCAGGCAGCTGTGGTTCGGCTCCCGCCGCAACCCCTCCAGCCAATGCTCGATCGCCGCCAGGTCGTTGTCGACGGCCCAGTAGACCAACCCGATGAAGAACTCCGCCTTCGCGCTTTCCGGATTCAGCGCGCTGGCCTCCTCCAGCTCTTTCTTGGCAAGCTCGTACTGGCCGCCGGTGAGCAGATCGCGGGCGTGCGCGACCTTGTCCTCCGCGGCGCTGATCTCGCGTTCATGATCCGTCGGCTTGAGCCAGCGGCCGCCGAGCTTGACCCGCTTCTCGACGGCGAGCTGGTCCCAGTGCCGCGCTCGCGCCGCCACCAGCCCCGTCAGAAAGGGCGGCAGGTCCGGTCGTGCGGCATAAATCTTGTAGACCTGGCTCGCCTCCGCGGCCGTGCGGCAGTTGTCCGCATCGGACTCGACGAGCCGCAGCGCCCGCGGAAACGCCGCCTCGCGGATCCGCGTCGTCGCCAGATCGCGGGCCACCTTGCCCTCGAGATTCGTCAGCGCGGAGAGGTAGAGGTCGGCGGCATGGCTTTTGTAGGCGGCGGCGTCGAGCGGGTCGGTGTTCCACGTCTCCACGGCGACGTCGCCGAGCGCCCACCATTCATTGGCCGCCTCGACGACCGCCTCGGGGGAGTTTTTCGCCGCCGCCTCGAGCTCCCGCTTGGCCGCCGCTCCCACGGGCCCGCGAACCTGCCTCAGCACCGGCAGCGCCGCCGTCCAGTCGTTCTTCTGCAGCGCCAGGTAGACGCCGGCGGCCGTCGCCGCCTTCTCGTCACCCCCGGACTGCAGCCGCTTGGCGACGGCGTCGTGGTCGGCCCGTCGCTTGGCGCACTTCGCCACCTCCTCCTTGATGCGGGCCACCTCCGCGACCAGATTGCCCAGCGGATTGGGCAGTGGGATCTTCTTCTTGTACTTTTTCGTGATGGCGGCCCGCCGTTTGGCGAGGTCGGCCGACTGCCGCTTCGCCAGCTCCGCCAGCGACTCGACGGCCCGCTCCGCCACCGGAAAAGCCTCGGCCGCCAACGCCACGTCGACCGTCCGCCGCGCGAAGTCGAGCGCCATGTCGACACCGGTGTCGTCCTGCTGCTTGATGATCCGGTCGAGCGCCGCCATGCGGGTGTCGAGCGTGTCGGCCTGGAACCGCCGCGACCGCTCCGTGGCGATTTCGATCGCCTTGGCGTAGAACCCCGCCTCCACGGCCAGCCGCTCGCCCTCCTGTAGCAGCGCGTACTGGTGTGCCGGCGACTCCTCCCGGGACGCCCGCTGGCCGAGCTCCGCGATCAGCGGCTCGTAGTCCTTCTGCTTCAGCGCGGTCTTGTAGAAGTCGGCGAGGATCTCCCGCACCGTCGCCGTCTCGGCGGCGATGTCGGCGGCGGCGGGCACGTCGAGGCGGGCGGAGGACTGCGTCGCAGCGCCGGGCTGCGGGGCATCCGCCCGTTCCGCGACGGGCCGTGCGGCGCCGCCCGACTGCGTCGCCGCCGGGCGGTCCTGGGCGAGTGCCAAGGCCGGCATCCGGACCGTCGCGAGGGCACCGAGCGACACGGCAGCCGCGAGCAGGCACGACCCCGTCGTCGCTGTCGTCTTCGAGATGTTCATCCTGTTGATCCGAGGACGCTTGACCCGAGGACGCGCGACCCGAGGACGCGCGACCCGAGGACGCGACAGCCCCGGGCGGCCGCGTTGCGGGCCGTCCGCGCCACGCCACGCGGAGTACCCGCGGACCGGCCGCGGGCTGCGCCCCGAAAGAAAAGCTGCCCTTGTTCAAGGTATCGCTTCCGCCGAACTCGGTCAATTCGGCGGACCGCGCGGCCGCGTGTCGGCCGCGCGGGGGCGGACGGTTCAAAAAATTCTGAAAACCGCACCGGCCACCGAATCGATGTGGCGAGATCGCGGGTTTCCGCCGATAAGAAAATCGGTCGGCGGGTTGACGCCGCGATCCCCGACGAGCAGGTGACACCATGGCAGCCAAGACGCCGGCATCCGCGACGCCTCAGCCCACGCTCCACTTCACCCTCGCCAACGGCACCACGATCGTCGGCCGGCCCACGAGCCTCGCCAAGGTGCTCGCCATCGCGATCGCCAGCCGCGCGACCGAAACCCGTCGGCGCAAGCCGCAGCTCGCGCGGAAGCGGCGGGCGGGGTAGCAGTCCTGCGTCCACGGGCTGCCGGCCCCGCGTGGAAAAGGTCCTCGGGCGATGCCGGGCAGGGCCGCCCCCGCCAACCGCGTCACCCGCCGGGGGCTCCGTCCGCACCGACCAGCCGACCGGCAGGGGCGAGCGCCCGCCCGATCTGATCGGCGTCGTACACGCACCCGCCCCACGTGCCGCCACTGGCGGCCTGCAGCGCCGCCCACAGCCGCGTGTCGGCCGGCAGCCGCGGATCGGGGGCGATGTCGGACCGCGGCGACCGGGCGGCGAGCACGGCCCGCCCCTCGTCGGCCGGGAACGACCTCTCCCCCGCGCCCACGAGATCGATCGAGCCCCCCTGTGTGCGCGTGTCGATCACGATCGCGATCCGGTCGCCGTCGCGGAGCCGGCCGATCGGGCCCCCGGCGAGCGCCTCGGGGCCCACGTGCCCGATGCACGCGCCCGTGGAGACGCCCGAGAAGCGGCCGTCGGTGACGAGCGACACCAGGCTGCCGAAGGGCAGCTGCTTGAGCGCGCTGGTCACCTGGTAGGTCTCCTCCATGCCGGTGCCCATCGGGCCGATCCCGGCGAGGACGAGCACGTCACCGGCCCGGATCGCCCCGTGCTTGATCGCGTCGATCGCCGCGTGCTCGCTGGTGAAGACGCGGGCGGGGCCGGTGTGCCGGTAGACGCCGTCTGGGCCGATCGCCGCCGGATCGATCGCCGTCGCCTTCACCACCGAGCCGGCGGGGGCGATGCCGCCCCGCGGAAACGCCATCGTCCGCGCCAGCCCGCGGGCCGCGGCGCGGTCGGGAGGCATGACCACGTCGTCGGGCTCCACGCCGTCGGCGGTGCGGAGCAGGTCGCGGAACCGCCGTCGGCGCTCGCTCCCCTCCCACCACGCGAGCTGCTCCGCCCAGGTGCGGCCGCTGACGGTGCGGACGGAGGTGTCGACGAGGCCGAGCCGGTCGAGGTGGAGCATCACCTCCGGTACGCCGCCGGCGAGGAACACCCGCACCGTCGGATGGTGGACGGGCCCGTTGGGCAGCACGCTCACGAGCCGCGGCGTGCGCCGGTTGACGGCGATCCAGTCGTCGACCGACGGCGGCGGCAGGCCGGCGGCCCGCGCGACCGCCGGCACGTGCAGGAGGAGGTTCGTGGAGCCGCCGAAGGCCGCGTGCACGGTCATCGCGTTGGTGATCGCCGCCGGCGTGAGGATGTCGCGGGTGGCGGTGCCCGCGTCGGCGAGCCGCACGAGCGCCGCCGCCGACCGCACGGCCATGTCGCGCCAGACGCGCTGCCCGCTCGGCGCGAGCGCCGCGTGCGGCAGCGCAAGCCCCGCCGCCTCGGCCACCACCTGTGCCGTCGCCGCCGTGCCGAGGAACTGGCAGCCGCCGCCGGGGGACGCGCAGGCCCGGCAGCCGAGGTCGGCCGCCTCGTCGAGCGTCACGAGGCCGTGCACGTAGCGGGTGCCGATCGTCTGGATCCGGCCGGCGTCCTCTCCGTGCCGCGGAGGCAGCGTCACGCCTCCCGGCACGATCACGGCAGGGATGTCGCCGAGTCCCGCCAGGGCCATCATCATCGCCGGCAGCCCCTTGTCGCAGGTGGCGACGCCGAGCACGCCGGCCCGCAGCGGCAGCGACCGGGCCAGCCGCCGCAGCACGATCGCGGCGTCGTTGCGGTAGGGGAGGCTGTCGAACATGCCGGTGGTGCCCTGCGTGCGGCCGTCGCAGGGGTCGGAGCAGAACGCGGCGAAGGGGAGCCCGCCGAGCCGGCGCAGCTCCGCCGCGGCCGCCTCGACGAGCAGGCCGATCTCCCAGTGGCCGGTGTGGTAGCCGAGCGCCACCGGCGTGCCGTCGGGCGCCCGCACGCCGCCGAGCGTGGAGAGGATGAGAAACTGCCGGTCGGCGGCGCGGTCGGCCGCCCAGCCCATGCCGACGTTCTGCGAGAGCCCGAAGAGGTCGCCGCTGGGGCTCTCGCGCAGCATCTCGTCGGTGAGGGGAAGCCGGCCGCCGGGCCCCTCCGCCGCGGTGCGGATCTCGTAGATCGCCGGTTCGTCGGGGGCGAGCGGATCGGGAGGGGTCTGCATGACGGAGGGTGTCCGGCGGGAGCGGCCGCTCAGGCGTCCGGGGTGTGATTCGCCATCCCGCCCGGCTCCGCCCCGGGCTCCACGTCCAGCGGCCGCGTCGGGTCGACGACGAGCCAGCAGAGCGCCCCGAGCCCGCACATGACCGCGGTGAGCATGAACGTGAGATTCCAGGCGCCGAACCGGGCGATCAGGTCGCCGAGGAGCGTCCCCGTGCGGTCGACCTTCGTGTCGATGATCCAGCCCACCACCGCCGGCGAGACGACGCCGCCGAGGTTCCCCATCATGTTCATCGCGCCGGAGAGCGATCCCACGCCGCGGCCGCCGATGTCCATGCAGGTGGTCCACGCGCCGGGAAGCGTGAGATCCATCGCGAAGCTCGCCATCGAGATGAGCACGACGGCGGCGTAGGGGTTTTCCACGAGCGTGGAGGCGTAGAAGAAGACGCCCGCCGACGCGATCGCCACGAAGCCGAGGCCGCGGCGGGCGGCGCGGGGGCCGAAGCGGCGCACGAGCGGCGGCGTGATCCAGCCGGCCACGAACGCGCCGCACCCGCCGAACGCCAGCGGCATGCCGGAGAGCAGGGCGCTGCCCTTGAGGTCGAAGCCGCGGTCGACGAGCAGGTACTTCGGGAACCAGGTGATGAAGAAGTACCAGGCGTAGCTCATGCAGAAATACTGGCCGAAGAGCGCCCACACCGTCGGCGAGCTGAACATCGGTCCCCAGGGGATGTGCTTGTGGTCGTCGGCGGCGAGGCTTCCCGCGGGAATGAGCGCGGCCTCGGCGGCGTTGACCTGCGGGTGGGAATGCGGATCGTCGCGAAACCACCAGTTGAAGACGAGCGCCCACGCCACGCCCACGGCGCCGAAGATGAGGAACGCCGTGCGCCACGAGACGACCTGGAGAAGGGAATAGAGGAGCAGCGGCGTGATCGCCCCGCCCCACCGCGCCGAAAACCAGAGAATGCCCTGCGCCTGCGCCCGCTCCGACACGGGCAGCCAGCGTTTGAACGCCTTCGAGATGTTGGGGAAGCAGCCCGCCTCTCCGGCGCCGAAGAGGAAGCGAACGGCCACCAGCGGGCCGAAGCCGCTCACCCAGCCGGTGGCGGCCGTGAAGAAGCTCCACCAGAGGACGATCCGCAGGATCACCTTCCGCGGGCCGATCCAGTCGCCGAGGTAGCCGCCGGGAATCTCGAAGAGGGCGTAGGCCAGCGTGAAGGCGGCGAACACCGTCCCCATCTGCGTCTCGCTGAGGCCGAGGTCCTTCTGCATGAGCGGCCCGGCCAGCGAGATGCAGACGCGATCGACGTACTGCAGCACCGCCAGCGACACGGCGAAGGCCACCACGAGCCAGCGGGTGTTCGTTGGCGTGAGCGGTCCGCCGACGGCGGTCGTGGACGACGGTCTCATGGCTGGCTCATCCCTCCCGGCCTGTCGATGGTGCTCGCCCCGGGGCGAGCACCATCGACGCCGCACCACCCTACCCGGCGACGATCGCGGGAGGAAGGGACGGACCGCCGCGGCGGGCGGCCTACTTCCAGTGCCCCTGCTCGAGCGAGCTGCTCCCCACGATCGCCGACGCCTCCGCCGCGGGAAGCCGTGGCGGAAACCGCAGCCCGGCGAAGAACTCGGCGTTGGGCTTCGTGTAGCGATCCACCGCCTGCTGCACGGTCTCGCCCGGCTCGAGGTAGATGGTCAACCATGGCAGCCGGTTCCTCTGGATCCGCTGCCAGAGCACCTCCTTGCCCCGGCGGATCGACAGCTCGGCGAAGAACGGTGCGAGCGTCACCTGGACGATCCTGCCGCCGGCGGTCTGGTCGCGTATGCCGATCTGGCGGCTCGCCTCCTGGCCGATGCGGGCCACGAGCGTCACTGGCGCGTCGTCTTCCACCACCCATCCGGTCCGCTTCAGGCTGCGGCCGACCCACGCCGCGATCCGCGCCTCGTCATCCTTGTCGGGCGCCTCGACCGACACCCGGATCGGCGACCCGGGCCGCATGACCATGTCGTCGTCCCCGAGCTCGCCGAGGGCCGCGATCGCCCCTTCCACGGGGCCGTGCGGCACGTCCACCGCGGCGATGACGGCCTCCTTGTTCGTCGTGCAGAGGGCCAGCTGCTTGTCGCCGATGGCGACCGTCTGGGCGGCGTGTCCGAAGGAGTAGCGCCAGACGGCCGTCTGCAGGCCCGCGTGCACGAGCGTCCCGCCGCCGGTGAGGAACATGTCGGGCCCCACCCAGCGGATCGGCAGGCGGCCGAGTTCGTCCGTCGTCGTCGCCTCCTGCGTGGCCTCGTTCTTCACGAGGTCCCAGACGAGAAACTGGTTTCCGGTGCTCATCGCCAGCCGCGTGCCGGAGTCGTCGAAGGCCACCGGCGCCCGCCCGAACCCTCCGGTGACGACGCTCCGCAGCACCTTGCCGGTGGCCGTCTCCACCACCACCACGCGGGAACGCTGCGAGATCGCCATCTGCTTGGCCGTGCCGCTGAACGCTGGAGGCGCATCTTCGTCGACGTCATCGACCCGGTAGACGAGCTTGGTGGCCGCGAGATCCCAGACATAGAGGCCGTTTTCCACGACGGCCGCCACCAGCGTGGGGCCGGCGAAGCCCACCCACTCGAACGTAGGCGTCAGGAACGACCGCTGATTGCCGGGCAGCGTGCGGGAGTAGAGCTTCTTGGGGCTCCCCGAATCGAAGCCCGAGTAGACGGACAGTTCCCCGCTGCGGCCCAGCATGTCGAAGGACTCGCTGACGAGCGTGATGCCCGTGCCGGGATCGTGATCCCAGATGCGGATCGGTCGCGTCTCCTTCCAGACCTCGCGGCACTCCGCGGTCTTGAGATCGACGGCGAAGACCTTCGCGGAGTTTTTCGCACTTCCGTCCTGGTTCCCCACGACCGCCAGGCAGCGGCCCGCCGCGGCATCCGTCACGAACGGGCCCCAGAGCTTCGCCGTGAAGTCGACCTTGCCGAGCGACACCGCCGTCGCCGGCACCTCCGGTGGAGCGGGCCGCGGGTCGGCGACGAACGGCACGTCGGAGGCGGGCTGCTTGAGGCTCAGCGTCGTGCCCATGCCCGGCAGCACGGTCTTGGCCGACATCTTCGTGCCGGCCGCGACGACGCCGGGCTTCTCTCCGTGCGTCTCCGCGTCCGCCGGCATCGGGGTCGCGGGGCGGCCGCCGGCGAAGGGGTCATCCGCCGCGGCGGCGCGGCCGTCGAGGTGGTCGCGGTCGGCCTTGCTCAACCGCTCGATCGGGACGGTGATCTCACGCCCCTTGTCGGTCCGCAGCTTCACCTCCCTGCCGGATCGCTCGACGAGCCTGGCCCGCACCTCGAACTTTCCGGTCGCATCCTTCCACGACCGCATCTCGTTCGCGTCCTGCGACGGCGCCACCGTCGCCGGCGCGGCCAGCAGCAGGAACCAGAGCCCGACGGCCGCTGCGCCGCCACACGTCCTTCCGCGGACCGATCGTGCCATGCCTTCCCCCCTGCGTCCGAAAGCCCGTCGGGCGAGCGGATCGCCGACGGATCCATCCCCCCGCGAGCACCATCATAACAGCCGGCCGGCGACCACGAAGGCGACGGCCGATCGACGGCTCCGCCGCGCGGGCTTGACGATCGCTGCGAGTCCGGCGGCGATCCCGCGATCACGATCGCACACCCTCGCCCCGGAGCCGGGCACGCGGGCCCCGGGGGCCACTCCCGCGGGGATCGCGGGAGGAAGGACCGCCGCGCTTGCCAACGACCCGCCGCGATCGCAGAATCGCCAAACGGCATTCACGCCACGGTCCGAGAGCACGAGCAGGAGAGGATGCCATGGAGCCTCCAGCCAGAGCCTCGGGCCCGGGCGGAGCGTCGCCGCCCGCAGCGGCGGGCGGACAGCCCGAGCGAGTGTGCCGGTTCCTGCCTGCCGACGGCGGCGGCCCGCGGGTTGGGGCCGCGGCGGCGGATGGCTTCGTCGCCGACCTCACGGCCCTGGGCATCGAGCGGCTCGGCGGCCTGCTCGAGGCGCCCGATCCACGTCGGGTGGTGGCCGCGATCGCCCCGCTCGCGCCCCGGATTCCGCTCGGCGACGTCACGCTCCTGCCGCCGGTGGACCGGCAGGAGGTGTGGGCCGCCGGCGTCACCTACCTGCGCAGCAAGACCGCCCGGATGGAGGAGTCGGACTTCAGCGCCACCGCCTACGACCGGGTCTACGACGCCCCGCGGCCGGAGATCTTCTTCAAGAGCATGGCGTCGAAGGTGGTCGGCCCCGGCGGCGCGGTCGGCATCCGGGCCGACGCCCGCTGGAACGTGCCGGAGCCCGAACTCGCGCTCGTGATGAACTCGCGGGGCCTGATCGTCGGCTGCACGATCGGCAACGACGTGAGCTCGCGGGACATCGAGGGGGAGAATCTCCTCTACCTGCCGCAGGCCAAGACCTACGAAGGCTCCTGCGCGGTCGGGCCCTGGGTGACGCTCGAGACCGACGAGGCGGCGATCCGGTCGTGGCGGATCGCCCTCTCGATCCACCGCGACGACGCCCGCGTCTTCGCCGGCGAGACGGGCGTCGATCAGATCAAGCGTTCGCTCGCGGAGCTCGCCGGGTGGCTCTTCCGCAGCCAGCGGTTTCCCGACGGGGTCGTGCTGCTGACGGGCACGGGCGTCGTGCCCGACGAGTCGTTCACGCTGGCCGCGGGCGACCGGGTGACGATCACGATCAGCGGGATCGGCACGCTGGAGAACGTCGTGCGGACCGTGTGATGCGCCGCCACGTGACGGGAAGCGGCCGCCGCCGCGAAGGAGGAGAGACCATGCGCCCGTTCGTCACGAACTGTCCCCTGATCAGCGCCATCGCGGCGGTGTTCATCGTCGCCAACGCGATCGCGATCGTCACCGCGGCCCCCGCGGCCGCCGCCGAGTCCGGCGGTCCGCCGCCCCCGCCCAACACGGAAAAGGCCGACGACGGCCCGATGGATCCCGCCGAGGTCTGCGCGACCGCCCGGCTGCCGCCGGGCTTCCGGCTCGAGGTGTTCGCCGCCGAGCCCGCCGTGCAGAATCCGATCGGCATCTGCACCGACGCCCGCGGCCGGCTCTGGGTGGCCGAGAACTTCACCTGGGCGGGCAACGGCCTCGGCACGTGGGACGACACGCTCCGCGACCGGATCGTGGTGCTCGCCGACACCGACGGCGACGGGCGGCACGACCGGCGGACCGTGTTCTGGGACGGCGGCACGCGGTTGACGAGCGTGGCCGTCGGACTCGGCGGCGTCTGGGCGATCGACCTGCCGCACCTGCTCTTCATTCCCGACCGCGACGACGACCTCGTGCCCGACGGGCCGCCGGAGATCGTGCTCGACGGCCTCGACGAGACCGCGGTGGGGCACACGCCCGCCAACGGACTCTCGTGGGGCCCCGACGGCTGGCTCTGGGCCCGGCACGGCATCCAGGGCACGTCGCGGATCGGGGTTCCCGGGGCGGGCGAGTCGCAGCGGGTGCGGATCAACACCGGCATCTGGCGGTATCACCCGGCGCGGCGCACGGTCGAGGCGGTGATGCACGGCATGACCAATTCCTGGGGCACCGACTTCGACGAGCACGGCGAGACGTTCGTCATCAACACCGTCATCGGCCACCTCTGGCACGCCGTGCCGGGCGCACACGTCGAGCGGATGTACGGCACCGACCTCGTGCCCCACGTCTACGACCTCGTGCCGCAGGTGGCCGACCACGTCCACTGGGACACCGGCGAGAAATGGGACTCCGTGCGGAAGGGGGTGTCCGACGGCACGAGCGCCGCCGGCGGCGGCCACGCCCACATCGGCCTCATGATCTACCAGGGGGACAACTGGCCCGCGGCCTACCGCGGCGGCCTCTACACGTTGAACCTCCACGGCCGGCGCATCAACCACGACCTGCTCGCGGCCCGGGGCGCCGGCTACACCGCCACGCACGGCGCCGACATGTGCTTCGTCGCCGATCCCTGGTTCCGCGGGATGGATCTCGTGCCCGGCCCCGACGGCGGCGTCTCGATCGCCGACTGGTCCGACACCGGCGAGTGCCACGACCACGACGGCGTGCACCGCACGAGCGGCCGGATCTACCGGCTCCTGTACGGCGCGCCCGCGGGGGACGGAGCCGTGGCAGCCGCCGCGATCGACGTCGACAGGCTCGATTCGGCCGGGTTGCGGCGGGCGCTCTTCGCCACCGACCAGTGGTGGAGCCGGGCCGCCGTCCGCGCCTGGCAGCGGCGCTCACTCGAACGGGCCGACCTCGCCGACGATGCGGTCTGGCTGCGAACGCAGGCGCGGACCGCGGCCGATCCCCGGCACCGGCTGCGGGCGCTCTGGGCGCTGGCCGCGATCGGGAGCCTCGAGGGCGCGGCGGGCGAGCTGCTCCTGCTCGAGTGTCTCGGCGACGGCGATCCTTTCGTCCGCGGCTGGGGCGTGCGGCTCCTCGTCGACGCGGCGTCGCCGACGGGAAGGCAGCCGTCGGCGGCGGTGCTCGATCGGCTGGTGTCGCTGGCAGAAAGCGACCGCGCACCGCCCGTGCAACTGCACCTCGCCTCGGCGATCGGCCGGCTCGCGGACGACGCGGCCTGGCGGCTGGCCCGGGCCGTCGCGGCGCACGACCGCTTCGCCGCCGACCCGCTCCTGCCGAAGCTCGTCTGGTATGGCCTCGCCGCTTCGGTGCCGCGCCGCGTCGACGACGCGGTGACGCTCGCCGCGACGACGCCGCTGCCGGCGGTGCGGCGCAACGTCGCCCGGCTCCTCGCCGGCGGCGTCGAGACGCGGCCCGCGCCCGTGGCGGCGCTGCTGGCCGCCGCCGCGGCCGACGCCGACCGCGACCGGCAGGCCGACATCGTCCGGGGACTCGCCGACGGCCTCCGCGGCTGGCGGAAGGCCGCCCCGCCGCCGGGCTACGCGGAGATCGTCCCCGGCATCCGCGCGGGCTGCCTGCCGGACACCCGCGACGCGCTCGACGAGCTCGACGTGGTTTTCGGCGCCGGCCGCGGCCTGGAGGCCGTCCGCGCGATCGCCACCGACGCCGCCGCCGCGCCCGAGGCCCGCCGCCGCGCGATCCGCACGCTCGTCTCCACGACGCCCGAGGACGGCGCGAAGCTGCTGCAGCGGCTGCTCAACGACCGGGCCGTCGCGTCCGAGGCGCTGGCCGGGCTCGCCCGCTACGACCATCCCGACACCCCCGCACTCGCGATCGCCCAGGCCCGCATCTACGCGCCGGACGACCGGGCGGCGCTCGTCGACCTGCTCGCCTCGCGGCCGGCCTACGCGGCGCGACTCCTCGACGCGATCGAGTCCGGCGCCGTCCGGGCCGACGAGGTCTCCGCGTTCCACGCCCGGCAGATCGCCGACTTCGGCGACGAGCGGCTCACCGCCCGGCTCGGCCGTCTCTGGGGCCAGGTGCGGGTGAGCGACGCCGACAAGCGGCGGCTCATCGACCGCTGGCGGCGTGAGCTCACGCCCGCCGTCGTGGCCGCCGCCGACCGCGGCCACGGGCGGGCGATCTTCGCCCGCGACTGTGCCGCCTGCCACGTGCTCTTCGGCGCGGGCCGCAAGCTCGGACCCGACCTCACCGGCTCCAACCGACGCAACCTCGACTACGTGCTCGAAAACGTCATCGACCCCGGCGCCAGCGTCGGCGCCGACTTCCGTGCGGTCACCTTCACGCTCACCGACGGCCGCGTCGTCACCGGCGTGATCTCGGCCGCAGACGACCGGACCGTGACGGTGCAGACGGCGCAGGCCGCCGTCGTGCTCGACCGGCGCGACGTCGAGGAGGAATCGGTGCAGCAGCAGTCGCTTATGCCCGACGGCCTGCTCTCGAAGCTCGCCGACGGCGATGTCCGCGATCTCGCGGCCTACCTGATGTCGGCCGATCAGGTGCCGCTGCCCGCGGAGACGCCATGACGAACGCGCTGCGTCCGCGGCATGCCCCGCCGCCCGCGTCGGACGGCCCGGGCTGGTTGCGGCCGTGGGTGGCCATGCTCGTGCTGCTGTTCCTCGGGCCCGCGCTCGTCCTCGGCTGGCACCAGCGGGAATCGCGCCGCGAGGAGCAGCAGGCCTGGCAGGCGACCCTCGACCCGACGACGCCCGACCCCGGGTTTCCGCCGGCGGACGACGTGCCGACCGACGCCGCGCGGCGGGTCGCGATCGGCTTCTACCTCGAGGCCATCGACGGGCTGTCGCTCCAGGACAGCCGGTGGACGGCGGTGATCGACGTCTGGTGCCGCTGGGCCGACGATGGCGTTGACGATGGCACCGACGATGGCACCGACGACGGCACCGACGACGGCACCGGCGACGACGCGGCCTTCGACCCCTTCGACCATCTGATCGCCGTCAACGGGCGGATCACCGACCGCAAGCTCCTCGACCGGATCGACGAGGGCCCCGCGCACTACGAACTGCAGCGGCTCACGGTGGACTTCTCCAAGGTGTTCCAGATCGTGAACTTCCCGCTCGACCGCCACCTGCTCATCGTCTCCTTCGAAAACTCCGCCCGGCCCCGGCAGCAGCTGCTCTTCGTGCCCGACACCGCGGCCAGCGCCGTCAGCCTGCGGGCGCGGCTGCCCGGCTACCGGATCCTCCGCGCCCACGCGATGGAAATGCCGCACAGCTACCGGACGAGCCGCGGCCGGCCCGACGTTCCCGCGGACGCGCGGGCCACCCACTCGCAGCCCCGCTTCGCGATCGTCATCGACCGGGCCGGCTGGGGCCTTTTCGCCAAGATGTTCCAGGCGATGTTCGTGGCGGTGGCCGTCGCGTTGCTGGCCTGCTTCATCAAGCCGATCCACGTCGACCCGCGGTTCGGGCTGGGCATCGGGGCGCTCTTCGCGGCGGTCGCCAATGCCTACCTCGTCGGCGCCCACATGCCGGAGGGGAGCGGGTTTTCCCTCGCCGACGTCGTCAACCTGCTCGGCATCGTCACGATCCTCGTCACGCTCGCCGAGTCGACGATCTCCCTCCACGTCTACGAGTCGCTCGGCCGCCCCGCGGCGTCGCGGATGCTGGATCGGGTGTCGTTCTGGACGCTCGTGGCCTGTTTCGTCGCGGTGATCGCGATCCTGCTCGCGGCCGCGACGAGCCACCCCTGACCCGCCGGCAACCCTATGGATCATCCCGCCCCCCAGCCCCCGCACGACGACCGCGACACGATCCCCTCCGACCGGCTCGCGCTCGTGGCCGAGTTGACGCGTCTGTATCCCACCCGGGCCGCGGCCCTCGCCGCCATCGCCGGCCTGCGGGCCACCCTCACGCTGCCCAAGGAGACGATCCACGTCGTCAGCGACATCCACGGCGAGCACAAGAAGCTCAAGCACGTGGTCAACAACGCCTCCGGCGGCCTGCGCACGCTGGTCGTCCGGACGTTCGGAGACAGGCTCGGACCCGCCGAGCAGGCCCGTCTGCTCAACCTCATCTACTACCCGCGGGAAACCTACGAGGTGCTCAGCGGGCTGCCCGGCGGGCCGCCCCGCGATCTCGTGCGGGCGACGATCCGGCTGGAGTTCGAGCTGCTTCGTGAGCTCGCCCGCACCTGCCGGCTGGAGACGGTCGAACGGGCCTTCCCCGAGCACTTCCGCCAGCTCTTCCGGGAAGTGCTCGTCGCCCCTCTGCTGGGCCGCGGCCCCGCGTTCATCGACACGATCATCGACGAGTTCGCGGCCCATGGGCAGGAGCTCGACCTGCTGCGCATGTCGGCGCGGCTGATCCGCAACCTGCTGGTGTCGGAGCTGATCGTGGCCGGCGACCTCGGCGACCGGGGGCCGCGGATCGACCGGGTGATCGAGTACCTCATGCAGCAGCCGAACGTGAGCTTGACGTGGGGCAACCACGACGCCGCCTGGATGGCCGCCTGCCTCGGCCACGAGGCCTGCATCGCCACGGTGCTGCGGCTCTCGCTCCGCTACCGGCGGCTCTCGCAGCTCGAGGAGGGCTACGGGATCACCATGGCCCCGCTGGAGAAACTCGTGCGAACCTGCTACGCCGACGATCCGGCGGAGCGGTTCGCCTGCCGGGGCGCAGGCCTGCGCGATCCGCTGCTCATGGCGCGCATGCAGAAGGCGGCCGCGGTGCTGCAATTCAAGCTCGAGGGGCAGCTCGTGGGGCGGCACCCCGAATGGCGGCTCGGGCACCGCCTTCTGCTGCACCGCATCGATCCCGCGGCCGGCACCGTCGAGATCGACGGCCGGGTCCACCCGCTGCTCGACACGCGACTGCCCACCGTCGACTGGCGTGATCCCTACCGGCTCTCCGAGCCGGAGCGGGCCTGCATGGACCGGCTGCGGCAGTCGTTCCTCGCGAGCGCGGCCATGTGGCGGCAGATGCAGTTCGTGGCCCGGCGCGGCCGGATGCACCTGCGTCGCGACCACGTCGTCATCTTCCACGGCTGCATCCCCGTGGACGAAGAGGGCGGCTTCCTGCCGCTGGAGGTCGATGGCGAGGCGTGCGCCGGCCGGCGGCTCTTCGACGCGTTGGAGCGGGTCGTGCACCGGGCTTTCCGTGAGCGCCGGGCCGACGACCTCGACATGCTCTGGTACCTCTGGGGAGGGCCCCTGTCCCCCTGGTTCGGCAAGGACAGGCTGGCGACGTTCGAGACCTACTTCGTCGCCGACCCCGCCACGCACCAGGAGACGAAAAACCCCTACTTCCGCCTGATCCACGAGCGGTGGTTCTGCCGGAAGGTGCTCGCCGAGTTCGGCCTCGACGCGCCGCCGGGGCTGATCGTCAACGGCCACGTGCCCGTGCGGGTGGAACGGGGGGAATCGCCGGTGAAGACGAGCGGCGACGCCGTGACGATCGACGGCGCCTTCTCCGAGGCCTACGGCGACCGCGGCTACACGCTCGTGCTCGAGGCGTCGCGGACGGCCCTCGCCCTGCACCATCATTTCGAGTCGATCGACCAGGCGATCGCGGAGGGGGCCGACATCGTGCCCACGGTCACCGACCTGCGGACCTACGCCGAGCCGCGCCTGATCGGCGACACCGAGCAGGGGGACGAGTTGCGGCGGCGGATCACGATGCTCGAGGAGCTGACCGCCGCCTTCCACTCGGGCGCGATCCCGGAGCGCCACTGAGGCCCGAGCTCGTGCAGCGGCTGGCGGACGGGGGCGTCGATCGGCAGCGAGGCCGAGGGCTTCCCCGACCTCGTGAGGCGGGTCACCGAAGCCGACGCGGCCACGGCCGCGAAACTGAAGCAGGTGCCGGAAGTCTGCGGCGGGCCGGACGCCATCCCCGCCTAGCAGGCTGTGGATAAACAGCCTGCTGGATCGCAGGGATGCGATCGCGGGAGCGCAGCTCCCGTGAAAACCGGAGGTTTTCGTGCCTGGAAAAACGTCCGGAGGACTTTTTCCACGGCCAGTGAACAGGCTGTGGATCAACAGCCTGCTCGGTCGCAGGGATGCGATCGCGGGAGCGCAGCTCCCGTGAAAACCGGAGGTTTTCGTGCCTGGAAAAACGTCCGGAGGACTTTTTCCACGGCCAGCTAGGCGCTCACCTCCATCCGCCCCTCCGACGTGCCGATGCAGACCGCGAGCCCGCGGGGCCAGGCCAACGACGGCTGGAGCTACGGCAGCAACATCGCCGCCGTCCCCAGCCGCACCATCACCAACGGCTTCACGCACTCCGAGTCCTGCGGCTCGAGCAGCGTCGGCGACTCCGGCGACGCGAAGGTCAGCGGCACGTCGGCGCCTGCGTCGTTCCCCCGCCACCTGGTGACGGGCTCGACCGACGCCTTTTCCCGCATCGCCAACCTGAATTGTCCGACGGAGACCGCCACCGCCGCCGCGACGGCACCACAGTGAGCCTCGACTGGTCGGCCGCGGATGGCGAAGATGGAGGCGATGGCATCATGTGATGCGGACACCGCCCCGCGGAGCGCACGGTCATGAAAGTGTGGGTGCTGCCGCGAATCGGATCGATCGATGCCCTCGAACTGGCGCAACTGCCCGACCCGCAGCCGGCCGCCGACGAGGTCGTGCTGCGGGTGCGCTGCGCGGCGTTGAATCCCGCCGACCGCTACCTTGCCGAGGGGCTCTATCCTGCGAGCCCCGCGCTGCCCCATGTGCTCGGCCGCGACGGCGTCGGCGTCGTCGAGCGGGTGGGCGCCGCCGTGACGGCCTGGCGGCCCGGCGACGAGGCGATCCTGCTGCGGGGTGAGGCCGGCGTCACCCGGCCCGGCACCCTCGCCGAACGCGTGGCCGTGCCGGCGGCGTGCCTGGAGCGGGTTCCCGCGGGCTGGACGACGGCCGAGGCGGCGGGGGCCGCGCTCGTGCTCGTCACGGCCTATCAGGCGCTCACGCAGTGGGGCGCACTGCCGCCGGCGGGCGTGCTCGTCAGCGGCGCGAGCGGCGGCGTGGGGCTGGCGACCGTGCAACTGGCCCGCGGCCTCGGGCACACCGTGATCGCCCTCTCCCGCGGCACGGCGAAGGCAGACCGCATCCGGGCCGCCGGTGCGGCGCTCGTGCTCGACCCCGCGGATCCGGAGTGGCGCACCCGGGTGAAGGAGTTCCTGCGGCCGGCCCGGGTGGGGCTCGTCGTCGACACGGTCGGTGGGCCGCTCCTGCCCCGGCTCATCGACACGCTCGGCATGGACGGCCGGGTGAGCGTGGTGGGGATGCTCGCCGGCGCGGTGCCGCAGTTCAACACGGCGACCCTCTTCTTCCGGCGGCTGCGGATCGGCGGCGTCGCGGTGGGGAGCTATTCGACGGAGGAGTCCCGCGCCGCCTGGCGGCACGCGCTGTCGCTCCTCGCGGCCGAGGGACAGCGGCCGGTTGTCGACGCCGTCTTTCCCTTCGCGGCCGTCCCCGCCGCCTTCGCCCGTCTCGCCGCCGGGCCGCTCGGCAAGGTCGTGGTCGCGGTGTCGGACACGGTCGCGGCGACGTGAAAACCTGAGGCTTTCAGCCATGGAAAAACGTCCGGAGGACTTTTTCCACGGCCAGCGAGTGTCGTGAGTCGGAAGTTCGTTTCGATTCACGACACGACATTCCCGGCCTTTCAGGCCGGGAATCAAGCAACTTCGAGTGTCAT
>Ga0136644_10001215_pt1 | contig 20512 bp, 16 predicted proteins | sample C_130820_EF_Meta_FD_94780 | JGI IMG/M metagenome (GOLD analysis project Ga0136644, IMG submission 94780) | Freshwater microbial communities from Lake Croche, Canada to study carbon cycling - C_130820_EF_MetaG (v2) (version 2) | ecosystem: Environmental > Aquatic > Freshwater > Lake | place... | reverse complement strand
TTACAGACCACCAGCACCTCAGGCGAGGTTGCTCAGAATTACTCAAATCCAACCTAGCTGCATGCAATGATTTAACATGGAAAAGCTCTCACTGGCAGTGGTACTAAATTGACAGCGGTTCACTACTGACCTACTTGAGAAGGAACAGGTCGCGATAGATGCGCTAAATCAAGTAATTTGCAAGAATGGTCGCCGGGACTTTGGTTTGTATTTTGTTTGTCTACGCAATTGAACTGACCTGATTTTTAGTGTCACTCCAAAAGAGGGGATTTTTGATAATCTCTCACCCTAAAAGAGCGCTAAATATGACTATAGGTCAGCGTCTCAAACCCGAGCAAATCGTCACCCTATTGCGTCAAATCGATGTTTTAACCACCAATGGCAAAACCTTAGCTCAAGCTTGTAAAGAGGTGGGGACGGCAGAGCAAAGCTACTATCGCTGGCGCAAGATCTATGGCGGCATGAAGGTCGATCAGGCAAAGAAGTACAAAGACTTAGAACAAGAGAACGCCAGATTGAAGAAGTTAGTGGCAGACCTCTCCCTGCGCGAAGTCATGCTCCAAGAAGTCATTAAGGATTCACTTTCTGCGCCCCACTAAGCGTAAAAATGCAGCGCAGCTGCTCATGGACCAGCATTCTATCTCTGAGCGGGCTGCCTGCAGTTTGGTAGGGCTCTCCAGAGCAGCGTATCGCTACATGCCATTGCCTAGAGATGATGAGGGGCCCCTTAGAGCCGAGGTCATCCGGATGGCGAGCACCTATGGCCGGTATGGCTACCGATTTATTGCCGGCATGATGAGCAATGCTGGTTGGAGCCAAGCGACTACCGCCAAGGCCGCTCGTATCTGGCGAGAGGAAGGTCTGAAAGTCCCCGAAAAGCAAGCTCCTAAAGGACGACTTTGGTTAAACGACGGCAGTTGCCTGCGCCTGCGAGCTGCCGCCCCCAATCATGTTTGGAGTTACGACTTTGTCTTTATTAGAGACGCCTATGGCAGAAAGATCCGCATGCTCACGATGATTGCCCCTAAAGGGATTCTCTTGGATCATGAGTTCAGTAGAAGGTGTCTCACCATCTTCTGCGCTAGACGGATTGGATCGATCCAGGTGATTGAGCAATTAGTTAATGCCATGGTCATCCATGGGATGCCTGAATATATTCGCTCAGATAATGAGCCAGAGTTTATTGCCAAAGACTTGCGCAGTTGGTTATCTGGCATTGGAGTGAAAACCGCTTACATTACCCCCGGTAGTCCTTGGGAGAATGGATTTTGCGAAAGCTTTAATGGCACCTTCAGAGACAATCTTTTGGATGGGGAGATCTTCTATAGTTTAAAGGAAGCACAGATCATTGTTGGTGAATGGGTCAAGCACTATAACCATGTCAGGCCCCATAGCGCTTTAGGCTAAAGACCACCAGCACCTCAAACCAATGTGCCTCAAATAATGCTAAATCAACCCAGTTTGCTGCAATGATTTACTATAAGAAAACTCTCTTTGGTGGTGGTCCTAAATTGACAGCAGTTCAAAATCTTTATTAAATTAAATGGCGATGATTTTCGAAAGATATAGTCATATAAAACAAAAGCATAGCTCTAGGGTTTCTCCAGAAAAGTTTAGACCTTTTACGCGAAGCTTTAATTCCTCAAAAGGCATCAGGCTATATGAATTCCAAAAGTAATTTCTAACATGTGGCTTCATTTCCTAAATTACACAGTTATTTCTTAAGGTATGTTAGTACAGGAGCCTTAAATTCCTTGAGCCATCGATTTATTGTCATCAACCCCCCTAGTGTTGCGAGTTGAGCGCCAAAGGGATGCTTGTGAGCGCGTTTTAACTTGCTCTATACGCCTGCAGCATCAAATAATAGTATGATAAAAGTACACTTTGACCACACATTTACAGGTGCTAAGCCTTATGTCTATATTCAAAAGCCTTGAAAAACTTAAACTCAAAACTAAGCTCATTATTGGCTTCTCATTTTTAGTTTTATTTTCAGTCATCATCGCAGGCACCTCATTTTGGGCCTTCGATCAACTGATTGGCAACACCAAAAAGATGTATGAGCAAGATTTAATCGGGCTCCTCTATTTACGTCAGCTAAATAGCCGTTCTAATACTCTTGGCCGTATTGTTAATAGCCATGTTTTATCGGTTAATGCTGGCGATACAGAGGGTGCCAAGAAATCCTTAGAAGAAATAGAAAATGCCAAAAAGGACCATTTTGCGCTTTACGATAAGGTCATGGAGGCCATTACTCGCCCCGACATTAAAGAGAGAATGGAGAGAGTCAGGCCTGATTTTGAGGCTTTCTTTTTAGCAATTGATAAAGTAGTTCTGGCTGCTCAAGGGGCCAATCCAGCAATTTCGGGTTACAAGGTAATTTCATCAAAGGAGTATCAAGAAATACTCGCGAAGGTTTCCAGGGAAGTCAGAGAAATTTCTGAAACCACTGCACAAGGCGCTCAAGAGAATATGGAAAAGGCCATGAGCATGGCATCTTTTGTTAAAACTTTGCTCGCAGTGATGCTGGCACTGGCAATATTGTTTTCTTTAGTCATTATTTACCTTGTTAACAAATCAATTAATGAGCCGATTTCTAGATTAGCGTCGTCTATTGGTGATTTGGCCAAAGCGAAATTACACAACACGATTGCTAACACCGATTACGGGAATGAAATTGGAACAATGGCTAAGGCGCTTGCAGTTTTGCAGACTAGTCTGCAAAAGGCTGATGAATTAGCAACCCAAGACCGTGAAAATAATATTAAAGCGCAAGAAACCACCAGACAGATTGGAGAGATTATTTCTGCAGCTGCAGCAGGGGACTTTACTGCGGAAGTTCCGCTGGATGGAAAAGAGGGCTTTTTTCTAGATATTGGCAGACAAGTCAATCATTTGATAGATACATCCCGCAAGGCTTTACAAGAGATTTCTAAAAATGCGACATCTTTAGCTATTTCTTCCGAAGAGCTTGCTGCGGTTAGTTTGCAAATGAGCTCAAATGCTGAAGAAACTGCCGCTCAAGCTAAGGTGGTGTTGGGTGCCGCTGTTGAGGTGAGCTCTAGTACTCAGACTGTTGCTGCGGGAGTTGAGGAAATGGGCGCAAGCATTCGTGAGATCTCCATTAATGCAGTTGAGGCATCAACCGTTGCAAATCAGGCGGTCCAGATTGCCCAAAAAACAAATGCCGCCATGGTCAAGCTTGGTACTAGCAGTTTGGAGATTGGCGGTGTTCTGAAAGTGATATCTAGTATTGCAGAACAGACGAATTTATTGGCATTAAATGCCACCATTGAAGCTGCCCGTGCCGGCGAACTTGGAAAAGGTTTTGCTGTGGTTGCAAATGAGGTGAAAGAATTGGCTAGACAAACGGCCAAGGCTACCGAGGAGATCGGTCAAAGCATCACCATGATTCAATCAGAAACCAAAGGAACCATGGCTTCTATTGAGGAAATATCTTTCATCATTGTTAAAATTAACGATATCTCAAGTTTGATTGCGACAGCTGTTGAGGAGCAGGCGGCTACTACTGGTGAAATGGGCAGGAGTGTTTCTACTACAGCCTCAAACAGCGCTAATATTGCTTCGAACATCAGCGCGGTTTCTGTCGCGGCGCAGAGCACCACTGAAGGTGCCGCTAATATGCAACAAGCTGCCCTAGATTTAGCAAGAATTGCTAATGAACTTCAGGAGTTAGTTTCAAAATTTAAAGTTTAAGCAAAGCGATTAAGTTCAGACTACCCAATATCTTGAGCATAGCCAGCCATGAATGACGACGACATCTTAGTTGAGTTCATTATTGAGGCTCGCGAAATACTAGATCAGTTAGATTTGGATTTTGTACTGCTTGAAACTACGCCTGATAATAAAAAATTAATCGAAAACATTTTTCGAGCCATCCACACGATTAAGGGAAATAGCGGCTTCTTGGCGCTTAAGCGTCTCGAAAAAGTCGCTCATGCAGCAGAGTCCTTATTGGGCAAAATTCGGGATGGGCATTTAATGCTTGATAGTCATAAGACAACCATCCTACTATCTGCTTTAGATTGTTTGCGATCAATCATAGAGGGCATTGATGACCTTCAGGTGGAGCCGGCTGGAGATGACTCCGCGCTGATTGAACAATTACTCGCTTTGGCAATGGGGAAAAATATTGAGATATCTCTGTCTCAGCCTAGTATTTCTTCACCAATCGCAGCGTCTGACCTTCTGCAAGCGGTAGCTCAACCATTAACTCCGCCGGCAGATGATTCAATCCTTTCGAGCGCGCACTTATCGGCGGCAGATTTGACAGAGTCTACTGAGCGAGTTTGGGATTCAGATTATGTAGATCCAGCTAACAATCAAGAAGTGGCAACTCCGGTAAGAGTAAATTTAGAACTACTAGATAATTTGATGAATCTCGCAAGTGAAATGGTATTAGCCCGCAATCGGCTTTTATCGTTCACCAAGCAGTTTATGGACCATGATTTTTCTAGTGCAGTACGTGTAATCGATCTTCTTACGCTCGAATTACAAGAGCGCATGATGAAGACGCGGATGCAGCCAATTTCTCAATTGTGGTCTAAATTTCCCCGCTTAATTCGTGATGTCTCTAATGAATGCTCAAAGAAGGTAGCCCTTATTCAAATGGGAGCTGAAACCGAGCTAGATCGAACATTGCTTGATGCCATTCGAGACCCTTTGGTGCATATCATTCGCAATAGTATTGATCACGGTATTGAAGCGCCAGCAGAGCGCGCTTGCTGTGGCAAGCCTGAAGTGGGTAAAGTGCTATTGCGGGCTGGTCACGAGAATGGCATGGTTGTCATTGAGATAGCTGATGATGGCGCTGGTATTAACTATGACCTTGTGCGTCAAAAGGCTGTTGAAAAAGGTTTAGTTTCTCCTCAGCAGGCGATAGGGCTAAATGATTTACAGCTCCTGGAATTTATTTTCCTACCGGGATTTTCTACTAAAAGTGAGATCAGTAATCTCTCTGGGAGAGGAGTCGGTATGGATGTAGTTAAAACCAATGTCTCCAAAATTGGAGGCTCTATCGAGATTGATAGCAAGCCTGGACTTGGGACAACTACTCGCTTGAAGATTCCTTTAACCCTGGCAATAATTCCTGCGCTATTTATTCGTTGTGGGACTGAGGCTTATGCCATTCCGCAAGATAGTGTTTTGGAGGTGGCGAATTTGGATTTAGGTAGCGATAGTACTGGGCTAGAAGATTTTTATGGCTCCCCGGTGTTTAGATTGCGCAACCGACTAGTGCCTTTATTGTTTTTAAATCACCAACTTGAGGTGAGTCAAGATGTGCCTGCAGCTAATGCAATTCTGAGCATTGTCATTCTGCAATCTTCGGGCGTGCGTTTTGGACTCGTAGTAGATGAAGTGCTTAATATGCAAGAGGTCGTCGTCAAACCTCTGGGCCCACTTCTAAAGGATGCAAAGGATTTTGCCGGCGCTACTATTTTGGGTAATGGCCGTGTGGCCCTCATTTTGGATGTTAATGGCATCGCTGTTGAGTCAGGCATGGTGGCAAAAATCCAATCACGCCCATTAACACCGGTAAGCACGCAAGAAAAATCCCATGAAGAAGACATAGCGATGTTATCGTTTGAGCTCGATGAACAATTTAGACTAGCGATTTACCTTGATCAGGTCGAACGCTTAGAGATGGTTTCTCCCAAATTAGTGCAGCGCAATGGTAGCCGCGATGTAATTCAGTACGGGAAAGACATTATGCATTTAATTTATCTGAGCCAATATATAGAAGGAGCTGGTGGCTATCAGGCTAATAAAAATGAAGACATTGCTATTCCAGTTATTGTCCATCGTGGTAAAGGCGTGATTGTTGGGTTGGTGGTTAGCCAAGTGCTCGATATTATTTACGTTTCGAAAAATTTGCACCAAGCCAGCCCGCCTCAAAAAGGATTGCTTGGCTGCGTGTCTTTACACGATCAAGTAATCAACGTGTTGGATTTAGAGGAAATTTTGATGATGCGAAATTTACATGAAAATTCTAAAGAATATCCAGCAGTTATTGATATGGATCAGGGTTCATGAGCCTCTCTACAGAATTTGTAACCTTCTATTTGGCTGGAAATTACTTTGGGATTAGTGCCAGTAAAGTTTTGGAATTAAACCGTAATTTCGAGGTAACACCAGTCCCTAAAAGTCAGAAAGTAGTAAGTGGGATTATGAATTTGCGAGGACAACTTGTGCCGGCGATAAATATGTATGAAAGTTTAAAGCTTGAGGCTCAGGATGACAGAAAGGAGGCTATCGCCATTATCTTGCAATGCGCTGGTTTTCTGGCGGCGCTTTTAGTTGACGATGTAGGGGAAATCCTTTCCCTAGAAGAAGATACCTTTGAGCCGCCGCCAAGTAATTTTTCTATTGTTTCAAAAGAGTTTATTCTCGGCGTTCACAAGCTACCAACCCGCCTTTTATTAATCTTAGACCCCAATTTAATTATTCAAAGACCTGAAAAAGTAGCAAAAAACTCAGCTCTCTTGGCTCATTAATAGGGCCAATCAAAATCTATTCTTATTGATATGTCCATGAACGAGCCAATTAAGCTCCAAGAAAAAATTCGGGTGCTTATTGTTGATGACTCCAAAGCCATGCGACACATCATCATGACCTCATTAATGAAGCACTCTGATATTGAGGTGGTAGGCACTGCTGCCAATGGGTTGTTAGCATTAGATGCAATTGAGCGCTGCACTCCAGATTTGATTACCTTAGATGTTGAAATGCCAGAAATGGATGGTATTGCAGCATTACAAGAAATACGCAAGACTCACCCGAAATTACCCATCATCATGTTTAGCTCTTTGACTCAACGTGGAGCCAAGATCACAATTGATGCATTAACTTTTGGTGCGAGTGATTATGTGGGTAAGCCTATTTCTAAGTCAGATTCTCAGGAGGCTTATCGCGTTCTAGAAGAGATGCTGATTCCCAAAATCAAAGCTTTATGCAGGCCAAGCGCCAATGGGGATAAAAAAAAGGTATTGAAAAAACCGTATCGTGCGGTGCCTCGTGAAATGCTGGCGATACTTCCCTCGGAGAAAGCTATTGCTTTGCCCGTGACACCAAGAGCCTTATCAGCGCAAGCATTGATGGCGAGCCAAAAGAGTAGAGCCCTGCTTCCGATTAGAGCAGTATGTATTGGAGTTTCAACGGGCGGTCCAGCAGCGCTGATGAAGATATTTGCGCTTTGGTCGACACCATTATCGGTACCTGTTTTTATAGTGCAGCATATGCCACCAAAATTCACCACTTTGCTAGCGGCCCGGTTGTCTGAAGTAGGTGTGATGCCAGTGAATGAGCCGTATGACGGGCAGGAGGCCTTGCCTGGTCATGCCTATCTTGCCCCTGGAGGATTTCATCTAGTCTTGAGGTGTAGCGGAACAAAAGTTTTTATGCATCTGAGTGAGGAGCCACCAGAGAATTCTTGTAGGCCTGCCGTAGACATTCTCTTTAGGAGTGCCGCCCAAGTATATGGTCAATCCTTATTGGCGGTAGTGTTGACAGGTATGGGGTCCGATGGTTTAAAAGGCGCAGAAGAAATTGTTCGCAATAGCGGAGTAGTACTTACACAGAACGAAGAAACGAGCGTGATTTGGGGCATGCCCGGCGCGGTTGTAGAAGCAAATCTTTCTGAAAAGACGCTTCCTCTGGAGGCTATTCCAGAAGAAATTTTATTTCGGACAAAGCTCAAATGAACGCTTCTGCTAACCAGCTTGATTTGTTAGAGATAGAAAATTTCTTTAAGCTGGTTGAACAAAATATTGGCGTGGATTTGAGTTTGGACAAGACCTATTTGATTAACTCACGTCTTGCTCATATTGCACAAGAAGAGGGCTTTGAGACTCCCGCTCAACTAGTGCGTCATTTGCTAAGCACCCCGGTGGTTGATATTCATTGGCAAGCCTTTGAGGCTATGACGACAAATGAGACAAGTTTTTTTAGGGATAACCATCCTTTTGAGGCGCTTAAAAAAATAGCTTTGCCAGCACTCATTGTGAGAAATCAAAGCACACGAGAGATCAATATTTGGTCGGCAGCGGCATCTACTGGTCAGGAGGCTTACAGTATTGTGATTTTGCTGCGGGAAAATTTTCCAGAGTTAACACGCTGGAGAATTCAAATATGGGCAACAGATATTTCACAACGAGCTATCGATAAGGCTGTCTTAGGGATATACAGTCCTTTAGAGGTAATGCGAGGTCTTTCAGCCACTCAAATAAACCAACATTTTAATAAAATGCCGAATGGATCTTACCAAGTTAATTCCGAATTATGCAGGATGATTCAGTTTAGGCAAATGAATTTAATTCGTGATTGGCCATCAATGCCAAAGTTTGATTTAATCCTAATGCGAAATGTTTTGATTTATTTCAACCGAGAGGTAAAAATGAAAATTGTAAAAAAGCTGCATTCACAGTTGGCAAATGCTGAAGCTTATTTGATGCTCGGGTCCTCTGAATCTATCTTATTTGATAAAACATTTAAAGCTATCCAATGTGATCGCACATATCTTTATCAAAAAAGAGTCGCTTAAGACTGATGGTGGGTTTCATGAATATGGCAAATAGGGATATCTCACAAGAGGCACTTGAGCAAGTAAAGTCAATGAAAGTCTTGGTGGTTGATGACAGTAGAACCTTGCGTAGGCTATTGATCCGAGAGCTCAATTCGATTGGTATAAATAATATTCAGGAAGCGGGCAATGGTCTTGAGGCGCTAGATAAAGTGCGCACAGAAATTTTTGATTTAATGCTTTTGGATATGGAGATGCCAGAGATGAATGGTCTTCAAACACTCAAAATCATTAAAACATCTCCTGAGCTAAGCTATTTGCCCATCATCGTTGTTTCTAGTTCAGAGGAGTTTGATCGGACAATTGAGTGCATTCAAGTGGGTGCAGATGATTATCTGCCCAAGTCTTTCAACCCCGTGCTTTTGCGAGCAAGGGTGTTTTCTTCCTTAGAAAAAAAACGCTTACGCGATCTCGATAGGAGAAGAATTATTGAGTTGCAACATGAAAAGGAGTTGCTCAATATTGAGCAAATGAGGACGGAAAAACTCCTGCTGAATATTTTGCCAAAACCAATAGCTGAACGCTTAAAAAAAGGAGAAAGCAATATCTCTGGAACCTATCCAGAGGCAACAATTTTATTTAGTGATTTGGTGGGCTTTACAAAGATGTCTTCACAAAAAACCGCAGCTGAATTAGTCGAGTTGCTTAATGATTTATTTGGTCGTTTTGATAAGCGCGCAGATCATTTGGGCCTTGAAAAAATTAAGACGATTGGCGATGCTTATATGGCTGCCGGAGGCTTGCCAATCCCCAGATCAGATCACGCTCTAATTGTCGCAGATATGGCCTTGGGCATGTATGAGGACCTGGCCGAATTTAATTCTATTCATGGAATAAAATTAAATATGCGCATTGGTATGAGCACTGGACCTGTAGTTGCTGGAGTTATCGGGTTTACGAAGTTCTCATATGATCTTTGGGGCAATACGGTCAATACTGCAAGTCGCATGGAGTCTACATGCGAAATTGGACGAATCCAAATTACACCAGAAACAAGAGCATTGCTAGAGTATAAATACGAAATTCAAGAAAGATCACCAATAGAATGCAAGGACACTGGTTTGATTACAACCTATTTTTTGGGCCCCAAAAAACCGTTGTCTGGATAATCGCCCCTGAGAGCCATTGTAATGAGAGGTCAGATTAATTTAAGCAACCACTTAGCGCCAACAAAGAGTCGGGCTGAGAATATTTACGCGACAATATTAGGAATATTGATTTCAATTAGATGAAAATTTAGTCGCCTGGTAAAAGATACGCTACCGTTTAATTGTGATTCAATGCGGTGTAATATATTTCTTTGCCCAAATCCTCGGCTTTGAGCGGCTGGCAAGGTCAGCGATGAATCAGCTAAATCTTTCTCCAAGATACTTAGTTTCACTAAGTTAGCTTGAGAGGACAATACAATTTCAAGGCTTTTTGCGCTTGAGTATTTCAAAGAATTCGTCAAAATCTCTCGTACCACTTGCATTAAATTAATAACTACATTTTTGGGATACTGCGTATTAACGACTTGAGGATCAATCAGGCGGTAAGAAATAACGCAGTTTTTTTGGGACTTGAAAACATTAGTGTATTGATTAACAGTTAATGCCATCATCTTGTCTAGCGATAATTCAAAATTCAGATAATTTTCAAAAATATGATTCATTTCTTCGATTGCACTATCAATCAGTGCAATGGACTCAGTGGCAGAATAAAGCCCATATTGCAGTCCAATAGAGGCTTTAGTTAGTTGGGAGCCAAGCCCATCATGCAAATCACGCAAGATGCGATCTTTTTCAAGAGTCGTGTAATGATTGGCCTCGATTTGGGAATTTAACTGATCAATTAACTGCAGATTATCCATCTGGAATCCACAGATAGTTGCAAGAGCTCCTATAAACTTTTGCGTATCTTGTGCAAACGGTATGGTTAATCCAGTTTCCAAATCATGCGCATTAATTAATTGCATCACGCCAATAACCTCTTGATTGACGGCAAAAATGGGTACAGTTAATACTGACTTTGTTCGATAGCCATGGTTTTGATCAAACTCTTTAATGCCCTTGCAGTCAAAATCTCTGGCAGTGTAGGCATCCTCAATATGCACTGATCTTTTCTCATGATAAACATAAGAGCAAACATGGGTGTGGACTGGCGCTCCTAGAATATCAAACAGGGAAATTTCCGCATTAGCCGATAGATTGAGGCGACCAGCATCTCTTTCGCTAGCAAGAAGAATGTCATTAATAAAGCACTGAAATTGCAAGGTATTGCGCTGCGTGACCGAATAAATCGTTCCGCCTTCGCAAATGGATGCATTAATTGCCAAAGACAGAAGTTTGTGCATGAGCAAATTGGAGTCCCGATCCACACTAAAGTCGGTAAATATTTCAACTAGTCGTGCCAAATGATTGGACTCGATATCATGTTCGCCCTTCATGGCGAGATGAGCCGTGTCTTTTTCTAAGGGATCCATCGATTTTTTTGGCCTTTCATGACGGCCTGTATATTGGAATGCACCTGTAACTTGCTATAGATCGATTTTGTATGGTCGCTAATTGTATGCAAGGAGAGATTGAGCTCGACTGCAATCAATTTAATCGGTAAGCCGTTTGCTATTAATGTTAAAACTTCTTTTTCTCTGCTGCTTAAGGGATTTTGAGGATTCTGAGCCGCCCCTTCATTGCCAATACTTTTATTGAGAAGTTTTTTAGCAAGTTTTGGACTCAAATTCGCATAGCCTTCTTTAACGCTATTGAGTATAGGGTTCAAATTTTTTGGCAGCTCATCTTTTTGAATAAAGCCCTTAACATCAAAGTTAAAACATTCATAAAATTCATCTTCTTGACCTACCCCAGTAATCACTAATACTGCAAGATCAGGTAGGGCAACTTTAGCCTCAGAGATTATTTTGACTCCACTCATATCAGGAAGGAGTAAATCGCAGATTAAAAGGTCGATCTTATTGGATCTCAAGAAAGCAATTGCTTCTGAGCCAGTGTCGCTTGTCCCTTTAAGATGGAATTGAGGATCTTTGGCAATTTCTGCCTTGTATACGTTGGTAAAGAATGGATCATCTTCAACAATAAAGACGCTTGTTGTATGCGAGACATTCATCATTTTTCTTTCTTAATAGAAAGCTCATTGATTGTTGCATTTTGCAACAATCAATGTTTCTGCAACGTCAGACCATATGCCCAACTTAACTTGACGTATTTTTTCTTGTACAGTGTAGCCTCCCTCGCGACACGCCTCACTCATTTGCATTAAACACTGCTCATATTCTCCTACTGGACATCTCACTATTTGTGCCGCCTCACCAGACTGATGGTGGTACTTTTGATTGGGCTCTTTGGCGCAACCATGTAGAAAGCCTGTTACGGCAATTAAAAAATAGACTCTTTGAAAAGAATCGAAACGAAGAAAATGCGGTTTCATTCTGTTTTCCTTTGAAAATTAATGTTGTTGTTAGTTGCCCCTGCAATTCATTCAACTTTACGGCCACGCTTTCATTATTGGGATTAAATGTCAAGGTTTGTTTTCGATTGTTTTAATCAGCCCTAAAGTGCCAGCATTGGCCACAAGTCGCAATCTAGCTGAACGCCATTCAGAAATGCATCTAATTCGCTCTTCTTGAGCATCAGCTAGAGCCTTTTGTGATGAGAGTAACTCAAATATATCAGCTGCGCCAAGACTGTATCGTTTAACTGCCGAGGCTAAGGCTGCTTTAGCCACACTCAATAATTTTTCAGAAGATTTGAGATTGTCCAATGAAGAGGTTGCATCGGCATGCGACTTGACAATTTCAGTTAATGTTTGGTGTTCGGTAGTCTCTAATTGTGCCAGCGCTTTTTCTGCCTGCGCCTGCGCCCCACGGATTTTATAAGTTGTTCCAAAGCCCTCAAAAATTGGAATGGTTAGATTAACTCCAACACTTGTAGTGTTGGAGTTAACTGGTTGTAAGCCTTGGTTAGGGTAACCATTTTGATAAAAGTTTACGACAAAATCAAGGGTGGGCAGACCAGCAGCGCGCGCAGTTGTAATTTTTTGTTTAGCAGACTCCCACTGAGCTTTAGCCGCCTTAATGGCCGGATGTTCTTGAGCTGCCTCTTCTAGCCAACTGTTCAGGTCTTTGGTGTTTTGTGAGTGAGGACTTTCGATGGGCTCTTGCAAAGCAAATTTGGTGTTTGTTGGTAACCCCATAGCAAAAACAAGAGCGGCATACGCTTTATGATAATCTCCTTGAGCGCGAGTGCTGGCCAATTGAGATTTTGCAAAAGCAGTTTGGGCTTGTAAAGAATCATTTTGGGCTGCTACGCCTTTAGCCTCTCTTCGTAAGGTTGCCTCCCAGGTAGATTTAGCAAGAAACATCGCATCGGCTTTTGAAATTGCACTTGCTTTACTGGTATGCACATCATAAAAGCTTTGAATAACACCTACCAGAGCCTTTTGAATAGCCGCATCATGACTAGCTAAGGCACTTTCTAATAAATATTGACTAGAAATACGATTGGCTGCTCGGCCACCTAAATCAAGAAGACGCCATGTTAAGTTTGCATATGTTGAATGCCCATTAGTAATCGAATTGGCATTAAAAGTGGACTGCGGGTAATTCACCTGGGTTTGCTGTGGGCTGTAGGACACAGTCGCCGTTGGCAAATAAGCGCTTCTAGCTTCCCCCAATGCACCTGCCTGTATTTTAATCGCTGCCCATGCCAGTTTAATTTCTGGGTTATTGCACAAAGCCAAATCAATAACCTCCTCAATGGCTAATTCTTTATTGAGATCAACTTGCGCAGGGCATTCAAATGTGTGACCGTCAGGCAAAGCGGGTCCAAATTTGAGCACAGGTGGGCGTGTAAATAAAGGGTCTTCAAATACATCAGGCACCCCTAAATTCCCTGACCCGCCAAAGGCGTAGACAAAGCCGCCATTGAATTCAAGCACTGTAATAAACATTGCAGAAAATACAATCTCCTTGATTGATGCCATTCTTTTCGGAGATTTTGATCCCAAAAAGCCCTTAAGACGTTGTGAATATAGGCTAGCAAACAAATACTTCATGCTAGCGCTCAATCAAGCTTTCATGGGCATGAGTAATTAATGGTGAGAGCAGGTAGCTGATAATGCGTCGCTCACCCGTTCTAATTTCTACGCCACCACTCATTCCCGGTTTAATTGGCATCTCTTTGCCATCAATCACAAGGGTTGATCTTTGCAGGCGAACTTTGACGGCATAAAGCAATCCTTTTGCGCCTGACGAACTATCTTTTTTGGAGTCAACTTCTGTGTTGACCGGGCCATTGCCAGAAAAATCTACGGCATCCCTTGAAACATGGGACACAATTGCTCCTATTGTGCCAAACCTAGAGTAGTCATATGCATCAAGTTTCACCTGGGCGCTTTGCCCTTCTTGTATAAAACCAATGTCCTTGTTTTCTATGTAGGCTTCAAATTCGACATTGTATTGATTGGGCACTATTAACATTAGAGGTTGAGCAGGGGGCACAACCCCACCTACAGTGTGCACACTTAACTGTTGTACCACCCCGTCGACTGGCGAAACAAGATTTAGTTGTTGGGTATGCGCTTGTGCCTTATGTATATCCTGTACCGCACCCGACCAAATTCTGGTTGACTGGTATAAATCATCTTGTGCCGTCTTAGCCGTTTCCGCTTTTAAAGCCTTCAATTGGGTTTTGGCGTCCTCTAATTTACCTTGCAATTCAATTCGTTCTTGCTCTTTTTCATAATACGAATGTACGGAAACATCTCGATCTTTAGCAAGCACTTGATAATCATGTGCACGCTGAATGGCCATAGGTAAGGCATCGCCATAACGTTTAATTTGGCTCAAAATACGGTCACGCTTATCTACATAGTCTCGCCAAATGGCTTGCAAATGTAGAACTTCTTGTTGAAAAAAATGACGCTCAATACCCTCAATTGGCGCCAATTTAGGTGTCGTGTTGTTAAGTAGGGCTTCTAATAGTGCTTTAGATCGCTCTATTTGTAAAAGCGCCAGCTGACGATCGCCCTCAGCCTTATTTACTTCGCTTTGAGGCCCTTGACTATCGAGCGCTATAAGTAACTGTCCTTTCTTGACGGCCTGACCCTCTTCAACGTAAAGCCCAGCAACTTTAGCCACTTCAACCGAAGCAATCGTTTTAGTGCGCCCCCCCGGAATAATTTTTCCTTGACCAACAACGATAATATCCATTTTTCCCAAGATGGACCATGCTAAAGAAATTGATATTAATGTGAGCAGTATTTTTGCCACCAGGCGGCCCACTGGCGATACGGGTTGATTTTGCAGCGCCAGTATTGCTGGTAAAAATTCTGCTTCATGAACCTTAAGCTCGGGCATCTTAAACTCATTGCGCTGTTTCCACCAAAATCTAAAAACATCTCTATAGCGCGTGAATAATGTGCCAAGAGCCTCTTTACGATGGCGCCATGAAAAGTTAGTTAACTTTTTCTGAAGGGCATGAGCTTTTGCGTAAAGTGAAATAGTCAAAAACTTGATTGGCCAAGCTTTATGACGAAGCTTAAATTCTTTAATCCACTTTAATGAGCGCTTTAAGGCATTGATCCAGTTTTTCCACCAAATCATTTGTAAGCCCCAGAAGCATTGCCGCCGAGAATTTTCTCATCGTAATTGCCCCCTCCTTGCAATGAATAAAGATGGCGATAAATGCCTCGAACATTTTTAAGCAACTCTTCATGAGAACCTGTTTCCATAATCGCCCCCTTATCGATCACCACAATACGATTAGCTTCTCTGACCGCTGAGAGGCGATGGGCAATAATCAGGACAGTCCTTCCTTGGCAAATTCCCTTCATATTGTCCTGGATTATTTTTTCCGACTCGTAATCTAGGGCGCTGGTAGCCTCATCAAAAATTAATATACGAGGGTTGCCTATTAGTGCTCTAGCTATTGCAATACGTTGACGTTGCCCCCCCGATAAACCAACACCATGTTCACCCACAAGCGTGTCATAACCTTCGGGTAATTCACAAATAAATTCATGGGCACCCGCTAATTTTGAAGCAGCAATAACCACCTCTATAGGGTAGGCAGGATTACACAAGGCAATATTGTCTTTAATAGAGCGATTAAATAGCATATTTTCTTGAAGTACCACACCGATTTGCTGTCTTAGAGAAGTGGTGTCAATGATGGCAATATCTTGACCATCGATTAATACCTTTCCTCGATGTGGTACATACAGGCGCTGCACCAGTTTGGTTAAGGTACTTTTACCAGAGCCAGAGCGCCCAACAATGCCGATAACTTCACCGGGGGCAATCGATAGGGTAACTTGTCGCAAGACATCGGAGCTATCAGGGCGATAACGAAAAAAAACATCTTCAAAAATAATGGACCCCTCCAAGCGGGGAAGGCGAGTTTTATGCCCCTCAACTTCTGTACGAGCATTCAAAATATCTCCCAATCTATCCATGGAAATACCTACTTGCTGAAAATCATTCCATAGTTGTGCAAGGCGCAAAATTGGATTAGATACTTGCGTAGCAAGCATATTAAAAGCAACTAACTCACCGACAGTGAGCTTTTTATCAATCACTAACGTAGCCCCAATCCACATAATAAGGGCAGTAACCATTTTGCTAATGAGCGTGACGCCACAGTTAGCAATAGTTGATGTATTGGTTACCGATAGTCCGGCAGAAACATAGCTAGCTAACTGCCTATCCCAGTTTTGAAACCACCGTGGCTCAACTGCTAAGGCCTTAACTGTATCAATTCCACTAATGGTTTCAACTAAGAAGGATTGATTTTCTGCGGTTTTTGTAAATTTATCATTAAGGCCCTTTCGAATAACTGGTGTAAAGGCAACTGATAAAGCAACGTATAGGGGAATTGAGATCAATACTACGCAAGTGAGCTCAGCGCTATAAAAAAACATTACTATAAAAAAGATAAAAGAAAAAAGAATATCTAAAATGAGCGAAATTGTATTGCTCGTCAAAAACGAGCGAATATTTTCTAATTCACGGATGCGAGCTACAGAATCGCCTACCCTACGCGCATGAAAATAACCGATCGGAAGATTTAACAAATGGCGAAAAAGGCGCGCTCCCAGCTCCACATCAATTTTTGAGCTTGTATGGGCCAGAACCCAAGTGCGTATGCCACTCAGAACAACATCAAACACTGATGATAATATTAGTCCAAGAGCAATAACGTTTAAAGTTTTCATGGCTTGATTGACCAAAACTTTATCCATTACCACCTGAAAAAACATGGGGGTTACAAGTCCAATCACTTGCAATGCCAGAGAAATTATTAGAACTTCGCCGAGCAACTTGCGATACTTAATTATGGCTGGAATAAACCAAGTGAAATCAAATTTAGCCAGCGCGCCTGCAAAGGTCGCTTTACTGGTAAAGAAAATAAGCTCGCTAGTCCATAATGCTAATAATTCTTCAGTTTTAATTACGCATGGCGCCTGCCCTGCGTATTGAATGAGTGCACTTGAGCTAGTGGCTCTCCCGCCTTGATCAACCATACTCAAATCAGAAGGCTGAGCGCTAGGCGCCTCAATAATCTTGGCAAGAATAAAAAATGTACCGTCATTGGCTTTTGCAATTGCAGGCAAGGGTGCTTTAGCAAGGCGATGGGGGTCTTGTATTAGGGCTTGACTGCTGATTCCTAATGTTTTTGCAGCAAGCCGAATTTTTTGAGCATTAAATGGTAGGCCAAATTCATGAATCAATTTGGCAACATCAGCATGTATTCCATGGAATGAAGCTATTGATAAGGTTGCCCAAAGGCCAGAGTCCAAGTTATTGTCACTATTCTGTGACATAAAGCCTAGCCAAGGAAATTTGACAAATAAAAGAAACTCTTTGCTTCGTTACCATTTATTCGGCCCTTAATCTTAAGAAGGTGGAAAGAATATTGATGCAGATTTCAAGACCCTTTTTAACAAATAGTTAGTCTTAAAGCATCCCATATTTATGGGGTATCTCATCCTCTTGCAGCTTTAATGAGTCACCCCAATATGTGGGATGGCAATTAGTAAATTGGGTAGTAGACTCTTAATATTTTTCTAAATATTTATCTGAGAAAGTAGTCGTTGATGAAAACTTTTTTGACTTTGATGAAGTTCTTTCCTTGCGCGCTATGCGTTGCAATTTTGCTAACACACTTGCTCAGACATATCCATCTAAGCCCATCAGAATTATTGTTCCGTTTGCTCCTGGCGGCAGTACCGACATCATTGCACGAAGCATGGCCGATCCTTTGAGCAAGCAACTAGGTCAGCCTGTCATCGTTGAGAACAAAGCTGGTGGCGGTGGCTCCGTTGGTGCGCTAGAAGTCATGAGGGCACCCAAGGATGGTTACACCCTAGGAATTGCAACAGTCTCCACTACAGCCTCTAATCCCGCTATAAACAGCAAGATTGGCTACGATCCATTAAAGGATTTCACGGCCATTACGAATATTGCCGCAACACCGAATGTTATTGTAGTAAATCCTTCTTTCCCGGCACGTGATTACAACACGTTCATAGAAGTTATTAAAAAGAATCCCGGTAAATATTCTTATGCAAGTTCGGGCACTGGTGGCATTGGTCACATGCAAACAGAGCTCTTGAAGAGTTTGACTGGAACATTTATCGTCCATATTCCTTATCGTGGCGCAGGCCCTGGGCTCATTGATGTTGTAGCAGGGCAGGTGCCCATCATGTTTGACAACCTACCCTCCGCTCTTCCATTTATCAAAGATGGCCGACTCATTCCAATTGTGATCGCAGCACCTAAGAGGCTTACGCAACTCCCCAATGTTCCAACGTTTGCAGAGGTAGGTTTAGGACCGGCAAACAGAATGGCTTATTATGGTTTATTGGGGCCGGCTGGCCTTCCTAGGAGCATTGTGGATAAGATTTATGCCGCAGCGCAAAAATCGGCTTTAGATCCTATCGTCATAAAGCGTATTGAAGAAACGGGTTCGATCATTAATGTCAATGGTCCAGAAGCCTTTTTTAAGGAAATTGATTCAGAGTACGCAACTTATAAAACCGTAGTGGCTAAACAAAAATTAGAGCTAGAGTAACTTCTCTGACTATTTACTATAGCCAGAACAAAGGGGGCTCTGAGCCCCCTTTGTTCTGGCCGCGAGGCTACTACTAGCCTATCTAGTCCGATACGGAAAAATTCTTGCTGACATTAATATCTCTATCGCGGCACCTAAGGGCAGTGGCAAGTCCATTCTCTTATTCCAATTCCTGTGATACCTTTCGGCCTCGACAGCGACTTTGCGCCAGGCGAAAAACAGGTTTGGGAAATATGCTCTCATTGACCACTAAAAAGACAACATCTACCTCATGGTACTTGTATTCCAACATTGTCTTAAATTTACTCCGGCCCGATCATATATAGACTTGACTATCTTTGTTTTAATGAGTTTGCTGCTGGATACATTTCCGACTATGATCGCGTCAATCTTGTTTGCGAAAAGCCGTGAGAGCTGGTGCTGATCGTTGCGCCGCCGATTCTTAATCTTGGCGTCAATCGTTTTAGTAAGCTTGGCTATCTTAGCTAGTAGGGTCATGACTATCTAGCCAAACGACCTTTTGCTTCCACCATTCTTGCGCCAAGCTAAGCGACACTTTTTAAATTGCTTGCGGCGGGTCCAGTAGTCGGTGCTAATAGATTGAATTGTGGAGGCAGGGATATTTAAGTCTGCCCTTGTGGAACCGGCAGTATATTGAATTATCGCCTATGAAGACGGGGGCTTACTAGTGCGCTCAGTCTGCTTGGCGGACAACTCATTGTAAAAGTCCTATGCTAGATTGACTTCTTTAGCTAGGCTATTGAGAAAAATGCAATGTTTGTTTTTGACACACTCGCACAGAATCCGAATATTTGCTTGTGACGCTTTAGGCATACTTTTGATTTTTAATGTGTTACTTGATTAACGACAGTGGTGCTCCACCAACAGTAGGAACAAAAGACGAATTAGTCCACAGTGTAGGCATACGGGTATTGAGGTGCTTGAACTCTGAGTGCAATAAACAAGAGCTTAGGTCTTTGTTTTCTCTAGCTAACCAATGAATTCCGTATTCCGGATCGACTTCAACGAGCCAATGAACATGATCTAGCATCCTTTTTAGATCAATTAGCTCAGCATTGCGCTTTAGACAAACATCGGTAATGATTGTTTTAAGTCTTTTTTCAACTTCGCCGACCAGCACATCAAGCCGATCCTAATGAACCGTTTAGGCTAAATCATTGAAAAATATCAGCTAGTAGTCGAGCAATTATGGCTATAAGGGTTTTGCCCTTCCCAAGAATATGGGATATCAAAATTTCCATAAAGATAGGATAGTTACGAAACCTTTAAAGGGGACTAACAATGACTATCAATATAACCTCAAGCGGTACAACAATTTTTTCGTCGCAAATATCCGACAAAAATATATATTTTGCGAAGCAAAATCTTACTGGCGTTAGGATTGTTGATTACACTATTAATGGCGGTAACAAGATCGACATGAGCGCAAAAGGCTCTAGTGCAACAGTCCTAGGACAGAATGCTACGATCAAATTAAGCACCACCGACTATGGAGTGGTAACCCTCTCAGGCGCTGGCCATACCGTTACCGGCGCCCATGGGGCAATTGGCGGATCGACGAGTAGCTGGGTTGAGCTGATTAATGGAGGAACTTCTTTAGGCATCCCCTCTTCTGTGAACATCAATGCAGGAGGCGCTGTACGCCTTCAGGGCAATAATCAAACGGTGACGCTGGCTGGTAGTGGATCGACGGTCAACGCTTTTGACTCTTCTGTCACTGGCGCTACCGTCAATATGCAAAGCGCCACTGGTGCTACCTTGAAACTCTATAGCTCTACGATCAATCTAAACAGCGCCGGCTATGGAGTAGCAACCCTCTCAGGCA
>Ga0136644_10001214_pt1 | contig 20530 bp, 21 predicted proteins | sample C_130820_EF_Meta_FD_94780 | JGI IMG/M metagenome (GOLD analysis project Ga0136644, IMG submission 94780) | Freshwater microbial communities from Lake Croche, Canada to study carbon cycling - C_130820_EF_MetaG (v2) (version 2) | ecosystem: Environmental > Aquatic > Freshwater > Lake | place... | reverse complement strand
GCGAGGAGTAGCGATTCCATTTTGGGTAGGAAGTGTGGTTGTCTTTGCGTCGGTTCTAGTAGCTGTTTCTTTAAAAGTTAAATCTGCAGGTTCCTCTATTCATGCCAATGAAATCTGAATTCTTGTGGGGAGCTGCAACTAGTAGCCATCAAGTCGAAGGCAATAATATTTATAATGATTGGTGGGCTTGGGAACAGAAGGGAAAAGTCGAGAGTGGCGAAACCTCAGGGCGTTCGACCGATCATTGGAATCTTTTTAAACAAGATTTAAATTTAGCTAGAGAATTGGGACTCAATGCTTACCGATTTTCCATCGAGTGGTCCCGTTGGGAGAGTTCAGAAGGGGTTTGGGATGTTTCAGCCGTAGACTGGTACCGAGAACTGATTCACGAATGCGAAAAGCGAAACTTAAAACCGATGGTGACTCTTCACCATTTCACATCTCCTTTATGGTTTTCTGAACAGGGAGGATTTCTCTCTCCTGATTCACCTCAGAAGTTTCTACGGTTCGTGCAAAAAGTGGTTTCGGTATTGGGAGAGCGAATTCCAATGTGGTGCACTTTCAATGAGCCGATGGTGCTTGCGGTGGGCCAGTATCTCGGCGGGTTTATGCCGCCGGGTTATTTTCAACCCGAGTTGGTTTCACAGGTTTGTTTTCACATTTTAAAAAGCCACGCACGAGCCTATGACTTGATTCACCGGGAGATTAAGCATCGACAAGGGCCTTGGAAAAACTCTCCTATCGAAGTTGGAATTGCCAACAATATGGTTGATTTTTTTCCCAATCGAAACTGGCATCCTTTAGAGGTGCTCCTTTCTAAATTATGTTGGCGGTTTTTTAATTGTTCTTGGTTGGAGGCAACAACGGGTAAAAAACAAAATTTTGGAATCCCATGGTTAATTCCTGCGGTCCCTCAAGTGTCTGAGGCTCTGGGCCGAAATACCTGCGATTTTTTAGGGGTTAACTACTACACAAAAGGGTATTTGAATTGGAGTCCGTTAAGTCAGATGCAATCGGAGTTTCCCATTCAGGTAGACTTCTTTCGAAAAGGTGAGTTTAGGTCGGACTTGGATTGGGCGATTCATCCTAAGGGGCTGGGAAAAATGATTAGGGTGGCTAAGAGTTATGGTCTTCCTATTTACATCACTGAAAATGGGATAGCCGACTCTAAAGATCAATATCGCTCTCAATACCTAGTCAGTCATCTTTCCGAAGTGGCTCGTGAAATCGCGGATGGGGCTCAGGTTAAGGGTTATTTTCACTGGTCTCTTTTAGATAACTTTGAGTGGATCAAGGGCTACGGTCCCCGCTTTGGTCTCGTGGAAGTGGACTATACCAATTTAAAAAGGTCCATTCGGTCTTCTGCGAGATTGTTCTCCGAGATTATCGCTATGCATAAGGGGTATTTTGACAAGCCAAACACTGCCGTTTTGTCCCAGTTTAGCGTTTAAGTAAAAAACTCAGTCTTTTTGTCACAGATTCTAAATTCCTTTCGTCTCTTATATTGAAGTTGAACAAAATAACTTAGCCATGTTCTTTTCTTAAGTGGCTGCCCCAGCAATCCCCCCTTCAATACGGACGCTGGGGCAGCCTCCCCTCAAAAAAATAATCAAATCTTGACGAGACTGATATCTTTATAGGATCTAAGGTTCTACCGTAATCCCTTTTTGGAGCGTGCTATGACAAAAAAAGAACGGGTTTTGATTGTCGAAGATGAAAAAGACATTGCCGACTTGATGCTTCTTCACCTGAAAAGGGAAGGCTGTGAAGTAGAAGTGGTGGATAACGGGGAAGAGGCAATAGATAGAATTCAAAAACAAAAATATTCTTTATTAGTTTTAGATTGGATGCTGCCAGGAATCTCGGGTTTAGATCTTTGTAAAAAATTAAGAGGTGAGAAGTTAATCCCGGCTGGCACTTGCATTCTCATGGTGACTGCGAGAGCCCAAGCTGCAGATATTGTTCTTGGGCTGGAAGTTGGGGCGGATGATTATTTGACCAAGCCTTTTGATCTTTCTGTCTTTTTAGCGCGCGTTCGCGCTTTGTTTCGTAGAGCCCAGCAGAGTGAAGTAAGCCAAGAAGAGAGAAGAATCGAAATCGGTGATCTAGCCATCGATTGTGACACTCATGAAGTCAAATGTGGAAAAGAGGCCGCAGATTTGACCCCTTCGGAATTTAAACTTCTGTACGCTTTGATGAAGAACCGAGGCAGAGTGTTGACCCGAGACCGTCTCATTCAGTTGGTTCAAGGTGATGGAGTCAGTGTGATCGACCGAGCTATCGATACACACATTTTTGGATTAAGAAAAAAACTCGGCGATCATGGAGCTGTCATCGAAACCATCCGTGGGGTCGGTTACCGAGTAGCTACAACGTTTTAGGAGTCTTTTGAGTGTGGATTTGGGCTGTTACTGCAATTTTAGTTTTTCTTGGGTTTTATTTCTACAATCAAACCAAGCAGACCTGTGAGAAGGCCCTCCTTTATAATCAAATAGAAGAGTTAAAAAAGAAATGGGAAATAGCGACTCAGAATCTTCGAATTGAAGAGGGCGAGTTGGAAACTGTGATGAGTGCCATTTCCGATGCGATTTTGGCAGTAGACAAAGAAGGCCGGCCTATCTTTTTTAACAGTAAGTTTGAGTTGGTTTTTGGTCAGGGAAAACTTCCAAAGTTTTTAAGGCTAAGAGAAATTTTTGACGATACCCAAATCGTTAATGCTTTTGAAGAGGCTTTAAAAGAGGGGAGAAGTTCATCTTCCCATTCTTTCAAGTTTAGGACGGAAAATGGGCAGGAAAGATATTTTAATCTGTCCGTTTCTCCACTGAGCCGTTCGGGACTTGTAATCTATGGAGCCCTTGGAATCTTTCATGACGTCACCGAATTAAAGACGGCTGAGCAGATGCGGATCGACTTTGTGGCCAACGTATCTCACGAATTAAGAACTCCTTTGACCTCCATTAAAGGCTATACCGAGACTCTGTTGGAAGATTTTCAAAGGGATCCGGAGACGCTAAAGGAAGAGTCAACGCAGGAATTTCTTTTTAAAATTTCAAGAAATGCAGCAAGGCTGATGAATCTCGTAGGAGATCTTTTAGACCTTTCTTCAATTGAATCGAACGAAGTGTTTCATAAAGAACTCACATCGACTGAAGATATGATGAGTCGAATCTCCCGTTCGATGGAAGAAAAATTTAAAAACAAAAAGCAAACACTGGCGTGGCATTGTTATCAAAAAGAGGTGTTTGCCGATCCTAATCGTTTGGAGCAGGTTTTGATTAACCTCATTGATAATGCTCACAAATACACTCCCGAAGGGGGACATATTTTGGTCACTTGGGAAAAAGAGGGTAAGTATGCCGTTTTAAAAGTCAAAGATACTGGGGTAGGGATTCCGGCCGAGTATCATTCGCGTCTTTTTGAACGCTTTTACCGAGTCGACAAAGCCAGATCCCGTGAGCAGGGGGGAACAGGGCTAGGTCTATCCATCGTGAAGCATATTATTCAAAAACACGAAGGTACGGTCTCAGTTCAAAGTGCCCCAAAAGAGGGCTCTACTTTCATCTGCCGTTTTCCTGATAAGGCAACTTTAAAGCCTGGCTCGCCTTAACGCATCGCATATAAAAAATATATATTTTCGGTAGTCATCTTAGTTAGGATTCGGTTAAGTTATTGACCTGTTTTTTGGGGGAAAGAATGACCTGGTCGAGATCTTTGTTTTATTACATTGCATCCTTGTTTCTATTGCTAACTCCTGTTCAGGCTTGGGCTTTGGGGGTTTACGGTGGAATTTCGCTCGAGGATTGGATCTCTTTTGAGGCACCTACCGCTTTAACCGGATTATTACGAAATATCTCTGCTCCAGGAACTGCTAAAGGGGCAGTGGTGGCTTCTCCCTCGCAATCAAATCCGAACTATTTTTATCATTGGGTAAGAGATGCGGCCCTAGTGATGGACGAAGTTGTGATTCAATATGAGGGCTCCGGGAACTCAAAGAGCCGAAAGCAATATTCAAATATCCTTTTGGATTACATTCAGTTTTCACGTTTGAATCAAGAGACTCCCAATTTAAGTGGTGGACTCGGGGAGCCGAAATTTCATCCCGATGGAGCTGCCTACAATGAAAGTTGGGGGCGCCCTCAAGACGATGGTCCCGCTTTACGAGCCATCACGTTGATCCATTTAGCGAGAGTGTGGCTAAAAGAGGGAAAGGAAAATTGGGTTAGGGAAAAGCTTTATAATGGTTCTAAGCATTCCATTGTTAAAAAAGATTTGGAATATGTCTCAAGTCATTGGAGGAATACTTCATTTGAATTGTGGGAAGAGGTAAAAGGCCATCATTTTCACACGCGAATGGTTCAGTATCGCGCCCTGAAAGAAGGGGCCGAACTGGCGAGGTTGTTGGGTGATGGTAAAGCTGCCGACTGGTATTTCACTCAGAGTTCTCAAATGGAACCTGAACTCTTACGCCATTGGAACCCTTCCAAAAGAATTTTAGTGAATACTTTAGATAGAGATGAGGGCTTGGATTACAAATTTAGCGAACTGGACTCGTCGGTGGTATTGGGAGTTTTGCACGGACACACAGCCGAAGGAATTATAAGCTTGTCGGATGACCGAGTTTTAGCCACCGTTAAAGCTCTTGAAGATGTGTTTTATAAAATTTATCTTATTAATCAAAATGGGGAGCCAGGTATAGCGATTGGTCGATATCCTGAAGACCGCTACGACGGGTACAGTAGTGGCGGAACCGGAAATCCTTGGTTTATCGGAACAAGTGCATTTGCTGAGTTCTATTATCGGTTAGCTGGAGAATTAGAAAAAAGATCGGAAATCAAAATCAATTCAACAAATCGAAGTTTCTTCTGGGACTTAAAAGCTTTTAAAGAGCACCACCCCGTCTACAAGAAAGGTTCTGTTCAATTTAATGAGATGGTTAAATTGGCAAGAGTCAAAGGTGATACATTTTTAACAAGAGTTAAATATCACGTGGATGGAACGGGATCTATGTCGGAACAGATTAACCGAGAAAGTGGATTTATGCAGGGGGCTCGGGATTTAACCTGGAGTTATGCCGCCTTTTTATCCGCTATTCGGTACCGATAAATGGATAACATTACCCATTCCTTAGTTGGAGCTTTGACTGCAGAGTCTGCTCTGGCTTTTCTTAAAATCAAAAGCCCAGACCAAGAGGTTTCTCGGAGAACTCGAATCTCTTTTTGGCTTTCGGCCCTAATTGCTAATAATTTTTGCGATATCGATTTCGTCATTTCTCTTTTTTTAAAACCCACCCACTTACAATATCTTTTGCATCACAGAGGGCACACCCACACATTTATTTTAGCTCCTTTGGAAGCGGCTTTAATCTTTTTGGGGTTTTGGGGGTGGGGAAAAATACGAAAAGTTTCTTGGGAGAAAAGAGAGCTTTGGGGAATGGGTTTTTTGTCTTTCCTCGGGATTGTTTTGCATCTTCTTCTTGATTCACTTAATCAGTACGGCATTCATCCCTTTTGGCCCTTTTACAACGGCTGGATTTATGCCGACATGATGTTTATCGTCGAGCCCTGGTTGTGGGTCACTTTACTTCCGTTGCTCTTCTTTGCTTCGCACAACAAGTATCTCCGGGCCTTTTTAGGTTCTATTTTTATCGCTGGTCTGGGACTTATCTGGTTCAGTGGTTTTATTCCGTGGGCTATCGCACTTGCAGTCACTTTATGGAGTGCCATTCTTTTTCTTTTGTTCATGTATTATGGAAACCACACTCGGTTGGCTATCTGTTACTCGGCCATTTCTCTTATCTGTCTTACTTTTTCTTTGGAATCCCATTGGGTCAAAAAGGAGATTCGTGAAAGGTTTGAAGCTGAGCAACCGGGAGTCTTGGTTAACGACGTTATTTTGTCCCCTTTTCCTTCAAATCCCGTCTGTTGGTATGTGGTGACTGTAGAGACCTTACCGACTCGAATTAATATAAAGTTGAGAAGAGGTGTGGTGACTTTGTTTTCCAATCTCTATTCTCCCGAAGACTGCCTTCATTTGGTTTCCAAAAAGGAAAACTTTAGTAAAACTCACCCACAAGTGATCTGGACGACTGAAATTAAATTGCCGCTTGAGGAGCTTAAAAGACTTTCCAAAGAGAACTGTGTCGCAGCAGCACAACTAAAGTTTTTGAGGGCCCCCTTTTGGTATCGACAAGAAGGAAAACTTTATCTCGCTGATTTAAGGTTTGAGACGGGGACCCGAGGGAACTTCTCCAAAATGGAAATTCCATCTCATCCCTCCGACTGTCCTCGGTTTGTTCCGCCTTGGTTAGAGCCGAGGTCCGATCTTCTGAACGATTAAAAAACGACTAGCCCGTTTAAAGTCCTTGAGGTAGATCCTAGTGAACTGGAGATTTTTTATTATGGCGAAATTTTTTTTGGTTTTTAGCAGTGTTTTAGGATTTGTTTCTGTAGCTCTCGGCGCTTTTGGCGCTCATGCTTTAAAGGAAAAGTTTAGCGATTATCAAATGGGAATTTTTCATACGGGTGTTCAGTACCAATTTTTTCATGCCTTAGCACTTGGACTTGTAGGAGCTATTCTTCTTAAATCTCCGGAACTCAATTTACTGAAAAATGCCGGGTATGCTTTTTTGTTTGGCGTCGTCGTTTTTTCAGGAAGTCTTTATCTTTTAGCTTTCACCCAAGTGAAATGGTTGGGAGCAATTACCCCCATTGGGGGTGTCAGTTTTTTAATCGGCTGGGCCCTCATGGGATTGGCTGCGATGTCCCTCTGAAGACAGCAAGTAAATACAGATACTGAACTCGCTAAGAACGTGGCTACGCCTATACTGCAAGTACAATCAAAGCACCTTGCGGTGGTATCTTTTACCCTCTCAAGTTTCTTATCTACACCCCCCTAAGTTGGGATAATGAAATCCTAAACGATTAATTCGCTCGACAGAACGACTATAAAGCTCACACACATTGGGGCAGGGACCACAAGCGGTCTCTTTTCTAAAACACACTTGAGAAAATTTAAAACACAATAGGGGAAGCGACCCTAGCTCCATACTCAATGCCTCATCGGACATCTCGCACTCCTTGCGGCATTCCGGTGCCAGCTCACAATGACCCAAAAGGCGAATCCAACCACAATAAGCTTGGTCTGAAGAAATCGGCTTTTCATTTATTTGTCGTAGCTGCGATAACTGATTAAGTTCCGCCGTTATCTCTTGCATGGTGACTCGGGGGTGGGTCGCATCTACTTTTCGAAAAAGCATGTTGTCTAAACCAAATTTTTCTAAGGTCCAATCCGGACTTTCGAACAAATTTGCTCTTAAAACCTCTGTCTCCGGTATCATGCGTAGCAAAACTAAATTAACATGATACTTATTTACGTATTGATTGAATAAAGGCATTGAGGAGTAAGCGTCAAAGTGCTCAGTGAATAACTCTTTCCCATAAAAATCGGTTCTGGAATCAATCACCGGCAGAACCTCAGGGTATAAGTAGTACAAGATAAAAGCTCCGTCATGATAGTGATTCATCATGACCCCTTTTATCTTATTGGCTTTAATGTGTTGGATAATGTCGGTGGGTACGACACCGAAATTAAAACCGGATCCAGGGGGAATCGCATTTGAAAAAGTCATGGGGTAGCCAATGACAAAAAAGAAAACAACAAGGGGAGCCAAAATCGCGCAGGCCCGTGTGCCTTTAAAGCCTTTTGGGTAAAGAGCAAAGGATCTTTTTATAAGATCTGGAAAGCTTAAAATAGCCGAGAGGGTAATGTACCGAACCCCTATAAAGGGAAAAATCGTCGACAAAATTAAAGCATAAAGCTCGACTTGAGAAACTCGCTTAAACGTCATAAGTAGCGATACCCAAGCCCAGGCCATCCACCCGAACCAAACGTAGAACCACACGCCTTTGGAAACGCGCACCACACTATACCACTCACGAATATATTCTTTCATGTAGTTGTCCAAAAAAAACACTGAGAATGATTTTTTTAAGAGTTCAAAATGAAATGGGTTGATGAGAGACACAACTAAAAGAATGAGCGCGCATAAAAAAAGTTCTCCGCGCTGTCTCACCGTGTAGGTAGTTAACTTGTCTCCTGGGAGAAAAGGGAAAGCTTGACCCAGCGAAATGCCCGTTGCAAAAAGAAACATCAAGAAAGGGCCCAACAAGTAGGAACCATGTAAATTGGCCCAAAGAATTTGGACAGGAATAAGGCCCAACAAAATTTTCCAATCAGGTTTCTCTTTCCAAAAATTTAAAATGACCAAAAGAAATGAAGAAAAGATGATTTCAAAAATCTGCGGTCTGACGGGTGCCCTAAAAGCAATCAGGAATGCTAAAGTTAAGAGTATCGGCAAGGTCAAACGGCTTTGGAAGTAAGGTCGAGCGATGAAATACCCAAAGCTAGAAGTGCTAGCTACAATGAGAAAAAGTTTAAAGAAACTTAGAGCTTTTCCTGAAGGGCTTGAAAAGAAATAAAACACCACTTCCGATAGCCACTCATGGGCTAAAAAGGGGCGACCTAAACCGATTTGGCTGAAAATTTCGGTTCGATAAATATGATGATTTTGAACCATCCACCGGCCCAAAGCCACGTGCCACCAAGTATCGTTCTCTTCCATTTGGGTATGGTTGAGAGCCACGACAGCCAAAATTAATAAACATACGCTGAGACTTTTCCAAAAAGGCGATTCAATTTTCGAAGTTGTCTGTTTTTTTTGCGCCATCAGCGGTAATTTTAGCATGAGTGCATCGATTGTTTACTATAAACTCCATGTCCGATAGACTTTGTCTTGCTGTGTAAAAAAAGGAGAGCCCAATGCCAACTATTGCCATTATCGGAGCCAGCCAGGATCGAAATAAGTTCGGAAATAAGGCGGTCAGAGTTTTTGCGGATAAGGGTTACAAAGTTTACCCCATTCATCCCAAGCTTTCTGAAATCGAGGGGCACAAAGTTTATAGTTCGATTCTTCAGGTGCCTGAGAAGGAGTTGGACATGGTGAGCTTTTATTTGCCACCGGCGGTGGGAATGAAAGTGATTGAGGATGTGGCTAAAGTGAAATGCAAAGAAGTTTGGTTGAACCCTGGTTCTGAAAGTGACGAACTGGTCGAAAAAGCTGAAGGCTTAGGTCTTACAGTGATTCAAGCTTGTAGCATTGTGAGTGTGGGGTCCAGCCCGAGTAGGTACTAAGCCGAAAACTCTTTTTGGTTTCTCAGCGAGATAAATGAATTCTCCTATGATGAAAAAAACAAAGAGTCAGAAGATTACTTAGTTCGTGCCCACCCCCATGGGCCCAGGGGTTTAGATGATGAACTTGGAGCCATCTCTTTTCCTGACAATTTGGCGCTTGGCATTGGCCCCTATCTCTTAAATAAACTTGCCTTAAAATAGTTGGGGGAATTTTTCTCTGCGCGGAGAAAATAAATCGCGAGGGCCTCTTTGGCGGATTGGACTATGCAAAAATTGCGCAAGCAGTTCGAGGACTAAGTCTTTTTCCCTTTACCCACCGAAGTGTTGATGCGCATTTTATCTCGGCACATGGGACAATCGGAGGGTTCCCAGGTTTCTAAACTCATTTGAAGTAGTGAATACAACTCCGGAACTCCGCCCAATGTGGATTCAGTAACTTGGCCTCGATTACATAGGGCGGCCACTCCGACTATTTCACAGGGGATTTGTCGTGCGGTCTCAAGCACTTTTTTTACCGAGATTCCGGTCGTTAAAATATCTTCGACCACTAAAACTCGTTTGTTGCGAATCAGTTCATCATAGCCACGTTTAATGACGAAGCTTTCATGTTCCAAGGATTTTTCGGCGTAGACGCCCAAAACCTCTTTTTGATTCAGTCGACTTAAGTGATGAGCTGTCCACTGGGATAAAATGATTCCGCCTAAAGCCGGAGCAAGAACGGCGTCCACTTTGGAATTATGAAAGTGAAAAGCGATCTGTTCACAGAGACGGCTTGTGAGATCGGTATGAGGATAGAGCGCATCTTTGTTGACATAGGCTTTCCCATGTTTTCCCGAAGTGTAAACAATGTGGCTGTCAAAAATAAAAGCGTTCGATTTTAAGAAAATGTCCTTGATTTCTGAGGGGGTTAACAATTGATGATCTCTTCTAATATTTTTTTTGCAGCATCAATTGGGGAACCAATGCCCCTAGGAGGATTGCTAATGGGGCGGCCAATCACCAGATGGGTAGCTCCCAGGGTCATCGCTTGGGATGGAGTTAAAATTCGTTTTTGATCATTGGCCTCGGCCCAATCGGGACGAACACCTGGGGTTACTTTTAACATTTCTTTGAGTTCGGGAACTTGCGCTAAAAGTTCTAACTCTTGGGGAGAGCAGATAATCCCGTCGGCACCGGCCGCTTTGGCATCATGGGCAAACTGAATGACTTTGTCTTGAGGTTTAGAACCAAAAATTCTTTCCGCTTCACTATCGGAGAGAGAGGTGAGAACGGTCACGACCAAAAGCAGGGAATTCCCCTTGTTTTCGGCAGCGGCCTTAATGCTATCTATGCCACAGCTCGCATGAACATTGAACATTTTGACCCCCATTCCCGAGACTGCTCGGGCTGCAGAGCCAACTGTGTTGGGAATGTCATCGAATTTACCGTCGAAAAAGACCTGTCCACCTAATCGGTGAATGTGCTGAATGACAGCGGGTGCCCCTTGGGCGGTGAGAAGTTCTAACCCCACTTTAAAAGTGCCCACATAGGGGGCTAAGGCTTCGACGTAAGGAGTTACCCTAGCCAGAGAGTCAGCGTCTAATGCAAAAATAACGTTTTCTTTAGTTGCCATGATCTATGGGTATACCTTGTTAGAGGTTTAGGATACTAAATTTCTTCTAAAATATTTTCCGCGTGGCCTTTGACTTTTACCTTGGAATAGACCTTCTCGATTTTTCCTGTTGTTCCAATGACAAAAGTGGTTCTTTCAATACCCATGAATTTTCGTCCATAAAGGGATTTCTCTTTCCAGACCCCATAAGCTTCGCAAACTTTTCCATCTTCGTCGGCCAGAAGAGGAAAGTTTAGGTCATATTTTTCTTTGAATTTGACATGTCGTTCCACCGAGTCTCGACTGACGCCTAGGATAACGGCTTTGGCCTTTTTAAATTTCGCTAGCGTATTTCTAAAGTCACAAGCTTCTTGGGTGCAACCGGGAGTCATGTCTTTAGGGTAGAAGTATAAAATGACCTTTTTCCCTTTGAAATCTTTTAGAGAAACTACTTCTCCTTCATCGCTGGTAAGCGAAAAACTAGGGGCTTTATTACCTTCTTTTAACATACCGAGTCCTCCATAAAATATTCTTCTTGGAACTATCAAAGTTTAGAACATAGCTCAATTATTTTAGAGTGGTCCCCATCAATTCCTGACTCTTTTTTAACTGTACCCCTTGGTGACCAAGGGGTAATATTCAGCTCGGGAGAATAACTATGGATTTTGAAGTCGCCAAGGAAACTAGCACTAAGAGCCTCCGCAAAATCTATTGGCCCAATGTCGTTTACTTGGTGGCAAGCCCATTAATCACTCTTACTTTGGTTCCTTATTACCTTTACACAAGGGGTTTTGATTGGCGTATTTGGCTTTTTACTTTGATTATGGGGTGTTGCACTTCAGTTTCGATTACGGGGGGCTATCACAGACTCTTTGCTCATCGAAGTTATTCCGCTAAAACATGGGTCAAACTTTTTTACCTTCTTTTGGGAGGGGCTTCATTTCAAGGGTCTGTGATGAAGTGGGCGACAGATCATCGACGACACCATCGATACGTGGATACCGAAAAAGATCCTTACAATATCAATCAGGGCTTTTGGTACGCCCATATCGGATGGCTATTGGTCGAAGACGACCCCGACTACAAAGATAAATTTGCCCAAGATCTTTTTCAGGATCGATTGATCTATTTGCAGCACAAATACTATCTTTGGGTCGCTTTTGGGATAGGGGTATTATTGCCGACTTTGGTGGGCTACTGGATGGGGTCAGCCCTAGGTGGATTTGCAGTTGCGGCCGCTTTGAGATTGGTAGTCACCAACCATTCCACCTTTTTTATCAACTCTCTTTGTCACACTTTGGGCAGACAACCTTATAGCGACGACCATTCAGCCAGAGACAGCTATCTCATGGCTTTTTTAGCTTTTGGAGAGGGATATCACAACTTTCATCATCAGTTTCAATCCGACTATAGGAATGGGATCCGTTGGTATGACTGGGATCCTACAAAATGGACGGTGAATCTATTAGCGACGGTGGGCTCTGCCTATAATTTAAAGATAATCTCAGAGGCGACTATTGTAAAAGCCCGAGTTTTAATGGAAGAAAAACGACTGATTCGAGAGGGGATTCCCGCTGAAGCTATTCATCCGTTCAAGATGAAAGTAGAAGAGGCTGGAAGAAAATGGAAAACCTTGCGAGAAGATTATTTGGCAATGAAAGTGGGAATGAAGGAAAAGTCTCAAGAGAAATTAAAAACTATGAGACGAGAGATGAAAAAAAGTCAGCGCGAATTTAAGACGGCTTGGCAACTTTGGGTAGCTTATGCCCGGCACGCCAGAACCTTAGTTAGGGCGTGAAGAGGGGCAATGGAAAATAAAATCCACGACAGTTTAATTTTTGATCTTGATGGCACTCTGTGGGATTCGACAGCTGCCTGCGCGAATGCTTGGAATGTAGCTCTTAAAAAAGTCGAAATTGAAAGAGAGCCCTTGACCCCTGAAGATATTGGTAAAATGATGGGTCTTCCCATAGCCAAGATTTTTGAAAATTTTTTTCCTGACATGGAACAGGACAAAAGAGATTTAGCCGCCAGGGAGTGTTTTAAAGAACAGCTTCAAATTATCCGCCAGATGGGCGCTGTTCTTTATCCAGGGGTTCAAAAAGGGCTTTTACATCTCTCGGAAAAATACCAACTTTATATTGTCAGCAATTGCCAGCAACCTTATTTGGATACTTTTTTTCACTATTCGGGCTTAAAAAACCTGTTTAGGGATACCGAATGCCACGGAAACACTAAGCAACCCAAAGGGGAAAATATACGCCTAGTGGTTAAGAGAAATGGTTTACAAAAGCCCGTCTATGTAGGAGATACAGCTGGGGACCAGGAAGCGGCCTCAGTAGCTGGGGTTCCGTATTTCCATGTGAATTACGGGTTTGGTTTAAACTCTAAACCCTGTATGCAGTTTGATGCGTTCCCGGATTTGGTGAGACACTTTTTGGAGCCTTGGCAGATAAAATGATCCGTTCGTTAAGTATCTTAATTACCTATCACAATGAGAAAGAGCTTCTAACCGATTGCTTGAAGTCTCTTGCTGGACAGTTAGATCCCTGTGATGAAATTTTAATTTATGATGATGCCTCTGAGTTTCCTCCTCAAAAGTATATTCCTCGTGGAATGTTTGCTCGGGTTTATAGAGAAGAGACAAATCGAGGTCCCGCTTATGGCCGAAACTTTCTTTTGAGCAAAGCTCGTGGCGAGTACGTCCATTTTCATGATGCCGATGACTGGTTTGCGGATAGCTGGGCTAGACGAATCCGTCGGGTTTTTATATCCAGTCCTTGTGACGCCATTTTCACTGAAGTCAGTTCCTACAAAGAAGGTAATCTCGTGAGCCGAGAAGTCGTCGGACTTAAAGAGATCACTAGTCCTGATAAACTTTTGCCCTTTTGCATCGATCATTTCATGTTGGTTCCCACTGGAACTTACAAAAGAGAAGTAGTTCAAAAAATTGGGGGGTATCGAGATTCTTTGTGGCAATCGGAAGATTTTGATTTTCATGTCCGTCTTGCCAATTCTGGGATTAAGTTTGAACTTATTTTAGAACCCTTAGTTTTTATTCGGTTAAGACCCGAGAGCCGAAGTCAAAAGAGGGATGAGGCTTTGGGGGATGCTGTAAGTTCACTCGATTTATTGGCCAAAGAAATTCCATCGCAATACTCCAAATCGCTTGCTCAAAAAGCTTCTAAGTTGGGGTCCGATCTTTTTCAGTTAGGTTACAGAAAAAAGGCCCGTGAGGCTTTTAGATTGGCAAAACGTTTAGGTCCCCCCACCTATGACCACAAACCCGCTTTTTATCAAAAGATTGCACTTCGTTGGGGACAAGAGATGGCCGAGTGGGTTGCTCTGATTTATCGTGCACTGGTTCCGGAAAGTTTTAGAAAAAACACGAAAGACAAATCGGTGCCAGCCCTCGAAAGGAGCCATTCATGAAAACTCGTGCTGCAGTTGCTTGGGGAAAAGGTCAGCCTTTAGAAGTTGAAGAAATTGATATCCAAGGTCCTAAACAGGGCGAGGTTTTGGTTCGTATTGTGGCCTCAGGGGTTTGTCATACCGATGCTTATACTTTATCCGGGGCCGACCCCGAGGGGCTTTTTCCTTGTGTCTTGGGCCACGAAGGAGCAGGTATCGTAGAAGAAGTTGGGCCTGGAGTTAAAAGCGTTGCAGTGGGCGACCATGTGATTCCGCTTTACGTTCCAGAGTGTGGGGAATGTAAATTTTGCCGCTCCGGAAAAACCAATCTTTGCAGTGCTATCCGATTAACCCAAGGTAGAGGGGTCATGCCCGATGGAACCAGCCGTTTTTCAAAAAATGGCAAAACCATTTATCACTATATGGGAACTTCGACTTTTTCGGAGTACACAGTTCTTCCTGAGATTTCCGTAGCAAAGATTAATAAAGCTGCCGATCTTGGGAAAGTCGGGCTTTTGGGCTGTGGCATTACTACCGGGGTTGGGGCTGTTTTAAAGACGGCTAAAGTGACGCCGGGAAGTACGGTTGCAGTCTTCGGTTTGGGTGGGATTGGGCTTAGCGTAATCCAAGGTGCTGTCCTTGCCAAAGCCTCCCGCATTTATGCGATTGATATTAATGAAGATAAATTTGCCTTTGCGAAACAATTAGGCGCAACCGATTTTATCAACCCTAAAAAGTTCGACAAACCCATTCAAGAAGTGATTGTGGAACTGACGGATGGAGGAGTGGATTACTCCTTCGAGTGTGTCGGTAACACTCAGCTCATGCGAAGCGCTTTAGAGTGCTGTCATAAGGGGTGGGGTGAATCGATCATCATCGGGGTAGCTGGAGCCGGGCAAGAAATAACCACTCGTCCTTTTCAACTTGTGACCGGACGGGTTTGGAGAGGAACTGCTTTTGGTGGAATTAAAGGGCGAAGTGAAGTTCCAGTGTTAGTGGACAGGTATCTTAAGAACGAGATCAAAGTGGATGAGATGATTACCCACACGATGCCTATTAAAGATATCAATCATGCTTTTGATCTCATGCATGAAGGAAAAAGCATTCGTTCCATGGTGACATTCTAAGAGGTTTCTTCATGCTCACGACCATTAGCACTCACAAAGCTTTCGATGGAAAAGTTGGTTTTTTTTCCCATTCTTCAAAAACGAATAACTGCACGATGAGATTTTCGGTTTTTCTCCCCAAAGAGGCGGAAACAAAACCGGTACCTGTGCTTTATTGGTTATCTGGACTGACCTGCACTGAAGAAAACTTTACTATCAAAGCTAATGCTCAAAGATTTGCTGCTCAATACGGCATCATGGTAGTCGCTCCTGATACCAGTCCTCGAGGAGAAGATGTTCCTGGCAAGGGGCCGGATTGGGATTTGGGGCAGGGGGCTGGATTTTACGTGAATGCGACTGAGGCCCCTTGGGATCAAAATTTTTCCATGTACGACTATGTCACTGAAGAGTTGCCTGAGCTGATCCAGAAAAATTTCAAAGTCATTCCCGGTTGCCAAAGCATAGCAGGCCATTCTATGGGCGGGCATGGAGCCCTGGTCATTGGGATTCGAGAACAAAAACGATATCGTTCAGTTTCAGCTTTTGCTCCCATTACAAATCCCACTGCAGTACCCTGGGGGGAAAAGGCTTTTACAGCCTATTTAGGAAGTGACAGAAAAAAATGGGAAAACTACGACGCCTGTTTGTTGCTTAAAACTTTAGGTTACGATCGTGAAATTCTTGTCGATCAAGGCACTGAAGATCAATTTATCAAAACTTCCTTACGTCCTGAAAATTTAGAAAAAGCGGCTAAAGAATCTAACGTAAAATTAGAGATGAGGTATCAAGCTGGGTACGATCATAGTTATTACTTCATTAGCACTTTCATTCAGGATCATTTTAGATTTCACGCAAAATTTTTATTTTAGGCCGAACTGATTCCACTGGCTTTCGAAGCGTTTCTGAGGAATAGAGGTCAAAGTTCTCAGTTTTCCAGAAGAGAGTTGTTTTCCTTTTTTGGAAGGAACCAAGCGACACAGTTGAGAGAGTCCCCCTTTAATCCCCATTTCCATCCCAGCTAGCGCTCTAGCGTAGCCCACGGCATCTTCGAGATAGACCCAACCATCGAAAAGGGCCTCTGTCACTTCAGCTAAATCAAACTCAGTTAGAAGTGAGGATTGGGCGATCGATTTTCCCCAATCATCGAAAAAGGGGCCAAGGGGGATGAGAAGGCTTGGGTGCTGTCGAACTGCTTTGGGTTTTCTTAAGGCAAAGTTTCGGTGGTTTTCGACGGCCATGTACTGTTTGTTTAGTGCGCTTAAAACAGGATAAGAACCTTTAAGAAAAGTCTGTGATTCTCTTTTGGCAAACTCTAGTTTTAAAAGATCCTCAGATTCAAAGTTCCACATCTCCATGACACGAACAAAGTCCCCCGCATTATGGGCGACCACTGTGGCCGCTTTAAGAGACCCAATACCATCTCTAACTTCTCTAAAATGGTTAAAGACCTCTAGCTGGCGATCTAGCTCGTTAAGGATCTTTTCTGCTAAAGCCTTTGCGCGCTCGGGATGCCTTTTTCTTAAGGCCCCATAAGCTGCGACCGAGATGCTAAACCACTCACCATGGTGGCCGCTTAACAGGTCATGAGTGATAGGGCTTTTCACCCAACGGGTTGAGACCGGAGTGGAATCCCAAGTTAAAGCCTCTTCGACAATAGCCACCATGGCAAAAAGAGTTTCCAAAGGCAGTGCGGGATGCCAGAGACGAAAACGAATTTGGTTATCTACATCGGTAGGAACGAAAGTAGCGACTGTAGAAAAATGAGCGGCTACACACAGTTCAAAGTAAGCTGCGTGGTCCAATTCTGTCTCTGGGAACTTTTCTAGCCATTGGTCTGTGTGGCGCAAAATTTTTAAATAGCGATGGTTGGGGCCCACTAAAAAATCTTGATAGAAAATGAAAGGGGCTGTGTTTTTTACGTGAGACAAAAGAATTTTCGGCGAAACACCGCGGGGGAAGTCGGGCTTTACGTCCGTGATCAGGCCTTCCAGTTTGGAAGGAATTAAATTCTGAGGATCCATTGATGAGGATTTGCCACACTTAAGAAAAAGGTGCCAGTCGTTTTTTCACACCGGTGTGAAAAAACGACTGGCACCTGAAATAAAGTTAGACAACTGTCAGGATTGTTTAAGTTTGAGTTGAATACAGACAAGAGAAAGAAAATAGTGGGGTGTCAAAAATAATGACACCGTGATTGTTAAGTATTTGTAATTATGAGTTAAATATTGCTCGTAGACTGAAGGTCTTAAGTTGGGCCCGCTCATTGCAATTCTTAAAAATCAAACAGTTTGCTAGTTCCGAACTTTAAGAATAGGAGACCCCCAATGACTCAGTTCTTTAAAACCTTAACCCTAGTGGCCTTAAACCTTTCCTTAGTATTTTTGGCGGGATGTGGAGTGGCGCCTCAGCAGCGGTCCAATTATATAGATAACACAACAACTACCAATTATTTTTCTTCGACCACCACTACAACTTTTCCGCCTTTGATTACAGCTTTGAGTTGCTCGATTTCGGCAGACTCCACAACGGTGGTTCCAGGAAAAACTGTAAACTTTACAGTTACAGCCTCTAATGGAGTTTCAACTCAACCCTACCAGTTTGGAAATATCAATTTGGACTTTAATAACTCAATGCCTCTCAGACCTGACACTGCAGCGGTTTTGAAGAATAAGGCCACAGCAGCCTACCCTTACCTAAGTGCGGGACAGTATGTGGTTCAAACGACAGTGTCCAAAGGAAGTGAAAATGCTTCTTGTGTCTTGTCGGTCAATGTCCAAGCTTTAGCCTTAACCGTAACTGCCCTTAATTCAAACTTTGTAGGAGCTCCAGGAGGAACTCTTACTTTGGTAGCCAATCCTTTAGGATTTGATGCTTCAAAAACGGTTTATTACCAATTCTATCACTCAGAGCCAAATATACGAGTTATCGGAAGTGGTGGAAGCATTTCAGTTCAAGCGCTGGATTCGTCAATTCACCGCAGTTTCAACTTAATTGTCAGGGCCTATACGGACTTCCAAAACTTTGCCGATGCTTCGGTTCAAGTAGCTTTCTTACCTCAGTTAAACTGTAGGAAGGTTGTGAGTGGTAGCCAAACTGTTAACAGCAATGTGACGTTTACAGTTGAAGCCTATGATCCGAATACCGGGCAAGCAACTCCAGAAAGCTTAGTCTTCTCTGACGTCACAATTGATTCAGACACCACCCTTGTGAGTGGACAAGGTTCTAAACAAGTTACTTTGAAATTTGCTAAGCGCGGAGACTACCAACCGGCCTTTAGAGTTCGAAGTGCTTTACGGAACCAGTACTGTAATTGGTTCAATCCGACCAGTGTAGCGGTTAGCCCAGATAACTTATTAGTTCCACTTTATATTAATAACTAGCAAAACAGTAGCGACCGGTTTTTGACGGGGGGTCAAAACCGGTCGCTTTTTTATTTCAACATCGATTTCAAATAAGTAGCAAAGAAATCTAAAGTGACTTCAGAAAGTTTCAGCTGCCTGTAGGAAATTTTGGACATCTGAAAAATCTTTTTAGCAATTCGGTTTTCTTGAGTCTCAGAATATTTATCCGACAGATAAATAATCTCTTTCACTCTATGGCTCGCTAAAAGTTTAGCGCATTCATTGCACGGAAAAAGAGTCACATAAACTCGAGCATTGGCCAAACTTCCCTTCGCGTGCGAAATGGCATTGGCTTCGCTGTGAATTACATACCCATACTTTTGGTGTTCTAAAGGCACTTCGCGGTTGTTTCCCCACGGGATCAACGATTCATCAATCCCCGCAATGGTTCCGTTATAGCCCATAGAGATTTGATGATTGTGCTCGTCTACAATGACCGAGCCCACTTTGGTGTTGGGGTCTTTGCTTTTATAGCTTGCCAGCATCGCCTGGAGCATGAAGTACTCGTCCCAATTGATATTGGATCCCACTGGGACATAATTCACTCGCCAATCGGCACTGTTTTTATCGTTTTTCTCGATCATATTGATTGCCTTTGAGTTTTCAGGAATACCTGAGAAGTGCTAGAGTAGTCAAATGAAGCCGATTTCTCCCAATACCAAGGTTCAAATTCTCTCCCTTAAGTTGGAGGGAACTGTTGTAGAGCAATTAAAAACGGGGGAATATAAAGTGGCTTGTGGCTCCATGACTTTAGTGAGACCGGCCAAAGATTTAGAGCCTTTAAAGGCCGATGCTTGGAAAAAATATTCTCACCTAGCGAACAAAAAGAAATACCAAGCCGATACTTTAGACGAAAAACCGGTTCAAACTATCGATCTTCACGGCATGCGTGTATTGGAGGCTTTGGCCCATATTGAAACCTTTTTGGATAAAGCTCTCATGGCCGATTGTGGACGAGTTGAGATTATTCACGGCGTGGGGACGGGAGCTTTAATGCAAGCTGTGCATGAGTATTTAAAAAAGCAAACCTACGTTAAGAGATTTCAGCTCGACGAAAGAAACACCGGAACCACCTGGGTCTATTTTTAAAGCAGCAATAAAACTCCTGGGGTCTTATAAAGTGCCTCATAAACAAGATGAACTTCTTGAGCTTTTTGAAGTTCAAGTTCGACCGTGAGGCTCGTGTGCTTACCACCTTCGGAAAGACGAGAAGTATAAGCTGGAAGAGAGGGAAGTTTTAAAGTTGTTTGAAGGACGCTCAAAATGTTTTTGAGCGTTCCTTCATCAGTGTTTGTGATAATTTTGAAAATATAAGGCCCTGGGAAACTATGGGTCGACTCTAAGAGTTCTATCGGCGGTAATTTCAAAAGGTTTCCTCTCTATTGCGAGGTTGTGTGGGCGAAGTTGTTTCAGGTTTCGTTTCGCTCTGAGCTCGGCCATAACCGTAAACAGTTCCCTCGATAATCACAAAACCGTCTGGATGACCTTTGCCGGATGGGTTTTCGTGAACCCAATGGATGATGGCTCCATCTGGAGACGGAGGATAAGGACCAGAAACATCTGTAGCGGTGATGTAATCTCCACAGGCTTCGACATTCATTCCCAGTTGAAGTTCAGGGAGAGCTCCAAAATCCTCGTTATAAACAATTTCAATCGTATCTTCGTCTGTTTTATCTTGGAAAGTGACTTCAAAATGACGGTGGCCATTTTTGTTGGGAAAGAGCTTACTGATACTGCCTTGAATGTGGCCTCGATTTTCGTATTTGTTGGGGGTGTTATGTTTCCAGTTGATTACCTCGGAAGCGTTGATATCAAGAGTTTGTCCCTGTTTT
>Ga0136644_10001212_pt1 | contig 20550 bp, 18 predicted proteins | sample C_130820_EF_Meta_FD_94780 | JGI IMG/M metagenome (GOLD analysis project Ga0136644, IMG submission 94780) | Freshwater microbial communities from Lake Croche, Canada to study carbon cycling - C_130820_EF_MetaG (v2) (version 2) | ecosystem: Environmental > Aquatic > Freshwater > Lake | place... | reverse complement strand
TCTATTATCTTTTAAAAGCTCCTTAAGTCTTGATGATAACCCGTCATCTTCTTCTTTGGGTGGAGATTTATCTGATCTTTCACGTGATCTTTTATCGTCTCGGTCATCACGATCATCACGATCACCCCGATCATCACGATCACCCCGATCATCACGATCACCTCGATCATCACGATCACCACGATCAACCCGATCTTCACGGTCACCCCGATCTTCACGTCGTTCACGTCTTTCACCACTACGATCGTCACTTCTTTCATTCTCACTTTTTTCACGTCTTTCTTGTCTTTCACGATCATCGTTATCTTCATTATTGGATTTTTCACGTTCACGATCACGTTCACGCTCACGATCGTTTTGGTCAACATTGGATGGTTTATATTCTTGATTTACCAAATCAATTTTTATTTTACCTTTATTTTCAATTAATTCAAGATACATATTAGGCATTCTTGGAAATCGTTTTGGTCGAAAACTTGGCCTTTCTGTAAAAAGTTTAGTGACAGTTATTACCGGTTTCCTTAACATTTTTACTTTATTGAAAGAGCTTTAAATGATTAATTATTTTAATAAAAAATTTTTTACAGAATTATATCCAACTGAAAATAGTTCAAGTTTTTTTGAATGATTAATATGAAAATCATAAAAATTAATGGAATCTATTTTAACTTGAATACACGTGCATTTTTCTGTAATACCCTTTAGCTGTATTGTTTGTAATTCGTCTATTGGTATAGTTAACAACATGAAAATTTTATCAATAAGTCTTTCATATTCATTGCTCATATTAGATTGTAGATTAAAAATAGCAATATGTAATAAATCGTCCTTTACATACTCGATAATTGGAAAGAATGGACAATTATCAACAAATCCTCCGTCAATAAAATATTCATCATTATAAATACAATCATTAAATATAAAAGGTAAACTTGATGATAATATAATAGCATCAATACAACTCATTTCTGGGTGTGTATAAAAAGATAAATATTCCTTCTTTTTTTTGGTTATATTATAGGTACAGGTAAATAGTATAATACCCATTTTTTCATAGAGATCTTTAAATGTTGGAATGTATCCAATTTTATCGATTGACATCTTTTTAAAATGCGACGAATAAATTGAAAAATCGTATATGCCTTCTCCGTTTAAAATAGAATCAATGCTTTTATGATCTTTTTTGTCAAATACATTATTTGTAATGATATAAACGACCATTTCAATAGGGGTGTAACCAATTGCTAAAAAATAACAAATAACAGCTCCAATACTTGTGCCTGAATAATATTTTACATTTTCGATTAATTTATTATCAATCATATATTGCATTGCGCCAAGCAGTCCAAAGCCTTTCATTCCACCACCGGCCATAACAATGGCGTTGTAAATATCCAAATTTGACATTTTGTGTAAAGTTAATTATTTAAATCTTCAATAATTAACTTTTATTTTTTACAAAAAGACTTGACTTGCCAAAAACGTTACGTTTAAAGTGAAAGCAAGTACTGTCTTATTTTTCTATAATTTTTTTTAATAAAATAACACATACCATTATAAGTAAAACGATGCAAACAATATACATGGAATTATCGCAATTATAAAATTTGGAGCATATTGGACAGTCTTTAATGTGATTAGAAACAGTCATACAAGATAACTCTTCGGGGTTAAAAAAATGATTATGCTGTCGTTGTTTAATAACAGGCTCTTCATATACAAAAGGTTGTTGAAATGGTTGAAACTGACCTTGTTGAAACTGACCTTGTTGAAACTGACCTTGACCTTGATAAGGTTGTATTTGAAAATTTTCTCTTATGGGCGCACTTTGTATCATTCCGCCATTCATTGCATAAGACATATCCTTGTCTTGTTTTCTAATATGCCTATTTTGAACTTGATTTGTATACTCGTCACGTTCCATATTTCCTTTTGAAATATAATCTGTATTTCCTATGCTTCCTCCCCCTGACATTAAGGTATCTGTGTCAATTAAATCATCAATAAATGTAACATTTTTCCTCATTTATATTAATATTTTTTTTTAATTTTATAATAATCAAGCCAATATGTCAGTGTAAATTTTTTTTAATAATGAATCTCCATCTGTTTCAACTAAATTTTGTAATAAAAGCCTAAAATTTGTTTGTTCTATAATAGCGGATGACTCTTCACGTTTTACAGGCTTTGCATCCAGCTGTATTTTTACTCCTTTTTCAATACATTCTTTGTATTGTTGTGTTTGTTTAAACGCTTTAAATTCTTCAGGCGTAGCTGTTAATTTTATTTTTAAATGAGAGTGCAACTCTTTAATATTGACCTTTGATATGTCTGAAACAGTTTTTTTGATTATGGTTTTTTTGGGCACATCTAAATCTATATTTGTGATGGCGCCTTTTTCATCTATAATGCAAACGACTCTTTTATCTGTATCCCCAAATGCGTGTTGTAAAGGAGAGCCGGGGTAGTATATATTTTTTTGAGGTGTTTGATTGTCGTGGATATGCCCGCTTATAATTTGAGGGAATTCTTCACCCCACTCGTCGCCATCTTTCGACACAATAGCGCCCATCTTGCATCCTTTAAATTCTTGATGGGCAAAAATGATGTTGTACGTTTTCCAGTCTTTGGAAACGGTCTCAATTGCTTCAATAAAACGACCTGGATATACGTAAGGACACATTAAAAACGTAAATGTCGAGTCTGTTAATACAGTAGGCTTTTCAACCACTTTTACATTTTTATAATGGGAAAACACATTAAGCCAGTGATTTGAGGTTAGGAATTGTTGATTGTTGATCATATCATGATTTCCAACCAAAATGTGTACAGGTGCAAATGTGGATAAAAAAGTGACAAATTCCAGAGATTTGTTTAGCGCTTGTGTAAAAATGCGTTCGTGGTAATGCATCAAGTCTCCGCCAATGATAATATGGTCAATTTGATGCAATTCACATATTTTTTTCAACTCTGAAATAAGGATATCAATTTCTTCATGATTGTCGGTTTTTATGTGAGGATCACCAATGAATAAAATCTTCATACTTTATTCATTTTATATATTTGTTTTTATTATTTCGATTTCATTGTATCGTTTGCATCGTGTCAACTTTATTGTGTCAACTTATTGCTTTTTGTCATTGTCAAGTAAATACATTGTGTACATAACACCTGCCGCTAGACCGCATGCAGCAACAATGTAGTAGATAACATTTTCAACGGTTTTAGCACTATCACCTCCAACAGCGCCAGCCAATTTTTCAACAAGGTTGTAGCCACATGCGTGGAAGCCCCAGTTTAGTGCGCCAACTACAGTGATATAAAATACGATTATAAATGCAATTTTCTTCGCGTCCATTTTATTTAAAAGAAAAAGATTTATTTAAATTAAATTTTAAAAAATGTTAAAAATAAATAATGGATATAATTACCAAATTTTTATCTATACAGCAATATATTAGAATTTATCATTGGACAACTCCTATATACAATCAACACGTTATATCAGGTCAATTGTATGAAAAATTAGACGAATTAATTGATGAATTTGTAGAAACTTTTTTAGGTAAAAATAAATTGACTTTTGAGCCATTTACAATCACAGTTTCAAGTAATAAAGATATAGTCTCATTTTTAAATACGTTTAAACAATTTTTGATAACAGATTTAGAACTTGCTCTTAATTCTAAATCCGTTATGAAAAATACAGATTTAAAAAATATCAGGGATGAAATGCTTGGCAAAGTAAATCAGTCTATATTTTTATTAAAATTAAAGTAAGGTCATTTGTTGGTACATATTTTTTACAATTTTCTTTTTAGTTTCATCTATTGTTTTTTTAGTATAAGATAATAAACGTTTTTGTTGAGATACACCTGGTATGTTTTCTTTTAATATTTTGAATTTTTCATCATAGATTATATTGAATACAGATGGATCAATAGAGTCGTCATCTAACGCATCGACAATAAATAATTTTCCATCAAAATTTAAATAATATTTTTGTTTTTGTTGAAATTCTGTATATATTATTTGTGAGATGGGTGATAATTTTTTTAATTGTGTTGACAAAATAAGAATATTTAAAGGGTTTAATGAAGGTATATAATCACTTATTGAATCATAAAAATGTAAAAGATTTTTTTGTGTGTAATAAAATTTAACTTCATTCCACTTGTTAATAAGTCGCATACGAAGTAAACATATGAGACGTTTTAATAAATTATTAGATGATACAATTATCTTTCCGTCTTTGGATAAATAATTACATTTTTTCATAATTTCTAAATCAATCACAGAGGAAGGTATTAGTTTAAAAGATGATTTTTTGACAATAACTTTATCATCAATAAATGATTTAATATATTTTATAATTTCAATGCTTGAGTCGTCTTCATCTTTAATAAAAATAGAAAACATATAAATAAAAAATTCACCTAAAATAGTGGCTATTTTTTTATTAAATAAAAACATATCAATTAAAGGCATTTCATCCGTCGTTTCCTCTACATAAATTTTAAATATACCAAAAGACACCACCGTTTCTTTTTTATTTAAACTTCTTTTTATTAATTTTTCTACAGCTTTACGATTGCTTTGAAAAATATTTGGATTTTCGTCAATGGATAAAATTGGTAAAGATAAAGGAGGAAGAGGATTGCACATTAAATATACATCGTCTTTAGTCACCAAACATTGTATTTTTTTAAATGAATCCAATATTTGAAATTTGTATTCGATATCTTGTGGAGGATAGTCTTGTTCTTTTATACTTATTTTTTTATCTCCTAAATAAATTTGTTTAGGAAATATAGGTGTCATTTTATCAAATAAGTATACGTATTTATCATCTTCTTTTATAGCAATTAATTCGCATCTAATTTCACGTGTTCTACTGTCTTGGTTTTCTAATATAAAAAGTGTTTGATCGTATATAGGCTTATATCGTAAATAAGGACCTTTATGGTACGGTATAACAAGCTCGGCATTTTCGTTTTTAAATAATCGCGAAAAGACTTGAATATTGCATTTATATGTATTTTCAAGCAAACGTATCCATCGTCGTGGGTCCATATACACGTTTTCATCTTTAAACATTTTTTCCATTTCATCAAGTGTCAAATCTGGGTTTTCTTGAGACGCAATTTCAAATAATTTTATTTTTTGTTTTTTTTCACCACTTGCTTTTAATACGCACTCTAAAAAACTATGCTTAGATGACTTTACGCCCAGTCTATAATATGTATATACAATATCTGTATAAAGGGTCGACAATAATTTAATAATATTTTTAGGCAATTCTCCATAGTGATTTGCTGGCAATAAATGATGAAGAGTTGATAAGATACCTTGCTGTTTTTTGTCCTTTTCTTTTTCTGTAATTCCATAGTATATGTCAATATTGTTATTATTATTTTTACGATTTTTATAGCAGCAAGGAATGTATTCAAACTTGTCTGAATTTGATAAAGATTTATTTAAAAATAGCCCAATAAACGGGTATTCTTCGCTGTTGCATCGATAACAAAATTGTTCTGGCATTTCTTCTTTAGGAAAACGAATATAATCTTCATACTCTTTAAGAGCTGCTATTTCGGACTCTTTTAAAATGACGGGATGCCTTGCTTCTATGCAAACTTTTCGGTATTTAGATACAAATACAGAGGGCGCAAGCGTTTCAATGGTTTCTTTTTGTTCCTCTTCTTCCTCTTCTTCGTTTACAATAAACGATTTTCCTAGAAAGGCTCTGTATTCAGTAATTATATCTTTTTCAAATTTGTGGTAAAAAGAAAGTACTTTTGAAATTAAAGATATAAATGCATTTGTTTTTTCCATATTTTTAAATCTAGATAATCTAATTCGGATATAATACGACCCTGTAGAAAAAAGTTTACGGTCATATCCCCTTAATTCTGTATCTGTTTCTGTCACTTTTTTACATATAACATTACAAGATGAATCAATATCAATGCCATTTAACTCGCCTCCCCTATACTTTAAAAGTAATCCAGTTTTTTTTGTGCTTGCTTTAATGCTTTCATCCACACATAAAAATTTGGAAATAATTGGGTTATTCATAATAAGATCACTTAAAACATATTTATCTACTTTTTGTTGTGGAAAAAATAAAACGCCGTGTATATTATGATCTTGTGTATCTTTGGTATCTACAAATTTAAAAATATCTGGGTTATCAAATAAACTTAAAATGTGTTCTTTAAAATCAAACTGTTGTTCAGTATCCACATTAATTTCAACTGTAAGTACGCCATCTTTTAAAAACATAATGCTATCTACAAATGTATCATTTTTTATATTTATTTTCAAGAGGATTTTATTACTAAAACTTTCACTAACTGCCTCTGTATTTTCAAAGAATTCATGGTGTGTTTTTTTATATATTTTGCATACATTTTTAAAAACACAAAAAGGAATAACTGAATGACATACAATAATGCTAAAAATATAATCAAGTGATATGTCTATTAAAGTTGTTGATAAAAATGCTTGATAACGTTGTTTTTTAAAATCAGTATGAGGCTGTTCTTTTTCAGCCTCAAGTGCTTTATATATTTTATCAACTTTAATGACACTTTTTTCAAGTTCTTCTTTTTTTGCTTTTATTTTTTTTTTAATTTCAGCTTTAAATCTATCATCTCCAAATTTTGAAAAATCAAAAAATTGCAATGAATTTTTTAAAAATACAGATTGATCAATTTCATTTTCAAGGCGTTTATATCCTATAAATTCTTCAGCATCTCCTTCTTTATTGTACAGTATCCATATGTACATTATCAATTCTATATCCAATGTACGCGGAAACTCATATGTGTCTTTAATATATTTTAAAAATTCGCTAAAACTTTTTAATTTTGTGTCTTTTACAAGGGTTTCTATTAAAAAAACTTTACCATCTTTTATTACAGACATTAAAGATGGTAAAGTTTTAAAGTGTACAGCTACTCTGTTTCTAAAATCATCTGTAGTTTCTTCAGAAAAAGATGGTATTTCTTTATCATTTATCTTTATATAAACCATTTCTTTATATAAATAAGTTTTTTTATATTTGATTAATAACATTCACATTCCTCGTTCAAATTTTTAATCTTACTCTTCGCCTTCCCAATCATAGTTATCATCACCCCAGTTTTCACTATCTTTATCACCGTCTTTATCGGCGTCTTTATCACCATAATTTCCATCTTCATTTCCGTCTTCATTTCCATCATCATCTTCACCTTTATTTTCACCGTCATCTTCACCTTCACCTTCATATTCATCGACTAGTAAAACTTCATCTAATGATTTTATTTCTTCTTCTATTTGTTCTTTAATATATTTTTGAATAGATGCCATTGTAATTTTATTTGATTTTGTAAATAATATAATACGAGTTACAACTTCGGTGAAACTGTAAGAATAAATACTATTTACAATAGCATCAACGCATTGCTCAAATATTTTTCCAAACTTTTGAATGTTTTGAGAAACAATAACTGATTTAATTACAATCTGCCTCTTTCTCTCGTTCTCTCTTTCTATCTTTCTCTTTTTCTCCATTTTTCTCTCTTTCTTTATCTGTTTTTCTAGCTCTCTTTTTTTCTCTATGTCTGTCTCTCTCTCTATCTCTTTTTCTTTCTCCTCCATCTCCATATAAAGAGGTGATTCTGTTTGACTTTCATAACTATCAGAACTTTCGTCTTTTATAAAATAAGGGTTTAATAATTCTTGAAAATAAAATGTGGATATAGAGTGTTGTTTATTTTCATCTGGATGTATAAATTCATCAGAAACATAAACTAAACGTACAGCAAATTTTAAAGCATTTTCGTCAAATTTAAAGTCTGGAATAAATTTAGCAAGAGTGTCAAAAATAGTTAAAAAGGCTGAAATACATAATGATCTGATAAAACATTTTTGAATTTCTTGTTCTGGCAATGTTAATTTTAACAATACGTAAGATATCCAGTCTCCTTCTTTTACATCTTTTCTGCTTACATTAAATCCGTATATATTTTTTAAATCATTAAATTTATAGTTTCGTGGTACTTTTAAAACTACTGTATCGGTTTTTCCACTAACAATTAATCTTCTTGCAATTTCCTTTACATTTATAGTATCTAAATAAAGCTCGTATGTATCTATGTCGAATTCTGAGTATTCTTTTCCTCCCCAGGGTGCGTCAATGTATATAAATGAACTTTTTTGGTCTAAATTCGCTTTAAGAAAACTGGACTGGTGTAATGTTATTTTTGAGGATAGATCAAAGGCATCCACATTTTTTTCTAACAAATCAAATGTTTCTTTATTAATTTCAAATGAATCAATAGTTGCCATTGGGAACATTTTTGCAAAGTGTATTGTGTCAACGCCAATATGCGCGGTTGCATCTACTATATAACGTGGATCGGTAAACCATCCTTTCATAATATCTTTTACTTTTTTGACATGTTTTGGTAGTAATGAACTGTATTGACTTTCATCATTTGTCTGAAATAAACTAAAATCAAAATCATCAAGTTTATATGCTAAAATAGAGGTCTTGAATTTTCTGGATTTGCTTGATTTTTGTGTTTTCTTTTTGGTTTCTTCTTTGGTTTCTTCTTTAGTTTCTTTGGCTTCCTTATCGCCTTCCTTATCGCCTTCCTCTTTCTTTTCTTTTACAAACCCTGGTAAAATTGGTTTTTTATACTCTATTTCTTCTGTTATTTCGTTTATTTTTTCCAATATTTTTAATCCATCAAATGAATCTACCATACTTAATTTTACTCTTTTTAAAGCATTCAGTGCACTTTGTTTTTGTTTTCTATCTATTATTCCAAAAACGCGTTCTTTCCCATTTTCACCTAAACTTTTAGCTATCTGTAAAGTTGATTGATAAATAAAAAAGGTGTATTTCCATAATTCTTCCATGCATTCTTTTGAAGCATTAAATTCCATTTCTGTACTAAAATCATCTGGTACCAATGATTTATCAAATTTATCAAATTTAACAATCTTAATGATGCAATCTAAAAAGTTTAAAAATATAAAATTAAATGCCTCAATATCAGAATAGGGAATTTGTTTTCCATCTAAATTGGTCATAAAATATTTAGATTTAAACTGTTTCATCATTTGGTATAATTCTTTTACTTTTTTGATACTAAATAATCTTATATCTTCGTCTTTTAATATATCCGCCGTATTTTTTAATTTTTTAACTTTATCCTTTTCAAGCTTTTTAAAATCTATATCGCCATGCTTTTTATAAAACTCGTCTAGTTCTTGGCGTATAGTCATTAATACCGTGCTTGCATAGCCTTGTCCAAGTATGGTTTCTTCTCTATCTGTAAAAGAAATATCACTATAGTCTTTTAGCGTAGAAATAAGTAAAATAACATTTTTAGATGGCACACCAACTGCTCCTTCTTTTGTGTATGTTGGTGCATATTTAATGCGTGTTAATTCTTCAAATGTTTTTTGAACATTTATTTTAATATAGTCGTCTTTTAATTCATGGTATCTGTCTTTTAATTCTGAAAAATCTAAAAATACAAATCGTTGCTGTGGCATTTCTCGTTGAATTAAACTGTATGCTTCAAACTGATTATATGTTACATATTCATATTTTTTTACAATCTTTTCTTCTTTGACAAATTTTGGTCCATCACGAGCCGTGTATTTATTTTTTAATATTCCAAAAAATTCATACATTTTAGAGTAAACATAATGCATTATAGAGGGATAACTAAATGTTCCAATAATATATAATAAATCAACATTTGGCACGTAATGATAGGGGCTATGAATACTAGTGTCATTAAAATAAAATACAGTTGGTTCACGATAAGCAGTATATGGTTTTGTAACTTTATCAGGCATCATAAACAATTCTAAAAGTTTTTTTGGCTTACCACTTTCTGTATCACTTTGAATTGATTTAGGCGTCATCATATAAGGAGGCGTGTAAAGTTGATATGGCTCATAATTTTCAATAGCAGCCTTTTCCTTTCTCAATTCCTCTTTATATATTTCAAATAAATCAATATTTAAATCGGCCTCTCTTAATGGGCTACAACTGTATGTAAATGTTGGAAACAAGTCAAGCTCTTTGTATTTTTGCAAACGTGCTAAAAGCGAGTCAATTTGTCCATTTGCTTCTAATTTTGCCAACAATTGTTGTTTCATTTCTGGCTTTTTAAACTTGCATTTTATGGACAATTGATTTATATAAAAAGCAAGCAATTCTTCTTTCTTTATTGTGTTACATTTTTCATTATAGTTGGTATGATATAAACATTGCAAAATTGCAGGAATACTTTCTGGAAAGTTAAATAAAAAATCTGGTATAGCATTTTTTAAAGTTGTATTAACTATAGTTACAGGTAAATTTTCTAAAATTCGTTGTTCAATAATTTCATCAATATTATTTTTATTTGTATACGATTTTAGATTATTTTTTCCAGACTGTATTTCATCTCTAAAGAGTGTATATACTGAATATACCTTATTTATATAATCTTGTCTTTCTTGTTTTTGCTTTAAAACAAGGCGTGCGCGTTCATTTTTACGAATAGCATATAAACATTCTCCAATAAAATTTTCACCGACGCCATCGCTCATACCAAGTAAATGATTTTCAGAGTCATAAATAATACGATCTTCACGTATTTTTAATAAAGAATCTAAAGCAGGACTTCCTTCCTTATATTTAACTTTAAGAGCTTCTTTTAAAAATGTTTTGAAACGTTCGTCTTGTACTTCTTTAAAAATTTTTAATGCCTCTTTAACTGCTTCATCTGATCGCATTTTGCCAACCTTCTCGCAAAGCAATTTACTTTTTATAAGAGATGCATACGATTTGGATACGATATTATCTGCTAAAGGAGATAGATTGCCATAAGGTGTATCTTTTGGACTGTATAATAATAAAGTAGACATTTATTATTATGACTATAATTTAAATTAATTTAATTTGTATCGCCGTAATTTTGAAAAAGCTTTGGGTCTCCATCATATAATACATCTTTATTTTTATCGCCAACAATATATCCAAGTGGAGGATTTTTATCTTCAGTGCAATATGGTTGTATACTTTCTAAATTTGACTCGATGAAATCTGGATTATTTTCAGTCACAGGTCTATTATAATTGCAACCAATTCTATCGTATTGAAATGTGGTTGGTTTGCCTATGTAAAGACCATTGCAACGTGGGTTAAAATCGCTTACTTTAAATAAGAATGGTTCATTTACTGTTTGCTTTCTAACATAGGAAATTAACAGTATCACCATCCCGCCTATAAGGGCAAGCATTAAACCGGATAACCAATCTGGCTTGTCTTTTCCAACTGCTTTTGCCAATTCCTGTTGTATAGTTGGGTTTGAACAAATAATCAGGATTAAAAGAAAAATACAGAACATTAACATTTATATATAATAAAAAATTAGTATTTCAATACCACTTTTTCGCAAAAAGCAGCTAGTATTTCATATGAAATAACATTCGATCTGGACCTTTATTTCTTAATTTAATAGGTGGAAACTGTCTTAATCCGTTTTCATTAAAGTCTCCCAAAACACTATTCCAAATACTAAGTTTACTATTGGCTTCGGCCATTTCAATATCAGTTTGAATGCCGTCAATTAATAATGAAATTGTTTTGTCCACGATATATCCATAATCATCTCGTTGTGTCTCATCCACTACCAAAAATTTACCATAAATATCTCCTGTACGTGGTATATGATTTTCATAAACACCAAATAACGCAATTATAACGACTTTATCCGATGGCATAATCTTTTTTTGCATTGATTTGTATAAATATTCATAGACCTTTTGCTGAATGATTTTAATAGTTCGTTTTGTAAAAACCTGGCGAGGCAATGAAGACCATTCTGTTATAGTTGCCCACCCCACATATTGTGATGGATCAATGAGATCGTTATATTCTGTCTCTGAATTAATCACAGTATCTTTAAGAACGTTAAATAAATCGTTTTGGTCAATACATTTTGCATATTCCATTTTATATTTAATTTAAATTTAAAATGCATTTTAAATTTAAAATGGATGTCTTACTTTATAGCAAATTTTCTCCAGCATCTAAACAATTGATGCTACAACTACAGCAAACTCCTGAATTATTGGAGTCACTTACAATTACGTGTATTGATAATAAATTAATACGCAAACAGATTTTATCAGATGAAAAAATTAAAATTAATCATTTACCTTGTTTTATTCGTTTAAATGATCAAACTGGTAATTTTGACATTTATGAAGGTCAAAATGCATTTGATTTTTTTACTACACTTCAAGCGCAGTATCGCCAACCTGTTTTGCAAAACTATAATTTTACACAGCCACAGCCTATTCCAGAGCCTGAAAATGAAATTAGATATGAAACTGAAACTGAAACTGAAACTGAAAATGAGCCCGAACCCAAAAATAAACCAATTCAGCCAAAACAAACAAAACAAAATATAAAGCAAAAAGCCCAACAAGAAGAATCACAACGTCATCAATCTGAATTAAAAGATATGAAACGTAAAGAAGAATTTATAAAAAATCAAAGTAAAGATACAAATCGAAAAGCTCCGCCCACTGTAAAAAATAAATTATCAACATCTTTAAAAACAGTCACATTTACTCCTATAGAAGACCTGGGATTGGAAAATCTTCAAGACGTTGATGAATTAGAAGAAAAAGACAACGAAAATGAAAATGACGAAGAAAATGAAAAAGAAGAAAAAGAATTAACCACGTCTATCTCTACTTATACACATGTCCCCAAAAATGTAAATTCTGAGTTTTCAGAACGTGAAGTAAGATCAAAACAAGCTGAAATGAATGCAAGTAAAAATACGGGATCAATCTTATCAAAAGCAATGAAAATGCAGAAAGAACGTTCATAAGCACCTAAAATATTTTTTGGCACCCATTTGGTACACCATATGTCCTATCACTTTTTTGAGATTTGTAATCAAATGTTGGTCCATATTTTGTACATGATCCGCATTTGTAAGGTGATTCGCCAGAGGTCATATTTAATGTACGATAAAATGGTTCGATAATTGAACTTTGATTAAGGTATATTAGCATTGCCATTGCAAAAAGACAAACAATTAAAACCATAGCTGACATTTTTAATTTAAAGCAAATTAAATTAAAACAATTAAAATTTCACAAACATTTAAACACCGGTTAACCGTTTGATACCAAATAGGGCATCAATTTGACAAAAAGGATTTACCCCAGATGGACTGTAGTAATCACTTGTAATTGTTTGATATAGTCTTCCGTCCGGTAAAAATACGGAAAAGCGCAAACAATCATTTGGCTTGAATTTAACCGTTTGTGTCATTGAACCCGCGTCCAACTTTATAAAAGGTGATCGAAGTGGGTCGTTGATATCTGTAATGGGTACCAAAAACAAGGCACGATTGCTATTTGGATTATTACTGTAAATAACATTTTTAGAGGATGAACTGCCCGCCGTTACATTGGTAAATTCTACATAAACATATGGATAAAATGCAATGCGTGCGCCTGTAACAAGCGTGATGTTTGGAAGCGTCAAATTCACCAAACTTATTTCATAGGCTACTGTTTCATTTTGTGAAACCACGCTGCCATTATACATCAGCGGGTTATAATTATCGTTTGAAAATGAAACAATATTGATATAATTACCACTTGTTGGATAACTGGTAGGTTCACTTTGATAACTTGGGTAATATTGTGTAGGTCGTATGACATTTGGCGGATTTACAGGATTAACAAAACACGCATTGATACCGTTTCCAATGTATGCATTAATATAAAAACATGATCCTTCTATGTTTGTAAGAGGTGTAGTTTGATTGTTTGCGACTAAAGGAGGGTATACATAAATATATTGACCATTGTAATAATTATCAGACGTATTTGCACCACTTCCAAGAAAGATACAGCCTGACGTATTTAACTGATAATTTGGTTGATTAGTATAAGGTGTTGGCAAAGGCAAGGATGTAGGACTCACAGCCGAGCCCACATTTAAAAACTGACTTGGCAACGATTTTCGAATGGAATACTGGTTAGTAATTGTCCATCCAGGTATGTTTTGATCAAGTGTCGCCTTACGTGTTGTATAATCGTATGAAACAATGGTTGAGTAGACTGGAGAATTTCTATATCGTGAAAGGGTTTCATCAATGACATAATATCCATTATAAGCCTGGTCATACGTCATTATCTTTTTACCGCATGCATCCACACCTGGAAGTGTTAACGTCCATGGTGGACCTGTAAACCCATTTGTATTATCAAGTTGACTTGGATCAACGATAGAAACGGGGTTAGGCCAAACCGGCGTTGTAATCAGAGGTGTCTGTAATGTCATCAAACCACTGCTTGGCGTATAACTTTGAATGATAGCTGCGTTGTTTGCGTCTGGTGCTTGCAGTTGATAACCCACATAGTAATCTATAACATTTTTATAGGGAGAAGTTAAGCCTGTTGGCCCACTGACATTTACATATACATTATAAATAGTACTGGACGGACCTGTTGCAATATAGGATGTATCGGTCACAAAAATTCCAGTTGCACCAGTTGATCCAGTCGCGGGCCATAAATATTCAACAATGCCGTTTGTGACTGGGTCAGCGACATCCATTGTTTGTGTATAAATAGTGCCAACAGGACCATTTGGGCCCGTGTATCCAGTTTGAGAATAATAATAACCCTTTATTTGCTGGTTTGTATTTAACGAACGTGGAGGCGCAAAAGGTACTTCAAACTCAGCAGGCTGTGGATATTGATTGCGATTACGATTAGCACTACTGATCTCTACAAAACGACGATTACTCATTTATTTATTCTTTAATTAATTTAATCTATTAAATTAATTTATCACCCCTTTTTTAATAAAATAGAAGAAAGTTATAGACCCACAATCTCACGTTATCCTTAAGCGATTCGTTCAATTCCAACCAATGCGTCAATCTGTACAAACGGGTTAGTGCCAGATGGGCAATAAAAGTCATTTGCAACCGTTTCAAACAATTTTCCATTTGGTAAAAATACGGAAAATACAAGGCAATCGTTCGGTTTAAATTTAATGGTTTGTGTCATTGACCGGCCATTCATCTTTACAAATGGTGTTATATTTTTATCTTTAATGTCCCGTATTGCCACCTGAAAAACCGCCTTATCACTCTTTGGATTGTTGCTGTAAATTAAATTAGGGGCTTGGTTATTTTTAACTGAAAACTCGACATAAACATACGGATAGTATGCAATGGAAGAACCTGTAATAAGAGAAATGTTTGGCATATTTAATGACACTAAAGATAATTCGTATGCAACGTATTCATTTTGAGAGACAGTACTTCCATTGTACATTAATGGTACATAATTTTCACGGGCCAGTGAGACGATATTTATAAGAGTGCCAGGTGTGGGTGGTGTAGTTAACATTGTGTTTGTAAAACTTGGATAATATTCTGTATTTCCATCTACATATGGTGTATCGACACTTTTTATAAAACACGCATTGTATCCGCTTCCAATGTAGGCACTGATATAAAAACAACTTCCTTGAATATTTGTAAGAGGCGTCGTTTGGCTATTTGTTACTTCAGGTGGATAAATGTACATATATTGTCCTGTATAGTAATTATCCATTGTGTTGGCTAAGCTTCCAAGAAAAATGCAATCCGGTGTGTCCAGTGATAATTGAGGAAAATTTCCAATTTTATCAAAAATGGGATGAATTGTAAATGTTAGCGTAAGTGTTGGTGCAAGATGGGTTATTTCTGTAAACACTTTTATTTTTGCTGTATACACACCATTAGCGACAGACGTAAAAGTAAAAGACGTGATAAAATGTATTGAAGGGGTTGCATTTGGTATTATTAGCTTGAATCCTTTATAATTTAAGGTTGATATATCTTGCGATGTTTTTACTCTAAGTGTCGTTGGATTTACGTGATGGGTTACCTCTCCTGTAACAATAGGGAGTGTTGTTGTTGTTAAAAATTCATTTGGCAATGTCTTTCGAATCGAATACTTGTCTGAGATGGCCCACGATGCAAATGGTGTCTCCAATGTTGCTGCACGAATAGCATAATTGTACGATTTAATTTTACTTGACACGATATTTGCACCAGACGACTTTGTTTCATTGACAATATAATAACCATTATATGATTGTGTGTAATCAAGAATGGATTTACCACACGCATCCACCCCGGGAAGGGTGATAACAGCATTTGTACTTGGGTCTGTTATCGTAATATAACTACCAGCGGTTGGTGGGGCTGCTAATGCAGTTTGAAGAGTAAAAGTGCAAGTTGATGGATTATAACCGATGATAAGCGAGCTTGATTCAACTGGGGTATATATGGTTAACAAATATCCAACATAATAATCTAGAACAGTTTTGTATACAGATGATAACCCAGAGACAGATACAGATGACGCGGTCGAGTTTTGTAAAACGGTGGCATAGTATGGATAGGCGTAATAGAGATAAGAATCATAATTATCTATTAATTGTATTTGGGGGCCAGAAAGTCCAATTTGTAAGTAATCGCCTATTTTGGTAAAAGAAGCTGTGGTTTTAGCAGCAACATGATTATTATTATTAGAATCACGTATAACAATAAGCGTTGAATCAAAACTTCCATCGTATACAGGATTAGTATGATCTATTATTACAGAATTGGTATATTCCAGTAGACCACTTCCACTGCCATTAAAGTATAGATTATTACTTAAAATTGTTGTACCACTCCACATATACTCAATAATACCCTTTAAGACTGGATCAACAACACTGGTGCTTTTTGTTATAATTTGTTGATTATCATTATACACGGCCTTTATCTGCTCGATTTGTTTGTTTAAAGGAGATGGGCTAAAAGGTACTTCAAATTGAGACGGTTTTGGATAGCGCGCACGATTTCGGTACGCGCTAGATATTTCAATAAAACGCCGATTACTCATTTTATAGAAATATCTTTTTTAAAATAAATATAGGATGTCTTACAAATCATATAAAACAAGTAAGGCGATATTAAATAATGCAAAATATTTTTTACCATCGTCGCTTGCATACGAGAAAGATGTCCATTCTATTCTTGTAGAACAAGATAATAATATGAAACAACAACAAAATTATTCCTATGGATTGCCTGTAGAAAATGATATTTATCAATATCGCTACGATTCATTTGTTAAAGGAAGCCGAGACGTTGATCTAATGCCAACGCCTTATACCACAATTGACTTGCCTGAGACAAACTCTTATGAAGTACCTTCTAGTAAATCAAAAAAAATGCCATCGCGTGTAACTGAAAATTATAGCGATGATCATTCTGATAATGGCACGTGCGGATTTGAGGATGATGGTGTAACGAATGCGTGTGGAAAAGGTAAAAATTTATATAAAATTATGGACCCGCGTTTTAACTTGCGTGAGGCTGCTAAAAATTGTATTTTATTAGAAGATCATCTGACACACTCTGGTAAACAGTGTAAAGACTGTATTAAAAAACATTGTTTAATGATTGAGGGATTTCTTGAAGAAGGACTTACTCTTGATAAAAAAAGAGAATACAAGCAAGAATTTGACAAATGTATTAAAGAATTTCGAGGCATTTTTGAAAGACTTGCGACACAGTTATCAGATGATACATTAACAGACGAAGAATGTTGTCAGTATGCACAGGAAATTCGTGGATTTCGAAAACCACTTTGTCAAAAATACGCCACATTTTTTTAAGAAAAATTTGTTTTTTGATACCTCTTTTTTTACAAAAAAAACGGTAAAATAAAAATAAAAATAAAAATATTATCTTAAAGAAAAGATGTCTGCTTATTATTCCACGTTAAATAATACAAATGGCAACACAACGCCTGGAAATTTTGGTATTTCCAACGCAATTAGAATAGGCGTCCAAGGAAATGTCCCCAATTACAATTATGGTTTAAACAATGCCGGCTTGTTGCCTCAAAATGCTGCTGTCAATACACAAACAAACGTGTTATTAGGCTTGTTAAATAACAAAGATTCAGTAGGAAATCCAGTTACTCTTGCTCCCAACGTTCAATTAGCGGTTACACTTATCCCAGCTGATGTCAAGTTTAATGGAAACGATTTGAAAATCGTTGATGGCCCCAAAATTAACATGTATCCGTCTGAAACAAGCTTAAACACTTATCAAAACTAAATGACCATTAGTGGGTGTTTTTTTACATATAATTTCTATATTGATATTATATGTAAGCAAGATTAAACGCGTTCTTGTGGATACGCAGATCCTAATTTATCATAATTTAATGCAGACGTTTTTACAGGCGGTAACACTCTCATTCCATTATTAGGAATACTATAAGGATCAACCGATTTCATACCAAGCATCATTGGGTTCATTACACGACTATCCCCTTTGACAGAAAAAGGTCTACAGCCGTTAGACGTATTGTAATTTTCAAATTTTACATAACCGCTCATTTATTATATTAAAAAAAAGTGGTGAAATAATTATAAGATGGGTAACCCATCGTATAATAAAAATAATCACCGTGCAAGAGAAGGTGTGTTAACAAGGCCTATGGGGTTATCAAAAAATCGTGGATGCGGTGGTAAAGCAGGCGGTTTCTGACCCGTAAGCAGTCTTAACATTGCCTTGTGCTCGGCATTGTCAAATTCCGACAGCCAATCGTAAAAAGACGGGCAAACGACCAAGCACAAATGTTCGAACAATTGCTCGACACTTTCGGTGTCGTATTTCAACGAAAAATAGGGTGCAAGAATGCCTTTCATTTTCATTGAAAGGATAAAAGGCATGTTTTCGGTCACAAACGCGTGTTTTTCTTGACGTGTCTTTAAAGTGTCCTTTTTGTCGTTCAACACAATAAGGTCAATCATATCGCCCACTGGGTGTACCAACTCAATGTCAACCGCGCTTACCGCAGTCTGTTCACCCAATGCGTTTGTCAGCATTACCGTTTTAAACGGGGTATCAACTGAATCGTCGACACACACCGCAACGGTATTGAAAGCTTTTTCTTTTGTTGAAACAAAGTCGATTTTTTCGCAATAGTCGCCGTCCCATTTCCGTCGTTTGATTTGATCAAATTGATGAGCATGTCGTGGTGACAAAAAGATAAAAGTGTGCTTGAACGACGTATTTGCGGTAAGCGAATAATGTACAGGCTGGACGGTATCAATCAGCTTTTTGCCACAGCAATCGTTTGTAAAGTAAAAAAAGCTTTCCATGACAACCACCTTTTTCCAATAGGTATCAAAATCCTTGACAAGAGATGTATACACCGCGTGGACTGCCGGCGAGATGTAAAGAACAACATGCAAGGTCGATCGTTTGGATTGAAACTTTGCAAACTCGTCGTTCATTACAACCGTCTGAATTTCAGGCCGGTCTTTTGCACTGTACGCGCTTGGTAGCTGGTTGATGAATACAACCGTCAGTTCGTCCTCTTTTGGCTCAGGTGGAATAAGTCCGGCCAAGATAAATGGCGATTGCACGGGCGCCACGCTCCCCGTATCGTTTGATGTAAGAATGTTTGGATTGGATCTCGCAAAGTTGTCCGAATTGTAGTAAAGGCAAAACTGGAGTCCGTGGTCGTTTGGAGTAGGCGTTGTGGGATCCGTCAGCGAAATGCGAACGTCTGACACATTGGATGGGTGCGCCACAATGTTGACCACTTTGATACCCGTCATGTCCATAGAAGCCGGAATAAGCTTTTTGGTGGGGGGCGTGTTTGCAACCTCTACCTGAAAAAGTGCAATGCTGGTTCTTTTTCCGTCCTCCTCCACACGACCACGGATAACGTGACAAGACACAGTAGCGCTAGACATCTTTCTGGGTGCTTTTTCCATACCTATTTTCAAGATGAAATAATCGATTTTATAAGATGGGTAACCCATCGTATAAATTTTTATATACTCTCTCATACACGCTTACTCTTACTTGCTCGTTTTGCCAATGCGTCGGACAGGTGCCTTGGCCGGTGCAGGAGGGGGAGAAGGGGCCCTCTCAGCAGGAGAGGGGGCTGCTTCCGCGTCATCTCCATCGTCATCTCCTTTCAACGACCCCTTGTCATCGTCTACATCTGCGTCTCCGTCTTCCTCCTCTTTGCTTTCAGAGTGCGCGGCAGAAGCAAATGATTGAACAGGAGGCGCAGGGGCGTCAGCCGCGCTAGGACGCAAGAGACGCTTGACACCCGATTCGCGCATTTCAACCTCTGCCTCGTGAAGCTTGACTTGGAGGCTTACCTTGCTGCCAATAAAGATGCCCTCAATCTTGATTGCTGCCTTTACAAAGCATTGCTTATTCATCAATGTCATCGGGTCAATGTCACGACCGTACTTGTCGTAAAACAAGCTTGTAATGGTTTGCATCTTTTTGTTTTGCAAAACCTTGGCATAAGCATTGGACTGGAACCTTCCACAATCTTGCCCTTTTCACGCTTGATGTAAACGGGGTTAAACTTCTTTAAATCAGCCTTCTCAAGCTCGTATTTGCCAACATCATCGCGATGCTGGAGAAT
>Ga0136644_10001211_pt1 | contig 20554 bp, 24 predicted proteins | sample C_130820_EF_Meta_FD_94780 | JGI IMG/M metagenome (GOLD analysis project Ga0136644, IMG submission 94780) | Freshwater microbial communities from Lake Croche, Canada to study carbon cycling - C_130820_EF_MetaG (v2) (version 2) | ecosystem: Environmental > Aquatic > Freshwater > Lake | place... | reverse complement strand
GCTTCGTACCGCTTGGCGTGGTGGCCCTGGTCTACGGGTTTGGTGCCCAGCGTGCGCTGGAGGCGGGGGATCGTGATCTCGCATCCCGCCGCGGGCGGGTGGCTCGGCGCTGGCTGGTGGCCACGGTTGTGTTCGGCCTTGCGATCGATCTCGTGCTCGCAGGTGCCCTCATCGTCCTTGGCGCGTTCTCGCACTGACCGCGCCGGGCGCCAATGTCGTTACCGCCTAGGCTTCGGGGGTGGTTGACGGTCCAGTCCTCGTGGTCGACTTCGGGGCTCAGTACGCGCAGCTCATCGCCCGCCGCGTACGTGAGGCGCGGGTGTACTCAGAAATCGTGCCGCACACGATGTCCGTCACCGACATGGTCGCCAAGCGGCCCTCGGCCATCATCCTGAGCGGCGGCCCCTCGAGCGTCTACGAGCCGGGTGCCCCTTCTCTCGACCCCGCGCTGTTTGACGCCGGCGTTCCCGTGTTCGGCATCTGCTACGGATTTCAGGCAATGGCACAGGCCCTGGGTGGCACCGTGGCCCAGACCGGAGCGCGCGAGTACGGCGGCACATCGCTCACGATCACGGAGCCGGGGGCTTTGTTCGCCGGGCTGTCAGGGCATCTCAATGTGTGGATGTCGCACGGTGATTCTGTCTCTGTAGCGCCGGCGGGGTTCACCGTCACCTCGTCCACGTCTGGCACACCGGTGGCGTCCTTTGAGCATCGCGAGCGACGACTGGCCGGTGTCCAGTTCCACCCTGAGGTCATGCACAGCGAGCAGGGTCAACGAGTCCTGGAGTCCTTCCTTCACGATGTGGCCGGGTGCACGCCTTCGTGGACCATGTCCAGTGTCATTGACGAGCAGGTTGAGCGCATTCGGGCACAGGTGGGTACAGGCCGGGTGATCTGCGGACTTTCCGGCGGCGTCGATTCTGCGGTGGCCGCTGCACTCGTGCAGCGCGCGGTGGGGGAGCAGCTGACCTGCGTCTTCGTCGACCACGGCCTGTTGCGCAAGGGTGAGGCCGAGCAGGTCGAGCGCGATTATGTGGCTGCCACGGGGATTCGGCTGGTCGTGGTCGACGCCAGGCGGCGCTTCCTCGATGCGCTTGACGGTGTCAGCGACCCGGAGACCAAGCGCAAGATCATCGGTCGAGAATTCATTCGAGTGTTCGAAGATGCGGCTCGATCCATCGTCGACGATGCAGGGGCCGACGAGCCCGTCCGTTACCTGGTGCAGGGCACGCTGTACCCGGATGTCGTCGAATCCGGCGGTGGTACCGGCACCGCCAACATCAAGAGCCATCACAACGTCGGCGGCCTTCCCGACGATCTGCAATTCGATCTTGTCGAACCGCTTCGCACGCTGTTCAAGGACGAAGTGCGTCAGGTGGGTCTGGATCTTGGCCTGCCGCCCGAGATCGTGTGGCGGCACCCTTTCCCGGGCCCAGGTCTTGCGATTCGTATCGTCGGTGCGATCACTGAGGATCGCCTCGCCATCTTGCGCGATGCCGATGCAATTGCGCGCGAAGAACTTACTGCCGCGGGTCTGGATCGTGAGGTGTGGCAATTCCCGGTGGTATTGCTCGCTGATGTGCGATCGGTGGGGGTGCAGGGCGACGGACGCACGTACGGACACCCGATCGTGCTGCGTCCAGTATCGAGCGAGGACGCGATGACCGCAGACTGGTCGCGACTGCCATACGAGCTTCTCGCGCGCATCTCGACCCGCATCACCAATGAAGTGCGCGACGTCAACCGCGTTGTTCTGGACGTGACGAGCAAGCCTCCGGGCACTATCGAATGGGAGTGATTCGAATGAATCACCACCGCACCACAGCATGGGAGTGACCACATGTATGACATTGCTCTGAGTGTGTCGGCCATCGCACGATCGGGGACCCGTGCCGACCTCGCGTGGATGATCGCGCCGACGGCTTCCGACGAGGCGCTCGCGTTCACACCCGGAGGGGGTCGCCTGGGGAGTCTGGCAAGCGGCGCATTCGATGGCCTACTCGGCGACGTCGCGGCGCGTCAACTTCCGCATGGGCGCCTCATCACTCACTCGGTCACCGAGCTCGAGAGTGCCATGTCGGGACTCCCGGTGGGCAGCTCAGTTGAGTTCCTCCTCGTTCCGGCCGCCCAGGTCCCCGCGGACCTGTGGAATCAGCTTCTGGAACGCCAGTCGGTCGCCATCACGGTGACGCTTTCCGACGGCGACGTGACCGAGGTGCGTGTGGCCACGAGCGCCGATGCGTCGGAATCCGAGCGCGAGTTTCTCTCGGCGGGTCGGCTGGCGACCCACCGAAGCGACACCACCATCACCACGGTGCTGGCTCCCGTCACCCGACTCGTCGTGGCCGGTGCTGGCCCCATTGCGGAAGCACTGGCCGCCCAGGGGCGCTTAATGGGTTGGAAGGTTGCACTGGAGTCGCGGCCGGACATGGTGGCTGGACTAGCGGCACGCTTGTCGTGGCTCGACGCCATTGTGATCATGGGCCATGAGATCGAGCCCTCGGGGCGCTGCCTCATGGCTGCGCTGGAAAGCGAAGCGGGATATATCGGCGCGCTGGGTTCGCAGGCTATGCAGGAAGCACGAGCCGACTGGCTGGCTTACAGAGAGGTCACGGACCTCTCCCGTGTGCACGGGCCGGCTGGCCTGAACATTGGCGCGCGAAACCCCATGGAGATCGCCGTGTCGATCGTGGCCCAGATCGTCGCGGAGAGTCCGCGAGACTGACCGAGGGTGCACCCGAGCGGTGCCAAAACGTGTCAGGTCTAACATTCGCGATTCCGAGTTGCATGGCATGTGATCTGCGCTACGTTCTCGCTCTGCTGTGCTCGGGAACGAAAGGGGAGGGCTATGCCTGTTGAGTCGACCGGTCATGAGCGGGGTAATCCGCGCATGTTCGCGCTCATTGAGAATGCGCCCAAGACCGGTGCGAGCCCCACGGTGTGGGCGTTCCCGCAGTTCGTGGAGTTCCTCAAGGTCGCAGGGCAGCCGGTGCAGGGGCCGTGGCCACCGCACCAGGAGGCCCGCCCCGATCCAGATGCCGATTCCCTCCCCGTCGCGGTTCGCGACACCCACGCGTAGTTCCTGAGAGGAAGTCATGTACCCCAGCAGATTCGCTTATGAAGCACCGAAGTCTCTCGAGGAGGCGATCGGACTTCTGAATGCAAGTGGCGGTGAGGCCAAGATCCTCGCGGGCGGCCAGAGCCTGGTCCCCATGCTCAAGCTGCGCTTCGCGGCTCCCGAGCAGATCATCGATATCAACAACATTCCGGGGCTGGAGTACCACCGGATCGATCCCGACGGCACGCTGCGCATCGGTGCGCTGTGCCGCCACGAGGATCTTGAGTTCTCCACGATCATCCAGGACACGTTTCCGACGCTGGCCGGCGCTGCGTCGCTCGTGGCTGATCCGATTGTGCGCACGCGCGGCACATTTGTCGGCTCGGTATGCCACGCCGATCCGCAGGGTGACTGGGCGGCCACGATGATCGCTCTCAATGGCCGCATCGTTGCGCAGGGACCCAAGGGTCGTCGCGAGATCGCGATGAAGGATTTTGTCCTCGGCCCGTTCACCAACGCCTTGGCCTTTAACGAGATCGCAGTCGAAGCCATCATCCCGCCCGCGACCGGCACCGCTCGCGGCGGATACCTCAAGCTCGAGCGTCGAGTGGGTGACTTCGCCACGGCATCTGTCGCGGTGGCACTCGACATGGACGGCGACAAGGTCCTTCGGGCAGGTTGCGCACTTGCCGGTGTGGGTGGCAAGACCATCGACGCCAACGCGGCGATCTCCGTGCTCAACGGCCAGACCCTCACCGAGGCGTCAATTGCAGCAGCCGCCGACGCGGTGGCAGAAGCTGCGGACCCCCGCACCGACCACCGCGGGTCCGCGGACTACAAGCGCCACATCGTCAAGACCTTCGTGATCCGCATCCTCACCGGCATCGCCCGCTCCGAGCAGAAAGCAGCTTGACCATGACCAGCCTGTTTGATGAGGTTCAGCCAGCACCAGCAGCGGATGTGCCCACCCGCCGGGTGACGATAAACGTTAATGGCACGCCGCGGACAGCCGATATCGAGCCTCGACTCCTTCTCACGCACATGCTGCGGCAGGGTCTTAAGCTCACGGGTACGCACAATGGCTGCGACACCTCCAACTGCGGCACGTGCACAGTGCTGTTCGACGGACGCCCGATCAAGAGCTGCTCCATGCTCGCGGTTCAGGCTGATGGCCACAATGTCGAGACGGTCGAAGGGATGGGCAGCGCAAGTGAACTGCACCCCATCCAAGAGGGCTTCAAGCAGGAGCATGGCCTCCAGTGCGGGTACTGCACTCCCGGCATGATGCTCGCCGCCAAGGCTCTGCTGGCGCGCAACGCTAACCCCACCGAAGATGACGTCCGCTGGGCGTTGTCAGGCAACCTCTGCCGTTGCACCGGATATCAGAACATCGTCAAGGCGGTCCTATGGGCAGCCGAGAAGATGCGCGCTCAGAACCCACAGGAGGCGTAATGGCACTCGACGAACTCAAGATCGGCGGCATGGGCGCAAGCCGCCGCCGCGTAGAGGACAACCGCTTCATCCGCGGCCGCGGCCAGTACGTCGATGACGTCGTGCTGCCCGGCATGCTGCATATGGAGATCCTTCGCAGCCCCGTGGCGCACGCCCGCATCAAGTCCATCGACACCAGTGCGGCCTGGGACATCCCCGGCGTCCGCCTTGTGCTCACCGGCGAGACCATGGCGGCACGCAACCTGGCGTGGATGCCGACTCTGTCGTACGACACACAGGCTGTTCTGGCCACGGACAAGGTGCGCTTCCAGGGCCAGGAAGTCGCCGCAGTTATCGCGGACGATGTCTACATCGCCAAGGATGCATGCAGCAAGATCGTGGTCGAATACGAGCAGCTTCCCGTCATCGTCAACCCGATTCAGGCGCAGGCGGCCGATGCCCCGCTGATTCGCGATGACAAGGAAAATCAGCCAACCAACAAGATCTTCGACTGGGAGATCGGCGACAAGGCGGCCACAGACAAGGCATTCGCCGAGGCGGATGTGGTCTCGACCATCGATCTGCACTACCCGCGCTCGCATCCGTCGCCCATGGAGAACTGTGGCTCCATCGCGGACTACGACCGTGCTACCGGCAAGCTCACCGTCTACCTGACCAGCCAGGCTCCGCACATCGTCCGTGCGGCTGTGGCCATGGTGGCCGAACTTCCCGAGCACATGATCCGCATCATCTCGCCCGACCTCGGCGGTGGATTCGGCAACAAGGTGCCCATCTACCCCGGTTACGTGATCTCGATCCTCGCGTCGATCCTGACCGAGCGTCCCGTCAAGTGGATCGAGGACAACACCGGCAACCTCATTTCCACCGGCTTCGGTCGTGACGTATACCTGCAGGGCCAGATGGCGTTGCGCAAGGACGGAAAGATCATGGGCATGCGTATGCACACGATCTCCGACCACGGAGCGTTCTACGCGGATGCCCAGCCGACCAAGTTCAAGATTGGTCTGATGCACTCCACGTTCGCGTGCTACGACGTTCCGGCTGCTCATCTCACGAGCGAGGGCTGGTACACGAACAAGGCTCCGGGTGGTGTCGCCTACCGCTGCTCGTTCCGCGTCACCGAAGCCATGTTCTTCCAGGAGCGCATGGTTCAGGCGGCCGCGGATGACCTCGGCATGGATCAGGCGGAGTTCCGCAAGATCAACCTGGTCAAAGATGACATGTTCCCGTACCGCACGGCCTTTGGATTCCTCACCGACTCCGGCCAGTACGGCAAGTGCCTGGACATCGCGCTCGAGGCCATCGGCTACAGCACGTTCAAGCAGGAGCAGGAGGAGGCCCGCAAGCGCGGCAAGCTCCTCGGCATCGGTATCTCGACCATGACTGAGCCACTCGGCGCCGGCAACAGCCGTGAGTACGACATCATCGGTATCAAGATGTTCGACTCGGCCGAACTCCGCGTGCACATGACCGGCAAGGCGATCCTTCGCACCGGTGCGAAGACTCAGGGCCAGGGCCACGAGACGACATGGGCGCAGATCGTCGCTCACGAACTCGGCATCCCGGCTGACGACATCGTCGTCGAGGAAGGCGACACCGACACCGCACCATTCGGCATGGGCACCTACGCCTCGCGTTCGACACCGGTCGCCGGTGCAGCGGTGGCCATGGTCGCGCGCAAGATTCGCGCCAAGGCACGCAAGATTGCAGCCCACCTGCTCGAGGTGTCCGAGGAGGACATCGAGTGGGAGCTTGGTCGCTTCTACGTGCGCGGAAATCAAGAGCGTGGCGTCACGATTCAGGACTGCGCTCTCGCGGCCTACAGCAACGTGCCCGATGGCATGGAGCCCGGCCTTGAGAACAACGCCTACTACGACCCGCCGAACCTCACGTGGCCCTTCGCCGCTTACGTGTGCAAGGTCGAGGTCGACGCCGAGACCGGCGTGTGGGACGTCGTGAAGTTTGTGGCGGTTGACGACTGCGGAGTTCGCATCAATCCGATGGTGGTCGAGGGCCAGATCATGGGTGGTCTCACCGAGGCTTACGCCATGGCGAGCATGCAGTACATCACCTTCGATGAGGAAGGAAACTGCATCGGGTCCAACTACATGGACTACCTGCTGCCCACCGCGTGGGAGACCCCGGGTTACGAACTGCACGAGGTTGTCACTCCCTGTCCCCACCACCCCATCGGGGCCAAGGGAATCGGCGAGTGCGCCACGGTCGGTGGCCCAGCGGCCTTCGTCAATGCGGTTATGGACGCTCTCAAGCACACAGGCGTGCGCAATATCGACATGCCGATGATGCCGAACCGTGTCTACGAGGCACTCACGACGGGCAAGGACATCTCGGGCATGCCTCCGGTGATGGCTGGCTGAGATGGCACATGACGCGACTGCGGACGGCGTGGAGGTGATGGCGCGCGCTGTGGAACTTGCGCGCGCCGGTGAATCCTTCGCGCTGGCCACGGTTGTGTGGCGCAAGCCACCATCCTCGGGCCAGCACGGCTCGCGGGCGATCGTCACCGCAGATGGCCAGCTCATGGGCTGGATCGGCGGCGCCTGTGCCGAGCCAGTGCTCATCCGTGAAGCTAAGCGGGTGCTCGCCGAAGGTGCACCCACGCTGGTGTGGCTCGGTCAGGAGGAGGACTTCCTGGGCATGCACGTCCCCCAGGGCGTCATGACCGTGCCGATCTCCTGCCAGAGCGACGGTGCGCTTCAGATCTACATCGAGCCGGTCATGGCGGCGCCGCATGTGCTCGTGGTGGGTCGCTCGCCCATGGCGGTGACCTTGCTCGATCTGGTGCGCGACGTGGGCTGGCGGGGCGACCTGGTGGACGGATCCGAACTTCAGCCGTCCATGATCACTCGATCCACGGTCGTCATCGTGGCAACGCAGGGGCATGGCGACGAAGAGGCGCTGCAGGTTGCCCTTCAGGCCGACCCCGTCTTCGTCGGGCTCGTCGCGTCTGCACGTCGCGGCGATGTCGTGCGCGGTTTCCTCGCCGAACGTGGCGTGCCTGCGCAGCGACTGGCGGATGTTCGCGTGCCGATCGGTATGGACCTCGGTCACACCACGCATCGAGAGATCGCAGTCGCGATCATCGCCGAGCTCGTCAAACTTCGTGCTGCGGGAGCCCTCAAGCCCCGGCAGACCACGATGCTGCCCGTCATCGAGCCGGCCGAGGTCATCGATCTTGTGTGCGGGATGACTGTGCAGGCGGTTCCCGCCAATCGCCCGTTCGAACACGAGGGCACGACGTATTACTTCTGTGCCATGGGTTGCCGCATTGCTTTTGAAAAGGATCCATCGTCGTTCATCTCGCAGGAGGTTCCATGCTGATCCAGCAATCGTTTGACATCGACCAGCCGGTCGATCAAGTGTGGAAGTTCTTCGACAACATCCCCCTGGTGGCGGCGTGCATCCCCGGTGCCGACCTCACCAATCAGGTGAGTGAGACCGAGTTCCACGGCGGGGTCATCATCTCCGCCGGCCCAGTCAAGCTCGAGTTCGCTGGCGTCGTCAACGTCATGAGTCGCGACGAGGCCCGCAAGATCCTCGTGCTCGATGGAGCTGGCTCGGACAACAAGGGCCGCGGCTCAGCACAGACCACCCTGACAATCTCGCTGCAACCACTAGGTGCGTCGACCAAGGTCAACATCAGCATGGATCTGACCATCTCCGGTGCTGCGGCCCAGTACGGCCGCGGGCTGGTGCAGGACATCACCGGTGTCCTGGTCAGCCAGACGGCGGGCTCCATGAAGTCGCGCATCACGGCGATCTCCGAGGGGCGCGACCCGATGTCGGTGGGCGGGCCCAAGGCTGCATCCGGCCTGGCAATCGGCCTGACTGCTTTCTCACGCGCCGCCAAGCGCGTCTTTGCTCGCTTCTTCCTGCCCTACCAGCCGGCTCCCAGCCGCTAGACCCGGAGGTCCACCATGACTTTGTGGCTTATCGGCAACATCGTTCTGCTTGTGGTGATCGTGCCCGTCCTCGTGGCACTGCTCAACAGGCTGCTCGGCGCTCTTGAGCGCGTGCGCGGTGCGGCGGACGATGCGCTTGCAGGCGGCGTCGCACTCATCGGAGAACTGCACAACACCCCTGAGCTTCTCGTCACCACTGACGATGTCATCAAGGAAGTTGCCAACGGCGCGGTGCGCTACGCCGGTCCCGTATCCAAGTTGCTGGGCTAGGAGGAACACCATGCCAGTGGAAGCAATCATCACCCTCATCCTGGGTGCGCTCATCATCGCGGCAGCGGCCATCGGCCTGATCCGCGTCATCGGTCACTTGAGCGCCACCGCCAAGACGCTTGACGCGCTTGACGGCGGAGTGAAGGTCATCGTCGCGCAGACATCAACCGTCGTGCCCGTCGTGGCGTCCGTCAATGCGAGCCTGGCGCCTGTGCGCAGCTTCGCGGATTCGATCTAGGAGGGCCCATGGATTTCACCGGACATGAGGGTTGGCTCGTCGGGTTCATCATCGGCTTGGTGGTTGTCCTCGTCGTCGTCGCACTCGTCGTACCGATCCTGCTGCTTGCGGCACGCATCGGAAAGCAGGCCGGCAGCATCCTCTCCGGCCTGGAGCAGGCGGAGATCAACACCGCGGGCTTGGCAGGACTGAACACCACCATCGAGTCGGCTCTTGCCATCATCGCCGGTCTCAAGCGCGGACGCACCAGGCTGGGAGGCTGACATGGATTCGCAAGTTGAAGCACTGTGGACGTGGGCCAACATCCTTGGCATCGTCGTGGTGGTGGCCGTGGCCGCGCTGCTGACGATCCTGGTGATCCTGGTTCGCGTGATTGACAAGCGGGTGGCCGCTATCAAGGCGACGCTGGAGAAGACCTCTGAGAACACCGCGGATACCGCACTCATCACCACCACTTCTGGCGGAGTTGAACTGGTTCTCGAAGAAGGTCTGCAACATCATCTGTTCCTCGGACGAGTATTGGACAAGGTGCGGTCATGAACGGTCTTGCGTTGTGGTCAGTCATCGACATCGCGGCACTCATCGCGGGTCTCGCGGTCTACCTGTTCATTGTGGGCGGACAGCTCAAGCGGGTGGCCGGCAACCTTGAGGAAGCTGCCGCACTCGTCTGGAAGATCAAGAAGGACGCTGAGGCCATTGAGCCCGGCCTCAAGGGCATCAACACCACCGGTCGCGTCGTCGCAGGTGCGCTGCCGCTGCTCTACGGCATGGGTGAGGGCATCGTTGCCGGCGCCACCTTCAAGCACGAGGAGCACGAGGCCGATGGCGTCAACAAGCCGGCTATGGGTACCCGTCGCACGCGTCTGATGGAGGCCGTAGGGGCCGATCTCGACTAGCAACGAGTGACATTGACGTGGCGCTCCGGATTCCCCGGGGCGCCACGTTCGTTATGTGCCTCGTTCGCTATTTGGTGGGGTCGCGGTCGGTGGTCAAGGCGTCGGTGACAGCGGTCTCGTACGCGCCGATCCATTCCTCTTTCCACGCATTGTCGAACTTGTTCATATTGCAGCTGGGGTCATAGATCGCGATGAGCTCCTGCATGATCTGCTCGCGGTGAGCCTTGGTACCACCAGGCACGTCGAGCCAGCAGATGTGCAGGTTGAATTTGCCGCCCGCACGATCGATCCACGCGGGTGAGCGCGGGTGCCGGAACGGGAAGCCCTCTGTCGTGAGGTCCTCACTTTGACCAACGTAGATGACGGAAAACTCTTGCGGGCGCTCTGGATTCGATTTGGCAAGAAGTGCATAAACCGCGGGCTGCGCAGGGGCTGTCCAACCGGCGAGGGCGCGAGGACCTTCGAAGGAGTAGCCCGCGAGACTGCCGAGCCGGATCACGGTGCGAGATCGTCGAGGTCGGCGAAGTCGTCGTCCTCGCTCATGGACTCCGCGCGCGCCACCGGCCACTGCGGCAGATCAGTCTTTGCCACCGCATTCGTGAACATCTCCAAAGCCATGTCGACGGCGATGTCTGAGTTGGGGGCTTCGACGATGATCTGGGCGCCGTAGCCCATGGTCCCCATCCCTGAGGCGATGCCACCCAGGGGTGCGACCGCATCGGCAAGCTCCACCACTTCTTCGAGCGTGACTTCGCGGTCACCCTCCGCCTGCAAGGACACGCTGAACCTCATGCCTTACCCCACCTTCGACAGTCGCACGGCCAATCGCTCGAGGCTAGCGAGGTTATGGCCGGAGTGCACCTCGTCAATGAAGGGATCGGCGACGATCATGCCGAGTGAGGCGGGCACGTACACGACTGCGTCGCCCCGGTGCGGGTTGACCCAGATGATCCGGTGCGCCAAGCGACCCAGGATTTCCATGGACTCCGCCAGTGCTTGGGGCTCGCCTCGGTCCAGGCCGTCAGAGCAGATGACGACGATCGCGCCGCGGCCCAGACGTGAGCGTCGGGCCTCACGAGTGAACTCGCGTAGGGAGTCGCCGATGCGAGTGCCGCCATCCCAGTCCAGAACGGCATCGCCGGCGAGCTTCATCGCGTCGTCGGGATTGCGGCGGTCGAGAGAACGGGTGATGCGGGTCAGTCGGGTCCCGAAGCAGAAGACATCGACTTTGGCATTGGCTCGTCGCGCGGAGTACGCGAACTGGAGGAGGTTGCGCGAGTAGTCGGCCATGGAGCCCGAGACGTCGAGTATGAGCACGAGAGGGCGCAGCTTGTGCTTGCGCTTCTTATACGACAGCGTTCCGGGTTCGCCGAGTGAGCGCATGGTATCGCGAGCCATTCGCCGCATGTCGAGCTGCGCGCTGCGGCGGGCTCGAGTGGTGCGATGCGTGCGCCGGGTAGGCGGGGTGACCCGCATGCGGGCCATGAGGCGACGCACCTGACGCAGTTCGTCATCTGAGCAGTCGGCGAAAGCCTTGTGTCGGTAGACCTCAGAGGTGCTGGCGACATAGCCGAGCTTGACTTCATCGGGGTTGAGCTCGCCGGGAAGGCCCTCTTCAGTGTTGGGGATCTCCAGAGTGGCACCCGCATTTGACGAAGCGCGAAGCTTCTTGCGTTGCTCGCTCGCGGTGGCCGGATCTATGTCAAGAAAGAACTGCTGGAAGACCACGTTGTAGATGGGCACGTAGTCGCGTCGTCGGACAAGGCTTGCTCTGCCTGCCCAGTAGACGTTCATGAGATCGGAGATGTCCAGGGTGGCGACACCGGCGTTGAAGGTGATGACGTCATCCGACCCGATGGGCAACCCTGCCGCACGCAGTGCGTGGCCAAACTCGACGAGAAGTTCGTCGATTCCGTCAGCCGATGACATTCTGAATGCTCTTGGAAGTGAACTCGAGGTCGTCGCGGTCCTTGACGACCGCGCCCAACGTGTCGAGGGCAGCCTCCGCGGTGAGAGTCTGCGCGCCCAAGGCGTCCAGGCTTTGGGTCCAGTCGATTGTTTCTGCGACCCCGGGCAGCTTCTCCAGCTCCATGTCTCGCAGGCGGTGTACAGCGGTGACAACCTGGCCGGCGAGGGTGGCCCCCACCTCGGGGAGTCGTGATCGCACGATGGCGACCTCTCGCTCGGCGTCGGGAAAACCGATCCACGTGTACAGGCACCGGCGCTTGAGAGCGTCATGGAGTTCGCGCGTGCGGTTGGAGGTGAGGATGACGATCGGGCGCGACTCCGCCTGAATGGTGCCTATCTCGGGGATGGTGACCTGGAAGTCGCCGAGAAGCTCGAGCAGGAATGCCTCGAACTCGTCGTCCGCGCGATCCACTTCGTCGATAAGCAGGACGCATCGGTTGCCCGCGCGGACTGCCTTCAGTAGTGGGCGCTCAAGAAGGAAGCGAGGCCCAAAGAGGTCGGCTTCTGATCCGGACGCATCGGCTTGACTAAGCGAGCGCACGTGCAGCATCTGCCGCGCGTAATCCCACTCGTAAAGAGCGTGGTGGATGTCGATGCCTTCGTAGCACTGGAGTCTGATCAGGTCGCGTCCGAGCATCGCAGCGACAGTGCGCGCGAGTTCGGTCTTGCCTACGCCCACTTCGCCCTCGAGGAGCAGAGGCTTGCCGAGCTTGAGGGCAAGGAGAAGTGCGGTGGCCAGCCCTCGATCAGCGATGTAGCCGCGATCCTGAAGATCAGATGTGAGCTGAGGGACGGTGAGGTCGGTGAAATCCGAGGTCATGCTGGAGGGGTCAGTTCGAGTTGCCGAAGACGAGGTCGCCCACGGTTCCGCCACCGAGCTTTCCTTCACGGGCAAGCTTGTTGCGCCAGGCAGTGGCGAGGTCAACGCCCTGCTCCGCAAAACCGTCGAAGGTGACGTCCTTCATGTTGCGGCAAGCCTTGTTGGGATTGCATTCCTCATCAAGCTCGTCCATATCCCGCGGGGTCCCCTGCCAGATGTGGCGGAGGGTCTCGGCGGCTTGATCGCTCTCGTGGGACATGGGCACCTCTCATTGACGTCTTTGAAGGATACCAAGCCCACTATGCCCCCGCAGCGCGGCGAGAAGGGCCCCCGGGACTCCCGCGCTAGCGTGGGAGCGTCCTGCTATCCCCGGCTCTGGGAGTCACCATGTCCGTGGTCTACAACGTCCTGCTGGTCCTGCACTTCATCGGTCTGGCCATGCTTCTGGGGGCCTTCATCCTCCAGGTGGCCTCGCCACAGAAGACCGTGACGCGGTGGATGTTTGACGGCGCCCTGACTCAGCTGGTGACCGGAGTGGCCATGGTGGGACTGCTGTCAGCCGGGGCCATGGAAGGGGAGTCCGCCAACAACACGGTGGTGGGTATCAAGACCGTTGTAGTCATCATCGTGGCGATCTTGGCCTTCATCGGCAGGCGTCGACCGGCTCCGCAGACGGCCCTGTGGGCCATCATCGGCGTGCTCACGCTGGTCAACGTGTGCGTAGCGGTGTTCGCGGGGATTGTCGTCAGCTAGGCAGACTGAACAGCCCTTCGGCCTGGCTCAGGCCGACTGAACGATCATGAACGCCTCGGCCAGTCGGCCCTCGGCAAACCCGGCAGCCTGTGCCTGCATGGTCATCCAGCCGCGAACCCGCGTCTCGAGGTCATCCATGTGCGCGGTCTGGCTCACGTGCGCGCGTAGCGCATCTAGTTTGGCGTCGAAGTCATCAGTGATGTCGATGTATGTGTCGGGTGAAGGTGTGGCCATCACCCAGACCTCGGGGCAGGTCCATGGTTCGAGGCCCTCATCATTGAGCAGAACCGGATGGGCAAAGGGATTGCGTGCATCGGGGTAGATCGCCTGGATAGCTGCGTCGCCAGCGGCGAGGTGATCGGGGTGTGAGGCCTGGATGCGCTGCCAGTTGCGTTCGGGAGACTGAATCAGCATGCGGTCGGGGCGCACCTGCCGAATCACTCGGCTGATGTCTCGGCGCAGCTCGTGAGACACCGTGAGTTCGCCATCGACGTAGTTCAGGAATCGCACATCCGAAACCCCCAGCACCTCGCCCGCAGCGCGCTGCTCTGCTTGCCGGATCGCAGGCATCTGGGATCGCGGAACGTCGCGGTCGACGCCACCGGCGTCACCGTTGGTCACGAGGCAGTACGTGACCTCGATCCCTGCCCGAGTCCAGGCGCGCACCGTCCCCCCCGCGCCGAAGTCGACGTCATCGGGATGGGCCATGACAACCAGGAGTCGCTCGATACGTTGGCCGTCGCGGTTATGCAGCAGGGGGGCTAGGTCGCTCACCCGCTCACCCTAGTGGGAGACAAATGGGACATCTGTTACGAATGACACGTGTGAGGTTCGTCGCCACAGGCGTAACTTTGGCAACTTTCGTGACACAGTAGGGACGTGCTTCCCCGCCGATCGGGGCGCCGAGCCTTGCTCGGCGCCAGTCTCAGACGCGACCGCCTTGGTCGCGTCGTTGTTCTGTCGGTAATCGGGGCGCTTGTCATCGCGATCGGAACCCCCCTGGCCGCGAACGCCGTGGTGCGTGCCGACGCTTGGAGTCCCTCGACGTGGACCGGCGAGGTGGCAGGGCCTCCTGTACCGGGCACGGGTCTGCCACCCGCGGTGATTCCCAACATCACTCGCGATATGCCGGCGCCCTTTGACAACGCTCCGCTGTATGAAGGCCAAGCTCAGTGCGAACCCACACCCAAGCCGGGCACTCAGGCGCTTGCTGATCTGATCAAGGCCACCTATGGCAATAACCAGACTGTGTGGATTTCCCGCGCCTGCGACATTGGCGATACGAGCGAGCACAAGGAGGGACGTGCTCTCGACTGGATGACCAGCGTTCGTGATCCCCAGCAGCGCGCCAACGCGGAGGCGTTCCTCGCATGGTTGCTAGGACCAGACGCGCAGGGCGTCGCATACGGCAATGCCATGCGCCTTGGCGTGATGTACATCGGCTGGAATGACCGGATCTGGCGCGGCTATGACATACACCGCGGGTGGAGCGAACTCAAGGGATGCTTCGCCACGCCATCGTCGGGTAGCGATACGACCTGCCACCGCAATCACATACACATCTCGCTGACCTGGGATGGAGCAAGCGCGCGCAACTCCTTCTGGTCAGGCAACCCCATGAACGTGCCGTACTGCCCAGCTCAACGTGCCACCGGCACTGTCGCGAGCCCGGGGCGTGCCGCTGACGCGACGCCGGTGGGCCCGGTACGGGTGATCGATACACGCTCCGGTGCGGGTGTTCCCTCGCGTTGTCGGCTAGCTCAAGACCGAGAGTCTGGTGACAGCAACCGCATCGTGGCCAAGGTTCTGGGCCAGGGCGGAATACCGGCGAGCGGTGTCGCAGCCGTGCAGGTCACTGCGTCGGCGCTGGGTTCGACGGCGCCGACCAAACTGCGCATCTGGTCGCCGGGCGAGAACAAGAGTGTGGTGGTCGCCAATCCAGGTATGAACCAAGATGCCAACGGCACCGCGATCGTTCCCGTATCGACGGACGGAACAATCGTGGTGGCGCTGTCGACGGGGTCCGCGGACGTCGTCCTGGACATCACGGGCTTCTATGGACCGGGGGACACACCCAACGCGACAAGTGCCAAACCACAGTCGGTGATGGCTATGGCCGGCGGTGCACCACAGATCCCGGCCCCCGCGGCGCCCAAGCCCGCGGCGCCGCTCCCGGCGGCACCTGCACCCGGAACGCCGGCGGCTCCGGCACCTGCGGCGCCAGCGCCGCAACCGTCAACACCGACGGGTACGTCGACACCGCCGACCGATGAGTTCACTGCGCTGGGCTCCGAAGTCGGATACGAGTCGGACAAGGACGGGCCACTGGCGCCCGGACAGCAACGGGTGATCACGCTGAGCGGCATTCCGGCTCAAGCCACGTCAGCACTTGTGCTCATGACCACGCGGCAGGCGTCAAAGCCTGGCGAACTTCAGGTTGCCAAAGCAGACGACAAGTCGCCCGTCACGGCGTTGGCGTTCCCGGGACGCGGTACACGTTCGTCGGTTCTGGTGGTCCCGGTGACCGGCAGTCAGGTCGCGCTCATGTCCCGCAAGGGCAAGGTCCAGGTTCGGGTCGAGGTGCTGGGCTACTCCGTGAATAACGGGCAGATCAAGATCCGTGGCCTGGCGCCGGCGAAGCTGGCCAAGGAGCAGATGACGGGCGGTCAGCCCGTGCAGATTGCGTTGGCCGGCAAGGCTGGGCTGCCGAAAAAGTCCAAGTGGATTTCTGCCGTGGTCTTGCGCGTGCGCACGAAGGGTAAGGACGCCGGCACGGTCAAGGCGTATCCCGCTCAGGGGCAACCACCCACCACGCGCTCCGCACCTGTGACACCAGGCAAGGCCTACACGAGCCTTGTCGTTGCCAAAGTGAATGCGGAAGGTCAGATCGAGATTGCATCGTCGACCGCGGCCAAGGTGACCGCCACCATCGTGGGCTGGGTCCACGTCTGACCGTTTCCCTAGACTGCCTCGGTGAGCCAGTCCGCGGCATTCGATGCAATAACGCGTCTGGTCGATGACCTCAATCCTGCCCAGCGAGCTGCGGTAGAGCATCGAGGTGGCCCGTTGCTCATCGTGGCAGGTGCCGGTTCCGGCAAGACCAGGGTTCTGACTCGTCGGATCGCTCATCTGCTCGCGACCGGCGATGCTCAACCGCACGAAATCCTCGCCATCACGTTCACCAATAAAGCTGCTGGTGAGATGAAGGAGCGGGTGGGCGAACTCGTCGGACCTCGCGCCCGAGCCATGTGGGTGTCCACGTTCCACAGCGCATGCGTGCGCATCTTGCGTGCCGAGGCGGCATACCTCAACATGTCGAGCTCGTTCACGATCTATGACTCGTCAGACTCGCAGAGACTCATGGGCATGGTCACCAGAGACCTCGACCTTGACCCCAAGCGCTATCCGCCCCGGATGCTGCTGAGTCAGGTGTCCAATCTCAAGAATGAGTTGATCGATGAGGATGACTTCGCTCGTCGAGCAGCAAATCCGATGGAACAGGTTCTGGCGGAGGTGTATCGCGAATATCAGCGCCGTCTGCGTCGAGCCAATGCCTTCGACTTCGACGACCTGATCTCCTCGACCGTGGCGCTCATGCAGCTCTTTCCCGACGTTGCTGCGCGATACCGTCAACGATTCCGACACATCCTCGTCGATGAGTACCAGGACACCAACCACGCGCAGTACATCCTGGTTCGAGAACTTGTCGGTCCCGGAACACCTCAGGTACCTCCGGCCCAGTTGTGCGTGGTGGGTGACGCAGACCAGTCGATCTATGCCTTCCGCGGCGCCACGATTCGCAATATCGAAGAATTCGAACGCGACTACCCCAACGCCACCTCGATCCTTCTTGAGCAGAACTACCGGTCTACACAGACAATCCTGAGTGCGGCGAATGCAGTGATTGCACGCAACTCCAATCGTCGAGAGAAGCGACTGTGGACCGATGCCGGGGCAGGGGCGTCGATCGTCGCGTATGTGGGTGACGATGAGCATGATGAGGCGTCCTTCTTGTCGACCGAAATCCGTCAACTCATGGACGAGCACGGGCGCAAACCGTCCGATGTAGCCGTCTTCTACCGCACTAACGCGCAGTCACGGTCGATCGAAGAAATCTTCATCCGAGTGGGAATGCCGTACCGCGTCGTGGGTGGCACCCGTTTCTATGAACGCAAGGAAGTGCGTGATGCGCTGGCCTATCTGCGCTCTCTTGCGAATCCGGCCGACGACGTCTCCCTTCGCCGCATTCTCAACGTGCCTAAGCGCGGGATCGGAGATCGTGCCGAGTCAGTGGTGGATGCACATGCCACACGCACGGGCCAGACGTTCTACGCCGCACTTCGACAGGCGGCAGACATTCCCGGAATTGCCACGCGCTCGGTGTCATCCATCGACTCCTTCACCACCTTGATGGATGACCTTCACGCGGTTGTCGAGGGCGGCGCCGATCCGGCCACGGTGTTGCAGGCGGTGTTGGAGCAGAGCGGCTATCTCGCGGAACTGCAGCAGTCGGGAGATCCGCAGGATGAGTCGCGCATCGAAAACCTGGCAGAGCTGGAATCCGTTGCCCAGGAGTACTTCGAGGCCAACCCGGACGGCACGTTGGGGGATTTCCTCGAGCAGGTGTCGCTGGTAGCCGACTCTGACGACATTCCCGACGAAGAAGGCGGTGTGGTGACGCTCATGACGCTGCACACTGCGAAGGGGCTTGAGTTTCCAGTCGTCTTCTTGACGGGCATGGAAGAAGGCGTGTTCCCGCACAGTCGCTCTCTAGGGGATCCGCACGAGCTCGAGGAGGAACGTCGGCTCGCATACGTGGGCATCACGCGAGCACGTGAGCAGCTGTACCTCACGCGCGCGGTTATGCGTTCGGCCTGGGGCGCGCCTGCGTTCAACGCGCAATCACGATTCCTTGACGAACTTCCGCCAGAAAGCCTTGATTGGCGACGTGAAGAACCGGTAGGTCGATCCATATCCTCGGGTGGTTACGGGTCCTCGCCAAGCACCGGCAGTGCTGCTCTACGGCTGGGCGACAGAGTGGTGGGTGCCGGACCTGCCATCGATCTTGCAGTCGGCGACAAGGTGACCCATCAGAAGTTCGGCCTAGGCACGGTGGTCGAGACGTCGGGCTCAGGAGACAAGGCCCAGGCCACGATCGACTTCGGCAGCGCAGGCGTCAAGCGCCTTCTTCTGCGCTATGCCCCGGTCGAAAAGCTCTAGCCGCGAGTGCGCACAGCTGACTGGAGTTCCTCGACGGTGAATCCACCCAGAGTCTCCCCGCTCGTGACGAAGCGGTAGAGCGCAACCGAGAAGATCGTGCGCACAGTGCCGGCGAGCAATCCGGCGATGATCATCAGCAGGACGCCCAGAACGATCAGGACTGCGGCCAGAGGGATCGATACCTGTGCGGCGAAGACGCCGCCAAGGGCGAGCCCGAGGCCGGGCAGGAACAACAGGATGAGGCGGCCGGCAATGCGAACGTTGCCGCTGATCTGAGTTCCCCAGCGTTCCTTGACCACGTGTGCCGATGACTTGATGGCGTTGATGACTCCGGAATCGTCAAGCACGATTGCAGGTAAGACGAACAACGTGATGATCGACCATGCGACTCCGGCGGCCGCAGCGACAACGTTGCGCAGGAGTACCGCGGCCACGTTTCCCTGTCCGTTGCCGCGGATCGCGCCCAGAAGCACTCCGACGATCATGGAGATGAAGGCCCACTGTGCGATGTCGCCGCTATGTCTGAGTGACCGAGCCCACCCCGCGCCTATCTCCATCGGGCGCCCCGCGAGCGCGTCATCGGCACACGCGACCATGCCGCCTTTGGCGACGAAGCCAACGATCTGCGTGAGGTAGAGCCCGGCCAGCACCACGACTATGCCAAGGGTGACCGTGACCCAGTTGCCGACAACGAAGAGCACGATCGCCAGAACGGCAAAGATCAGCAGGACCAGAACGTTGATGAAGAACGCCGCAATGGGGAAGGACAGAAGTCCGCGGTGTGCCTTGAGCACCGCCCATGACTTTTCGGTGAGGACCCTGCTCTGTGCCCAACCGTTTGCCATGTGATGACAGTAGCAATGGCACGATGCTCATGTGCGAGTTCTTGTGGCCCCGGGTGCGTTCAAAGGCACCATGACCGCGGTCCAGGCAGCGCAGCGGTTGGGCCGGGAGGTGGTCGGTGCCGATGTCACCTATCTGCCCATGGCCGATGGTGGCGATGACACCGCCGCGGTGCTGATGCTGCACGGTTGGACACAGGTGGCGTTGCCGTCCGGTGCGGTGATCGTGGTGCGCGACGATGTCGCCCTTGTCGAGCTCGCCCGGATCTGCGGGATGGGCACGCTGACCGCTCCTGACCCGTGGGGTGCGTCCACGTGGGCGCTGGGCGAAGCCTTGCGCCAGGTCGCCGCGCTGCAGCCGCGCGAAGTGATGCTTGCGCTGGGCGGCAGCGCATCGACCGACGGTGGGTTGGGAATGCTGCTCGGAATGCGTGGGGACGCATTCGGTGGTGGCCTCAGCGGACTCGTGGAGTGGGTGTCCGCAGGTGCGTCCATAGTGCTGCCGTCTGTGCCTTTCGCCCTGACGGCCATGGCCGACGTTCTGCGTCCGCTGTGTGGCCCGACGGGCGCCGCCTACGCATTCGGCCCGCAGAAGGGGCTCGACCTCGATGCATGTCGAATCGCGGACGAAGCGTTGATGCAATGGGCTCGATTGTTGGACGTCGATCCGAGGGTGCCCGGCACGGGTGCGGCCGGTGGCACTGGTGCAGCGGCGCTAGCGCTCGGTGCGCATCTGCAGCCTGGGGCACGGGCTATAGCGGACATGATCGGGCTGGATGCCGCGGTGAAGTCGGCTGATCTCGTCGTCACCGGCGAGGGCCGCCTCGACGCGACCACGCTCGCGGGCAAGTCACCGATGATCGTCATCGAGTCAGCACTGTCGGCCGGTGTGCCCGTCCGCTGCGTTGTCGGACAAGCCGATCCTCAGGTGGCCGCTGAACTCCGCGGCCGTGGTGTCGACGTTGTAGTTCTGGGAAGCAGCTAGTCAAAAGAAGAAGGCGGGGCCGGAGGTGCGCACGCCAGCCCCGCCGTCTGCGATTTGTTTTAGAGGTGGATGAAGAGCACCTGGAATACGGCCATGCCAATAATGACCACGGCGAAAATCAGCACTGTG
>Ga0136644_10001208_pt1 | contig 20570 bp, 15 predicted proteins | sample C_130820_EF_Meta_FD_94780 | JGI IMG/M metagenome (GOLD analysis project Ga0136644, IMG submission 94780) | Freshwater microbial communities from Lake Croche, Canada to study carbon cycling - C_130820_EF_MetaG (v2) (version 2) | ecosystem: Environmental > Aquatic > Freshwater > Lake | place... | reverse complement strand
TACTTATATTTTAGTAGCAATCATCAAAGCAAAATTAAAATTGAAACAATCACCTTATGAAATACTACAAATTATGAGTGTATCTCTGTTAGATAAAACTCGTTTGCCAAGCCTTTTGAAAACACTTTATACCAAGATGTCAAAGATCAAAACCATATTCAATTGAAAATCAACCTAATTTAACCGGACACTAGTGAAATTACTTTATCCTTATTTTCCTTCATGTCCTTTTCAATATTCATGATTATGATTAATGTTATTTCTCTTAATTTAGATATAACGTTCCTGTTTAGCAAAAAGATGAGTTATTATAGGATAAAATTGTTTGGCTCAATTAAATCGATAAAATACATGATACTTATAAATTTAAATCCATGAAAACCAAAATATGTGCTTTATGTGAAACTGAAGCAACTATACTTTATAGGGTGCAGGTAACTAAAGGTAAAGTTTGGATTTTTATATGTACCGACTGTTGTAACAAGGTTAAAATTGAACCAGATTATCGATATGGTGGAACTTGGAAGGGAGATCGTCATTAAAGTATAATAAAGTCTTATGCCCAAAAGAACTTCGATGAATGATGTTAAACAGTTAGAAATGCTCAATGACTTGGAACGCATTGTTAAGGACAAACGTAATGATAAAAGAGCGGGTGCTAAAAAAGAACGTAGAAACAGGCATTATATTAAAGTACTAATCAAACAACAATTGAAGTACTTACCTAATGGGGAACAGTAATACTTAAATGGTAAAAAGAGTGGGATTGGCTGTGACTGTGGCCATTGCAAAATAGGATAGTGATAAATGACTGCCAAACATTACTGCCAATTATAAAATGGAATTTAAACTAGTAGATAATAAAGAAGTACATGCTTAATGCATGCTCGGTGGTAAAGCAATAGAATGATTGAAAAATGATCTAAAATTTTGCACCAATTGAAATGAAAAAGGTTCTTCCATCTGCTGGCATAGCACCCGGTCCTGGATAGCCTCCTGCGCGGCGAGTAAAATATATTTCATTAAATAAATTATTTAAACCTGCCTTAAAATTCAGGCCCTTATTCAATTTATAAGTGGCAGATACATCAGTAACGCTATAAGCAGGTATTAATCCTGTATTTCCATTTGCAGCAGCAACAACAGTATTATTAGCATCGCTGAAAGCTTCGCCTACCGCACTTACTTGTACGGTAAATAAAACGCCTTTATTCCCTGCTGAAATTCCTCCACGGAAAATATTTTTTGGCGCATTCTCTACTTGCTTTCCTTTTGTATTGGCGTCTTTATGGTCACCGCTGTATCTAGCATCTGTATAAGCATAGGAACCAAAAATAATAAGATCTGCATAACTAGTTTTGGCAAATGCCTTAATCGGATTAAATTCTATATATGCTTCTAATCCTTTGCTAGTGCTATTGCCTACATTGGTAATTAATCGGGTAGTACTACTTGTAGAGATTGTGCCCACTCTATTATTGTATTGTAAATAAAAACCACTGATATCAAATTGAATAAAGTTTTTTATTTTTCCTCTATAACCAAGATCTGCATTATATCCAGTGGCATCTCTCAAATCTGGGTCTACTATATCTGTTGTTGGCGGTGCTTGAAGATTGGCAAACTGAATAGGACGATAGGCCTGTGAAATGTTCCCATATATTTCGGTAGCTTTTGTAATATGATATTCTGCGCCTATTCCTGCCAAAACAAAACTGCGACTACGGGTGATGTTTTGTAATACTATTTCTGTTCCTCCAGTTGTATATCCATTTCTACCTGAAGCCGAACCCTCTATCCACTCATATCTTAACCCTGGAATAATCAATAGCTTGTCTCCAACACGGAAAATATTCTCAATAAATGCAGCGGTGTTTTTTGAATTGAATGCTACATCCCTTGGATAGTTGCCAACAACAGTTATATCATAATCTGAACCGGTAGTTCCTTTTCCATCTGCTTGCCTGTTTGTAGTACCTGTATATAACCGAATACCAGCAGAAATCGTATGTTTTATTTTTCCTAAATGGTAGTCTGTAATGAATCTACTTTCTAAACCATAGTTTCTATATTGATCAAGATTCACCACTCGGTTATTATAAGTAAGGGTATTGGCATTAATACTGTCTTTTGTAGTGATTGGCTGTAGAAATCCAACACTGTTTCTATCACCTATTGTTCCAAACAGTTTTGTATTCCATTGTGTATTTTCATTGATTTGAAAATTGGCTATTAATGCGGGAGTAGTCCAAGTAATATCAAACCAGTTTCGGCTTCGTAAACTCACTTGTGCATCTTGTTTCAGTTGTGTATCTGTTAACCCTCCAGGTTGCTGGCTGCGGATATGCGAGCGCATTAATTCTGCTGTTAAAGTAAATTTTGAACTAAAGGAATAAGTAACGGTTGCATACCCTGCATTGGTATAATACATGCTATTTTGTCTCCATCCATCACCGTTGCGATGGTCAAAAAAGGAATAATAATTGACTTTTCCTTTTTTTCCTCCTATTGCATTATAACTGTTAAACAGTCCATTACTTCCCAAAGTTTGTTGCGTTTCAAATTCAAATGGTTTCTTAATCTCTTTGCCATTGCGTAAAATATAATTTACCAAACCACCAAATTGTGGACCATATTGAAGAGCGCCCTGCCCTCTCACAATTTCTATCCGTTGCACAGCCTGTAGTTGTGGATTATAATATGCTTCAGGATATCCAAATGGATCTGCTGCTATATCGTAGCCATTTTGTCTTACATCAAATTCCCAACTACGGTTAGGACTTAATCCACGTGCTGCAATCCCAATCTGAATTCCACAGGGGTCGCTTTCCCAAATATGTATGCCAGGAACTTTTGCCAACACCTGCCGCATAGTATTGGTTACTATATTCCCTTGTACATTATTCAATATGATCAGGGCATTTTTTTTACCAGCATAGATATTAGTGCCAACCACTTCCGGCATTTGTTGATAATCACTTTTGCTATTGGTTCCAACAACAGTTACATCTGGCAAATATTTTAAATACAATGTATCTATTCGATGTTGGTTTTGAGTTATTTGCGCGTTTATTTTACTAAATAAGGATAGTAGAATTACCAGTATTAAATATTTTTTGCTCATTTGCTTCAATTAGACTGCAAATTGGTTTAAACAATAAGCGTTTATTTATGCAATCAGGAAATCAGTTTACGGAGATGGGAAAAAATCCTAACTGCTCTTTTAAAGATTTAATTATTATTTTGTGTAAATGAAAAAAGGTTACAATAAAAAAAGTCATCTCTTTTTAATTGGAATGATAGTCCTTATTGCTGCTTGTAATAAAAAAGATCAAACATCAACAACAATAGTGCAACCACCAGCGGTAGGGCAAACTATCAGTCCGCCAACAGGTTTTGGATTTTATGTTGTTGGATATTTTCCTAGTTATAGAGACCCCGCTGCTATCTCTGATCAGAAATTTAGAATGTGCAATGTGGTGAATTATGCATTCGCAAATATAACCGCAACGGGAGGATTGATTGTTGCAAACCCCACTGTATTATCTGCTGTTACTACAAAAGCAAAAGCAAATAATTCAAAAGTATTTATCAGTATTTCCGGTATTGCAGCTGATTTTAAAAGCATGGCTGTTACTGCTACTGGCAGGAATGCATTTGTAAAAAATATTATGCAAATAGTAAGACTCTATGGTATGGATGGGGTAGACGTGGATTGGGAATTTCCGAGAACGGATGATGGCACTGATATAACCTATACCGCATTTATGAAAGAACTAAGTGATAGTTGTCATACAGGCGCTAAGTATTATCTATCTGCTGCTATTACTGCTGGTAAATATTCAGGTGCTGTTCGGGATGCCATAAATAGTAGTTTATGGATTAACAATTCGGTTGACTTTTTTAATATTATGGCTTATGATGATTTTAATACCTCAGTACTGTATAAACACCATAGTGATTTGGCTCTAGCACAAACCTGTTTGAATTATTGGGTTAATACAAGAGGGATGCCTGCTGCTAAAGCTGTATTGGGCATTCCGGCTTATGGAAGACCCAGTGGTATTACACAAACTGGAACAGTACTAACCTATAATACCATTACTAGTGGCTCTGGATCTGCCATGTTGGATTCTGCTGTTGTAAGTGCTGGCGGTTTTACCAACTATACTATTTATTATAATGGATTACCCACTGTGAAGCTGAAATCAAAGCTTGCCCAATCAATGGGTAATGGTATCATGATGTGGGAAAAAGGTCAAGATAGAAATGATGGTTTATCATTATTAAAAGCGGTCTGTGACACTATTGGGAGGGTTTACTAACATTAAGATCTGCAATAAGGTCTGCCATCAAGTGGGCATGCGCATCTCAATCTTAATGAAAAGCAACGCTCCATGCGGTTTTCAATCTTTCACTCATTAGGTTAATGTACATTTTAGGGCAAGTTCTAGCAATTTATATGATTTAATTACTGATGGCTTATTCCTGATTCAGCCAATTGCCTTCAACACAAGCTCCATTTGGATGTCTACCCTTTCATATTGACTGGGCCTTCCAAAAACTTCTTTGAATCCTAATCTTTTGTATAGATTAATAGCTGGAACCAATAAAGTGTTACTTTCTAAATAAATTCGTTCTGCTCCTAGAGAAATTGCTTTTTCAATAATAGCTTGTCCTAGTGTTAGACCAATTCCCTGTCCATGAACCTTTGAAGATACCGCCATTTTTGCTAATTCGAAGTCATAAATAGCATCATTCATTTTTATTAATGCGCATACGCCAACAGGTTGGCTATTTAGTAAAGCTACGAGTATATAGCCTCCATTCCCAATGATATAAGTATCTGCATGATCAAGTGCTTTATAATCTGCCTCTTCCATTTTAAAAAAAGTAGCAATCCATTCTTTGTTTAGATTCTTGAAAGCATCTTGATAGATAGAGCTGTATGCTACAATTTGTATTTCATTGTTATTTTCTTGATGTAACATTTTCCAGCACACATTTTTCTTGAAATTAGGAAAGAAATACATGAAATTTTAAAAATAGGGGTGTTTATATCCATTTAAAATTTAACTAGCTTTATCTATTACCTATTTTGCATTCTATGAAAATTACCATTAGTTTTTTAATTGTTTTAACGGCTTGGGTTATTATTGCTCAAAGTTGTTTTAAAATGAGGATCTCGGATAGTGAGGCAAGGAAAGAGTTTTCAGAGAAGGGCATTTCCTTAGAAATTAAAACAATCGTTTTAAACAACTTCAAGTTGCACTATGTGAAAACCGGAAATGATACATTACCAACTTTGTTTTTTGTTCATGGTTCGCCAGGAAGTTGGGATGCTTATAAGCAATATTTAGAAGATACAGATCTTTTAAAAAAATATCAAATGGTTTCCATTGATCGGCCGGGATTTGGTTATAGTGAATTTGGGAATGCAAAAAATTTAAAAGATCAATCAGCTATCATTAGTCCATTGATTCAAATGTTTAACAATGGAAAACCTTTGTATATCATTGGCCACTCTTTAGGTGGGCCTCTGGCTGTTCAGCTTGTTGCAGACCACCCTGAAAGGTTTAAGGGGATGGTATTATTGGCAGCTGCTGTTGATAAGAATGAAGAACCAGCAGAAAACTGGCGTGGCTTTTTATATCATACGCCATTTCAATTTCTGCTGCCAGGAGCATTTAGAACAAGCAATACAGAGATCTGGTATTTGAAGAAAGACTTAGTTGCACTGGCAAATGAATTTAATAAAATCACTTGTAAGGTTTGGATCATTCATGGGGACAAGGATAGTTTTGTTCCTGTTGGTAATGCAGACTATGCCCAAAAAATGCTGACCAATGCAAAATCTGTGAATGTTACCATTTTAAAAGAAGCTCCACATTTTATACCCTGGGAACCCTGGTATAAAGATGTTAAGTCTGTTTTATTAAAAATGTAATAATTGCACAATTAAGTTCTTTTGTGAAAGCTAAATTTGATCAATCTTTCAATAAAGTCCGTTACAACTTCAATTTGTTTGTGATTCATTTTTAGTTTGCTTATTCAATAACTAGAAATTTGTTCGTTTGAATCTTTCCAGAATTTTTAGCAGTATTGTTGTTTATTCGGTGTGCCGCTTTTACTTCATCTTGGTATAGAATCATAACCTTACTAGTATAACAATTGTTAAAACGGTTGTTTGCTAGTAAGGTTTTTTGTATCCCAGCAAAATGGATCATTTGTTTTTCTGAACTGGTTGATGTGATATTCATAAACTGATTGTTAGCAATAGTCACAATGGGACCCATGGTACTTTCATCATTCCCAGTTCTGATTAAGTCTAGAATTTGACCTTGATAATCTTTAAATTGATTATTGGTGATAGATAAACGTTCAACATTGTAATAACCCTTTTTACCTTGTTCTTGGTCCATTTTAAATAATATTCCAGCGCTTAGTATAAATTGATTTTTATCAATAATGATACTGTCTGCAACACTCGCTTTTGGCGCATCAAAAAATATTCCTTTGTAATTGATGACCTTGGATTCTTTCATGCTAAAAGAAATATGTTGAACGCTTCCTGAACTATCAAGGGAAATGAACGAGTTGGTATGCATATTGCTCAAATCAAAAGATAGTTTACTCAAAGCTAAGGATGATCCAGACATGATTTGAAACAAGAAAGCATTTTTTGCTGCAATTATTTGAAAGGGTGTAGATTGCTTAGATGTTAGTATTACATTGCTTTTTACGTCTACAGATTGCTCAAATTGATATTTGCTTCCGGTTAAGTTGATAATTAAATGTGCCCCTTTATTTTGTTCTAAAATCTGAACCAAAGATTTGGCATCGGCACAATCTACTGTTTTTGCCATACTAGATGTTGACTTTGGAATAAACCAATTGGTACCTGTTCCTTCTTTTGCTAACAACTTTAATTTAGTAATCAATTTGGTTGATGAAAACCCAGGTTTGCTGTTTAAGGCTAATTCAGTACGTTCAGGATTTGCTTTGCCAATACTATCTATCCAATGATTAGTATTTACATACCATTCTTTGTTTACTGAAATGGAATCGGCAATGCTATTGATAAGATTTGTTTTAACAAAACCTGCTGTTAGCATTTGTGTTTGTTGATTGCTTACTAGATTTCCAGCAAAATGAATTCCATTGATTTTGTCAAAAACCAAATAGACAGATTTATCTATTTTATTCAGAACAATATTATTGACCATCAGCACATTTGCTGGCGCTTGACTTCTTTCTGTATCAGATCCTTCACAGAACCCCATGGGTGCACAATCCACAAAACTATTGTTTGCAACAAGGGCGTCTTTTACAGGAAGGTATCTAATTGCTGGAGAATTGGGTACGCCATTCATGATACATAGTGGGGCTCTGAAACCTTCACCTCGGCATTTATAAAAGAAATTATTTAATACCCAGTTACCTTCATTGATAATCCTTACACCACCAGTTCCTATTTTACCATTGCCTAAAAACAAATTATCCATAACCAAGTTCTTATTGCCATGACGCAATACTACAGATCCTTGGCACTCTTTGAATAGATTGCCGCGAATGGTATTTGCACCTGACTTGATAGAAATAATTTCGGTTTCTCCATCGCAATTGTCAAAATAATTATCGATTATTTGGGTATTAGAATTGAATTCGCAATGTTCAGAAACACCCACTCTTATCATTTCTCCAGTATTAGAAGCCAAAGGAATTCTAAAGCCAAAATGATTGTGATCAACGGAATGAAAATTTTGTCTGCTCAGATCATTGTCTAATATCACAGCCAACAATACGCCCATATTTTGCTTGTCTCTAAATTGGCAATGATCAATTCTATTATTTCTTCCGTGTAGTTCAATCCAATAATTTTCGTCTAATCTTTTTGGATTATTAAATCCGTCTATGACTGAGTTGGTTAGTCTACAATGATTGGACAATTCGGTTTTACTAGTTCTAAAACTAACAACAGCTTTTTTTCCTGCATAGCCATCTCTAAAATACCATCCATCAATAATCAACCAAGCTCCACCAATATTTAGGCTTGACTGTCCTGTAATACATACTGATCCCGCTTTTTCTACTTTGTAGATAATTGGGGCAGTTGCTGTGCCAATAGCGTTTAACTGAATGTTTACATTATTCCAAATGCCATTTTGCAAAATAATCAAGTCTCCTGGTTGGGCAGCTTGATCTGCCTTCATTAACGCTTCCGCATTATTAACGGTCCACGTTTTAGCGTGCACTGCAATCATTGGAATTAACAAAAGGACTAAAATGGCTATACGTACTTTTTTCATACTATTTTTTTATGCAAGTTGGCTGATTAGTTTTTTACAAGAATTTTCTGTGATGATTCGCGAATGAATAGTTTTGGTTTCAATACTTTTTCTACGTGATCCATATTTTCATTATTGTGCATAGTTTCAATAAAAAGTTTTGCAGCCATCTTTCCTAATTCAAAAGAAGGCATTTCCACACTTGATATGGAAGGCGTAACAAGGCTTGTTACTGGCTCATTATTAAATCCTACAAGGCCAATGTCTTCTGGCATTTTCAAACCTTTTTTCTTTATGGCAAGCATGGCACCAATGGCCATTCTATCGCTGATGGTAAAAATGGCATCAGGTCTTTTCTTATTTGACAATAATTCTAAAGTAGCAAAGTAGGCGTAGTCTTGGTTAAAATCGCAATGCACAATAAGTGCTGGATCTTTTTTGATCTTATGTTTTTTTAAGGCATTTAAATAGCCATCCATCCTACTATTACTGATACCCAAGTTTTCTGGTCCAGCCAAAACGGCTATTCGTTTATAACCTTGTTCTATTAAGTGTTCCGTGGCAAGAAACCCTCCTTCTTCATTGTCAATTCTAACACTAGGAGCGCTTAAGTGTGGTGTAATCCTATCAAATACTACAATGGGTAAATTTCTTTCTTGAATCTTTTTAAAATGCTCAAATGATTTTGTTTCACTGGATACGGAAATGATAAAACCATCTACTAAACTTTCTAATAACCTTCTGGTATTCAAAATTTCTCTTCCAAAGGATTCATTGCTCTGACAAACCATAACCGTATAGCCCGCTTCCAGTGCAACTTCATCAATTCCTCTAACCATCAAAGAGAGCACATAGTCCAGGTTGGGTACAATGACGCCAATGGTATGTGTTTGTTTTTGTCTAAGACTTAAAGCCAATTTATTGGGTTGATAATTGAGCTCTTCTGACAATGCCATAACCGCCTTCTTGGTATCTGTGTTTACATCTGATGCATTACGTAATGCTCTAGATACGGTAGATAATGATATGTTTAATCGTTTTGCAATGTCTTTGATGGTGGCAGGCTTTTCCATACAACTATGTTAAGGGTAAAGCTACAAGCAAAATAAATACGAGAATACCGGTACGGTTGCCGGTAACGTTGCCGAAATAAAAAAAATCTAAAATTCAAAACGAAAACGATGTAAAATTTAAAATTATTCAATAAAAAGCCATAAAATTTGATATTATTTAAGGGTCAATCACCATGACTTGGTGATTTTAAGTTTTATTATTACCTGTCTAAAATCGGTTTTCCGGTTAATAAAACGATTGTTAGTATACCAAATTAATTGCCATGAATGCTTCTGCAACCAAAGTTGCCATTGTTACTGGTGGTGCCCGAGATATTGGGAGGGCTGTTTCCATTAAGCTAGCCACATCAGGAATCAAAGTTTGTTTTAATTATCTCAGCAGTGTAGATCAGGCCAATGAAACCTTGGCATTGATTAAGGCCGCCGGGGGCGATGCAATTGCCAATCCAGGTGATATGACAAAGTCTACCGATGTGCAAAACTTGATAGCAACAGCTATTGCAACTTATGGAAATCAGATTGATTATGTAGTAAATGTGGCGGGCGGGATACTAGGCAGAAAACCTTTGGCAGATTTAGATGAAGCCTTTTGGGATGCAGTAATTGATGTGAATTTGAAATCGGTTTACCTTGTTTGCAGAGCTGTGTTGCCACACTTGGTTGCCGGGTCTGCTATTGTAAATTTTTCTTCACAAGCTGCTCGAGACGGCGGTGGCGGTGGTGCTTTAGCTTATGCAGCCTCTAAAGGTGCTGTATTAACCCTTACCAGAGGATTGGCCAAGGAACTAGGGCCCAAGGGTGTACGTGTAAATGCGGTTTCTCCAGGTTTGATTAACACAGGTTTTCATGACACATTTACCAAACCAGAAATTCGTGCCAACGTAGCAGCGGCAACTCCTTTGAAAAGAGAAGGAAATGCCAGTGAAGTGGCAGATTTGGTTGCTTATTTGTTAAGTGATGCGGCCTCGTTTATCAATGGCGAAAGTGTTGAAATAAATGGAGGTTCCTTTTTTGCTTGATGCTTGTTTTGAATAATTGATTATGTATCGATTGCTGACTACTATAACTGCTTTATTTGTTTGTTGCATGCTTTTTGCACAGCATCCAGTAGGCTTTTATACTAAGTCAGACTTGGATTATGTAAAAGCAAATCTTACAGGTAATCCTATTTTGCAAGCTTCTTTAGCTTCTATCAAAAAAGAAACAGATCCATGGTTAGATAAACCTGTAGACGTTCCTTTTCCAAAAGATCCAGCAGGCGGATACACGCATGAAAGACATAAGGCAAATTATTTGTTGCTTTTTAACAGTGGAATACTTTACATTTTAACAGGTAAACAGGCTTACGCCAATTTGGTTGGAAGGGTGTTATTGCAATATGCCAAGTTGAATCCGCAATTAAAAAACCATCCTCAGGCAACCAGTACTTCTCCCGGTAGAATTTTTTGGCAGGCTTTGAATGATGCCAATTGGTTGGTCTATACTTCCATGGCTTATGACATGGTTTATAATGGTTTAAAAAAGTCTGACAGAGCGCTGATTACCCAAGGAGCATTTAAACCCGAAGTGGAATTTATAACGCAGGACCTGGAATCTTGGTTTAACCTGATTCATAACCACGCAGTATGGGCTACAGCCGCTGTTGGTTTGGTTGGAATTGCTACAGATAATGATAGCTATATTGAATTGGCCCTAAAAGGCAGCTTACGGAATGGCAATGCCGGGTTTTATGCTTTGATGGGCCAATTATTCTCTCCAGATGGATATTATACAGAAGGACCCTATTATACCAGGTATGCATTATTACCTTTTATGATTTTTGCCAATGCACTAAACAATAAATTTCCTGAACAACATTTGTTTCAATATAGAAATGCCATATTAGAAAAAGCACTGAGTACGGCTTTACAGCATACCAATACTGATGGTATGTTTTTTCCTATGAATGACGCCATAAAAGACAAGGATTATAGAACAAGTGAAATGTTGATGGCTTTAAATGTTGCAACTAAGGCATATGGCATTAAACCCGAATACTTGTTTGTAGCAAAAAAACAAGGAAGGGTTTTATTGGGAAAGGGGGGCGTGCAATTGGCAAAAGCAATGGCAGATCCTAAAGCAATTCCCAACTGGTTTCCTTATACCAGTATAGAAAACACAGATGGGTCAACTGGAAAGCAAGGTGGTTTGGATATTCTAAGATTGGGAAAGGGTGCTGACTTGTCTAGTTTGATTTTTAAGTATACTTCTCATGGTTTGTCTCACGGTCATTTTGACAAACTTAATATCAATCTTTTTGATGCAGGAAAAGAAATACTTCAGGATTATGGCTCTGCTAGATTTGTGGGTGTAGAACAAAAATATGGCGGAAGGTATTTACCTGAAAACGGGAAATACGCGGTTCAGACCATTGCACACAATACCTTGGTAGTAGACGAAACCAGTCATTTTAAAGGGGAAGAAAAAATTGCTGAAAATTTTGCTCCAATCAAGCGATTTTCTAATTTAAACCAACCCAATTTGATGATTGCTTCTGCAATGGATACCAATGCAACTCCTGGTGTTAGAATGGACAGAAGTATTTACTTTTTGCAAATGCCTAGTGGTCAAAAATTGTTGGTAGATCTACTGAAAGCAAGTTCCCTTAGCCTGCACCAATATGATCTGCCTTTTCATTATTTAGGTCAATTCATTCATGCTTCTTTTGCTTATCAATCAAGTAAAAATAGTATGACAACTTTGGGTAAGAAAAATGGCTATCAATATTTGTGGAAAGAAGCAGAAGCAAATCTGGCTAATACTATGGTTCAGTTTAGTTTTATGAATGGCAAAACTTTTTATAGTTTGTCTAGCTTAATTCAAGACTCCGCTAAACTATTTTTTGCAAGGTCAGGCGCCAATGACCCAGACTTTAATCTAAGACATGATCCTGTATTTATAATTAGAAAAAATGGTAGCAACCAAACATTTATAAATGTTTTGGAAATACATGGTCAATATGACCCTGTAATGGAAACTTCTTCCGGAGGAAATGCCGCGGTGCAAAAAATTATGCTCTTGCAAGATAATCAGGAAATGACTGTAGCAAGTGTGATGCTTAATGGTCAAGTTCTATTGATTTGTGAAAGTAGGAATGACATAAGTAAAAATAGTCAACATCAATTTGAAATGGGAGGCCAGAAATTCAATTGGAATGGTCCCTATGCCATATTTTATAACGGAAGAATTTTATCAGGCGGAACCTATTAAATGAATGGTATGAAAACGAATGAAGAACAACAGCTGCATATTGAAGACAAGTTCATTGCACTAGAGAATGTAGATCCGGGAGTTAACCGGAAAATTATGGCTTATGATGATCAATTAATGCTGGTTAAAGTTTTTTTTGATCAGGGAGGCGTAGGTAGTTTACACAGCCACACACATTCTCAAATTACGCATATAGAAAGTGGTTTATTTGAGGTTGAAATTGACGGTGTCAAAAAAATATTAAAATCAGGGGATGCTTTTTATATTCCACCACATGTTTTACATGGAGCTGTTTGTTTGGAAAAAGGGGTCTTGATAGATGTGTTTAGCCCGATGCGTGAAGATTTTATAAAATAACCAAAGCAACATGAAAATCAAAGGACTGAGGTGGTGGATAATTGGACTGATTGCGCTAGCAACTATTATCAACTATATTGATAGAAGTGCTATCAATATCATGTGGCCCTATATCTATAAAGAGTTTGGTATTGCTGATGTAGACAGCAAACAAGCTTTGGCACTGATTACCACTTGTTTTATGATTACCTACGCTTTGGGGCAAATGATTACTGGAAGAATGATGGATGCCATTGGAACAAGAATGGGTATGGTGGCATCTATTAGTGCATGGAGTGTATCTATTGCCTTGCATGCTTTTTCAAGAACCATCGGATCTTTTAATGTATTTAGGGCCATGTTGGGTTTTAGTGAAGCTGGCAACTGGCCTGGTGCCACCAAGAGCAATGCAGAATGGTTTCCTGCAAAAGAGCGTGCCATTGCACAAGGTATTTTTGGTGCTGGTGCTTCTTTAGGCTCAGTAGTTGCTGCTCCTTTTATTGCTTATGTATACTTGGCTTTTGGATGGCGTGCCACATTTGTAGGAATAGGTGTATTGGGTATTCTTTGGATTCTGCCTTGGTTGCTCATTAACAAAAATGTTCCATCAAAACACCCTTGGATAACTGAGAAAGAATTGAAACATATTGAATCAGATAGAATTGTAAAAGAAGATAAGGATGATCCTTTATTGGGATGGAAAGAATTGTTGAAAATAAAAAACAGCTGGGGAATCATAAGCGCAAGATTTTTTCTAGATCCAGTATGGTGGATGTTTTTAACATGGTTACCCACATTTTTAAAAGAGCAAATGGGTTTTGATATCAAACAAGTGGGTGCGTTTGCTTGGCTACCCTATTTGTTTGCAGCAATAGGAGGATTGTCAGGTGGTTTCTACTCTTCATTTAGAGTAAGAAATGGAGTGGAAGCTCCAAAAGCAAGAAAAGAAGCAATTACCATCGGATGTGTTGTTATGCTGGTGTCATTATTTGGAATCTTGTTTTATTTAGATAGTTTAAAAGAAATGATAGGGTTAGCCTTATTCCTAATTGGTATGACCCTTTTTGGATTTCAATTTTTAATCAATAATCTGCAAACCTTGCCTTCAGATTATTTCAACGGAAAAAATGTGGGTACTGTCTCTGGAATGGGTGGAACAGCTGCTGTATTAGGAACCATTGGTATAACCTTATTGGTGCCCTATATTTCAAAAACTAGTTACCATAGTTTTTTTGTTATGGCCGCCATGTTGGTTCCATTAGGTTGGTGCTCCCTAAGATTTTTAACTAGTAAGGAAACAGTGCAATTAAATATCATTACTAAATGAATAAATTGATTCAGAAATATCATTTTGTGCTTTTCTTTTTTCTTGTTTTACAAGTACCTCTCCATGCACAGGTAATGCCAAGAATTTATGATTTATCCCATTTGCAAATAATAAAGAATAAAATAAAGGTTAACGATAAGGAATTTCAAATAGCGTATCAACAGTTATTAGTAAATGCAAATAAGGCTTTGAATTATGCTCCTGTTTCTGTGATGGATAAAAAAGAAGTTCCTCCAAGTGGCAGTAAGCATGACTATATGAGTTTGGCTCCTTATCATTGGCCAAATCCAAATACAAAAGACGGATTGCCCTATATCAGAAAAGATGGGGAGACCAATCCAGAAGTTAAGTTGTATAAAGACAAAGAATATTTACCTGAATTGTGCAGTGAGGTTTTCAATCTTTCTCTTGCGTCTTATTATTCTGAGGATGCTAAATACGCAACTCATGCATTAAAATTAATTCGAGTATGGTTTTTGGATTCGTTGACAAAAATGAATCCAAATATGAATTTTAGTCAAGCTATTAAAGGGGAGAATACAGGAAGGGGAGCTGGATTGATTGATGGTAGACACTTGATAAAAATAATAGAAGCAATTGGTATTTTGAATCAGGTATCCATGATACCAATAAAGGATGTTGAAATGATGCAAAGTTGGTTTTCCAGCTATTTAAATTGGATGCAAACTAGTAAAAATGGACAAGAAGAAATGAATGCTCCCAACAATCATGGTGTTTGGTATGACGCTTTAAGATTGTCTATAGCATTATTTACAGATCAAAATGAATTGGCTAATAAGATTGTATTAAATGCGCAAAAACGTTTAGAAAGTCAGCTTGATTCAAACATGCGTTTCCCATTAGAAATGGCTCGCACTACTTCACTCCACTATTCTCTATTTGTTGTTGAAGCTTTTATGAAAATTGCCAAAATGGGAGAATTTACCAAAACAGAGTTGTGGAATTATTCTGGCAAAAATGGGAAATCTTTAAAAAAATCATTCAATGAAATAGCTCCATACTTATATCAAGAAACAAAATGGGATGGTCAGCAAATAAAACCATTTGATTTTAGTGAAGGAATTGAGGTGTTAAACTTTGGACAGGTGCAATATTCTTGCGAGAAATGTAAAAATTATTTAAACCAATTCTATACAACTAACAAGTCATCACTTACAATGAAACTTTTATTTTAAAACTTTTTATAAATAAACATGCATTATGAAAAAACAACGATTGCTCCTTATGCTAATGCCACTCTTACTCATGGCAGCTTTAGTTTCGGCACAGAAACGTACAATAACCGGTAAGGTTTTAGATGGAAGTACCGGCGCGCCTTTGGCTGGAGTTTCAATTCTTGCAAATAAAGAAGCAGCGGGAATTGCCAGTAAAGAGGATGGTACTTTTTCTATAAGTTTAAGTTCCAATGCTAAATCTCTCATGTTCTCTTACATTGGTTACACAAATCAGACTGTACAAATAGGAAGTCAGACTAATCTGGTTATAAATTTAAAACCGGAACCTGCTTCTCAAAGTGAAGTGGTAGTTGTTGGTTATGGTACCCAAAAAAGGGCAACTGTTTCAGGAGCTGTATCCAAATTTCAAGACGAAAATTTGAATCAAGCTCCAGTTTCTAGACTAGATCAAGCATTACAAGGAAGAATTGCTGGTGTAAATATTCAAAACGTTGCACCGGAAGCAGGGGCAGATCCTAAAATTTCCATAAGAGGAATTAGCTCTATTTATGCTGGAGCCAGTCCATTAATAGTAGTAGATGGTCAGCCAATTCCTGATGGATTAAAGTATATAAATCCAGGTGATGTAGCGTCTGTAGAAGTGCTAAAAGATGCAGCCTCTGCCGCTATATATGGTTCAAGAGGTGCAAGTGGTGTTATATTAATTACTACTAAAAAAGGAGCTTCTGGAAAAACCAAATATGTTTTTAACTATTCCTTTGGTCAGAAAGAAGCATCAAAACGTTACGATGTAATGACTACAAAAGACTATGTGGGTCTATTATTTAATGAAATGGCTTTAAGGGCTCAAGATCCCTCGGTAGTTCAATCTACAAATACGGTGGTAGATGCTGATCGTGCATCTTATATAATTGAAGACAGTTTAATGAAGGGAAAAGGAACAGATTGGCAAAGTGAAGCACTACGTCCGGGTCTTTTTCAAAATATTGATTTAAGTGCTACTGGAGGAACCAAAAATGCCTATTATTTTGTTTCTGGTTCTTATAAAAAAGACGAGGGAATGATGATTAAAAGTAATTATGAAACGTTCAACATAAGAGCGAGATTGGATTTGGAATTGAGTTCAAGAGTAAAGCTTGCTGTGATTTTCAATCCGTCTTATGCTAAAAGGCAAGCTCCAACCCAAAATTTCACTAATTTTTGGAGAACTCCTTCTTGGTTGCCTGTAACGCATGATGCAATAACATCAAATTTTGTTCATTTAAATCCATTGTATCCAAATGTTATGGAGGGGGATTTTGCACACCTAAGGCAATATTCCAACATTGCTTATTCTGGAAAGATGCCAGATGGTTCATATTGGACCTCTACAGGATTGGTAAGTCCAAGTGGATCTGCTCAGCAAAATCCTAAATCTAGTGTGCTTACTTCAGATAATAATACAAACGATTATCGACTGCAAACATCCGCTGATTTGACAATCAATCTTCTGCCAGGATTGAATTTCAGGAGCTTGGCAAGCATTTATATGAATTATGCCAATGGATTAAATTTTACTGAAAGAAATTCAAATTCAGACGGAAGTAATAATATAGGAGTATTTACAAATAACACTTATACTGATATGCTAAGTGAGAACATGTTAAATTATATGAAACATTATAAAGAACATGATTTTACAGTTTTAGTTGGTATGTCTGCACAGAGAACAAATATCACAAAAGATCAAACCACTGGATTGAGTTTTCCTAGTGACGATATTAGAACCTTAAATTCTGCATCTCAAATAGATAAATCCGGTACATCTGGAACTCGAAATCAAATTGGTCTAAATTCCTATTTTGGTAGAATAACATATGCTTATATGTCAAAATATTTGTTGTCTGCCAGTTTAAGAAAAGATGGAAGTTCTTATTTTGGACCCGGAAACAAATGGGGTAGTTTTCCTGCAATTTCAGTTGGTTGGGTAGCTAGCAAAGAAAAATTCTTAAAAGACATATCATGGCTGAGCAACTTGAAATTTAGAGCAAGCTATGGACTATCTGGAAATAACCGGATTGTTGACTTTGCCTATTTGAATTTATTATATGGAAGTAACTACTCATTAGGATCGGGAACTGGCGTTAGTAATCCAGGTCTGGTTAATTCAACTATAAATATTGCAACACCAAATATTACTTGGGAGAGAACCAAGCAAACAAATTTTGGGATGGACTTGCTATTATTCAAAAATAAAATTCAGCTAACCGTTGATATTTATCAATCAAAAACGGAAAGATTATTATTGAACCAATCAGCACAATCATTTACAGGTGTTCCTCAGTTTTGGAATAACAACGGAAGTTTGCAAAATGATGGTTATGAAATTGAATTAGTATCAAGGAATATTTCTAATAAAGATTTTGGATGGGTTACTTATGGTAATTTCTCTCATAATCAAAATAAAATATTGGAGTTAGGGTCTGAATCATACTTATTGAATCAAGGTGAAAGAACCGAAGTCTATAAAAATCAAGTTGGTAGTCCTCTTGTTCAATTTTTCGGATTTAAGACTGATGGAGTATGGTTATCGCAACAGCAAATTACCGATGCACAAGCCAAAGGATTAACATCTCCATTAAGCGGTGTTTTTGTACCCGGCGGATTAAAACTTGTTGACTTAAATGGAGATGGTATTATTGATAATAATGATAGGACTAATATTGGTAGCCCTTATCCTAATTTCACATGGGGTTTAACCAATGAATTTAAATACAAAGGATTTGAGTTGCGATTTACAATTCAAGGAAGTCATGGTGGACAATTGATCAATGGAGATCCCAATTATAATGAATCTAGAAGGGTAATAAGAACTTATAATGAAAATAGATGGGTAAGTCCTTTGTTTCCTGGTGACGGTAAAACGCCATATTCAACTAATGGATTTAACTGGATGTTGACGGATTATGTGGTAGAAAGTGCTTCTTACTGGTCTTTAAGAGAAATCAACATAGGATACAAGATTCCGTCCAAAATAATGAGTAAAATAAATTTAAACGGAGCTCGTATTTATGTGGCGGCTCAAAATTTATATTTCCATTCAGCCAAAGGTTATAGGGGATTGAATCCAGAAGGCAGGTTCCAAAATGGACCATATTCTTCTTCCTTGATTGATGGTTACCAAAGAGGTATATTCCCAACACCAAAAACTATTACAATAGGCTTGGCTATTAATTTCTAGAATTAAGAATTCTTAAAATCATTACAATGAAAAATATATTTAAAATTTTGATCCCGAGCTTATTTATTTTAAGCTCTTGTGAGAAAAATATTGACTTGTTTCCCCAATCTAATTTGACTACATCAAATTATTTTACCAATACACTTGAAATTCAAACTGCATTAACTGGATGCTATACAGGACTTCAAGCTCCTTTGTTAGAAGAGTGGAAAATGTCAGAATTAAGAAGTGACAATAGTATTATGGGTAGTGCTTCTAGTAAATCTGCTCCTAATAAAGACTTGAGTGATTTGGACTTATTTACACCTCCAACATCACATCAGGGTGTCTATAACTATTGGTCTACTAATTATTATAATATTAGGAATATAAATGTTCTATTAAATGCATTGAACGTTAATTATGATGAAACTACAGGCGTAGTTACAAAAGATGCTAATTCAGTAGAAATTTCCGCAAACGACCTCAAGAAATTTTCTTCGGAGGCAGCTACTTTAAGAGCCTATCATTATTTTAATTTAGTGCGTTTATTTGGTGGGGTATTTCTGATTCACGAACCAGTTCAACCAATTGCAGCATTGGCTATTAATAGATCTAATGTTGCTGACGTCTATAAATTAATAATTGCAGATTTACAGTATGCAATTGCAAACAGTCCCTCTTTGACTTTTGCTACTATTCCTAGTGCCGATTTTGGCAGAATGAATATTTGGACTGCTAAGGCATTATTGGCAAAGGTTTATTTAACATTAAATAGGAAGACAGATGCTATTCCATTGTTAAATGATATAATTTCTAATAGTGGATATGGTCTCTTGCCTATTTATTCTGATATTTTTTCTATTGGAAATGAAATGAATAAAGAAATTTTATTTGCAGTAAGATATAAGGCTGGTGGTTTAGGACTTGGATCACCCTTTCAAAATTTATTTGCACCTGAATTAAGTGGTGCAGCAATTGTCAATGGTGACGGAAGTGGGTTTAATAATGGCACATATGAATTGGAAACTTCTTACGCGTCTACAGATGTTAGAAAAGCGGTCAATATTGCTATATGGCCTACTGCTACAACTGCCGTAACTAGTAATAGTAGAAGAGTGTACCCCAAAAAATTTATAACTCCAGTTACAACTGTTAATGATGGAGAAGGTGATTGGATAGTAATAAGGTATGCTGACATATTACTAATGTTGGCCGAAGCACAAGGAAATACAGCATCAAGTCTAGCATTAATCAATCAAATAAGAACAAGGGCAGGAAATAGTACTATTCCGCTAACCGCATTGAATGTTCCAAATGATCAAAGATTTGCGGATTCATTGTCAAAAGAAAGAAGAATAGAATTTGCTTTTGAAAATGTAAGATGGTATGATTTGTTAAGATTTAACGTTACAATGCCACTGCAAAGTCAGGATGCGGTTGCTAGATTAAAAGCAAATTATGCATTTATGTTCCCTTATCATTATTCAAAATATCCTAGCCCTGCACCAACTTTAGCAACTATTCAAGGCTTTGTTACAAATGATAAATTATTATTACCAATACCTCAGAGAGAAATTGATAATAATACTAAGTTAGTGATACCACAAAATCCTGGTTACTAATCTATCTAAAAAGTGCATGAGAAATTTCAAGAAATTGAGATTTCTCATGTAACTATTTCTAGTATACTTAGTCAGATGATATGGCATTGGTTTGTATGTAAAGTTTAAAAAATTGGCATGAAAAAATTAAGTTTCTTTTTTGTAATGTTCTTTTTGGTTTCTACAGCTTTGTTGGCTCAGAAAAATAAAAAACTAAACATTCTCTTTATTGCAGTAGATGAACTTAAACCAAAATTAGGTATTTTTGGAAATAAAATAATCAAAACACATAATATTA
>Ga0136644_10001207_pt1 | contig 20572 bp, 16 predicted proteins | sample C_130820_EF_Meta_FD_94780 | JGI IMG/M metagenome (GOLD analysis project Ga0136644, IMG submission 94780) | Freshwater microbial communities from Lake Croche, Canada to study carbon cycling - C_130820_EF_MetaG (v2) (version 2) | ecosystem: Environmental > Aquatic > Freshwater > Lake | place... | reverse complement strand
CATTGGTTTCCTCCTAATTTGTTGAATTATTTGTTTTCTCAACAATTCTGCTTCTTGTCTGGCCGTTAATCCATTTGAAAATACTTTACAACCATCCGTTACTGGTTTTAGGTGTTTCATTGAAACAATATGGATTACTGCGGTTTTAGTCATTCCCAATATTTGCTGATGAAATGGAATGGCGTATTGATCAATGCCGTATGAAGAGATATTGGTTTCATAAAACTCATGTGCTGCATCAAATAATTGCTTCCGGTAAAAAGGCATCATGATCTCTACCCAGTCAACAAATTCAATTTCAATACCTGACTTAAGTTCATTAAACCGGAAACTATGATAAGAATCAGGGTGCACCGCCGCTTGAAAAGCGTCTAACGCATAAACATAAGCAGCATCAATCAATTTGTTTAGGGCAGATACCGATATTTCAATATCATCATCCATAAAACATAGGTATTCTATGGAATTGTCATCTTTGAAATGACTATACGCCGCATTTAAAATTCGGCCCTTAAATTCCGTGGCAACACTTATCAATGCATTATATTGGTATTGATCAGAAACGGGTGGAAGGGCATCATTGCCCGAGTAGTTAAACAATACAAAATCAAATCTGGGTGCCTCATCAAAATCTACGCATTGAAAAGGAAGTTCCTTACCATTCCAACTAATGATGATTGTAACAGGATGCTTTTGAATCACACTCATTTCTTTTTAAAACGCTGCTTAATCAATAAAGGTATTATAACAGGGGCTTCCACAAAATATCTTCGAAACAAACGTTTGGGTTCTTTGATAAATCGGTAAAACCATTCCAATCCATTTTTCTGATAAAATACCGGAGCGCGATCAATTAATCCAGCACTCACTTCAAATGCACCACCTACCCCTACTGCAATTTTCACCTCTAATTGATCAAAATGTTCAGCAATCCAAAAATCCTGCTTGGGTGCTGTTAAGCTAACCCAAAGTAGATCCGGTTTTGCCGCATTGACCAATGCCACCATATGATTATTCTCTTCATCAGAAAACTTTTCCGCAAAAGGCGGACTATACACACCCACCATTTTTAAAGTTGGATATTTTTCCTGCATCAGTCTGGCTAATTCAACGCCAACCCCCTCTTTGGCTCCTAAAAAAAACATTGAATAGCCCTTTTGTGCGCACTCCTCAATATACATGGGCAAAAAATCAAGCCCAGTGATTCTTTGTTTAATGGGCGTTCCTAATAATTTAGATGCCCAAACTACTGGCACGCCATCACATAGTACAAAATCCGCTGAATTATAAATGGTTTTTAATTGGGCATTTTTATTGGCCGCAGTTAGGCAATTTACTGGCGTAACACAAATCCTAGTTTTGATGGAATGTTTCATTCTATGATTCAATACCAAAAAAAGGTCAGCCATTGAGATGGAGGAAACTTCAATACCAGTGATGTTCACTTTCCTATGTACTTGGTCTTCCTGCATTAAAGCTGTTTTTGCTTAGCTATATTATGATTGATTCTCCTTAAAAGAAAAACAGGATTAAACCAAAAATTAGTGGTTAACAATGCTATTAAAGAAGCCAAAGCTACACCTGGAACACCCATTTTAATTAATAAGAAATATCCCAATAGTAAACCTACTGAACCCTGGAATAAGGAAACAATGGTTGGAACTTTGTTTTCTTTCAGTGCAGCTAAAAAAGTAGCAGACACATTATCTAAAACAATCAATAAGATAAAGACAGCGAATATCATAAATAACAAAGCCATTTCTGCATCGTCAAATTTACTCCATTTCAAAAACAAGGGTTTCCCTATCAACCAAACCAGTAAAAAAATGAGCACCCCCAGTATTAGTATCCTTTTCAATGAATTAAAAAAAAGGGTTCTGATTCGCACCCAATTACCTTCTGCCTGAATGGTTGCCAGAGTTGGAAATAGCACCACCGTAAAATTAGTAAGCCCTATCCGCATGATATCATACACCTTAGTAATCATTAAGTATTTGGCAACACTTGTAGAATTAGCCAACATATTCATCATGATCAATTGCGAATTAAACACCAAAACATTCGCTATTGAATTAAGAAAATACCAAAAACTATAGGCAAAATGATTAACTAATATGCCAAAGCTAAATAGTCTAATAGAGAAATGATACCTCATTTCTTTTCTTGCAAAGAACATGAGTGCCAATAAATATAAAAAATTCACTGCTACCGCTGCCAATAACAATAAAGGAACCGATCCTTGTTTTGAGATCCATAATATACAAATAAAATCCAGGGTTAATTTAGATACACGTATTGCCCTACCCAAAAATATTTTATTGACAGATTGCAAAATCACGTCAAACAGCAACGCCAGGATATTTTGAATAATCAGTAATGCTGTTATGATGGAAAAAAAAGGAATGCCATCGTCCAGTTTTACAAAACCAATGGTATAGAGCAGATAAAATAAGGGGATATATAGTAGTAACATTCCTAGGAAAAAAAAGAAAAGGGTGTTTAACAAAGCCATCAGTTCTACTCCTTTTTCAATCAATCTTTTTAGGAACCCTATATTAAAGCCAAAATCAAAAACGGTAGAAAATACCACCACATTGAGTACCACACCATAGGTTCCAAAATGCGCTGTACCTAAACGATTCAATAAAAGCGGTGTTAAGATCAAAACAGAAACTGCACTGACCAATTGACTCAAAAAGGTAGCTGAGAGATTTAAGAGATACCTGGGATTTCCAAGCACCTTTTCAATGATTTTTTTCAAGCTACCTGTCAATTTTTGAGGTTAAGTTAGACGGAAAGAGTTCGCTAATATAAAACAGACCAAGCATTGTCCAAAATGGAAATGCACCCATGGGACCTTCTAAAAACACATCAAAGGAAGCATTTAACAAGAAAATGAGCAGGATAGATAGCAACATGAGGCTATCTGGGCTTAAAGCCTTTTTCTTGAAAAGCCTTACATGTAAAAAAAGCCAATAAAGCCAGAGACAGAATATGGGTACCCCAAAACGGGCTAGTATATTTAAATGAAAATTGTGGGGCGATCGCAAATCGTTTTCTTCATCCATTTCAATTTCATCATCCACTGCCAGACTCATTCCAAGCCCCTTACCTTGTAAAAAGTATTCCCCACCAAAGGTATAATCGATGATTTTACCCCACCAAACCAAACGCCAAACATTGTTATTACTCTGGGTACTTCCCTTTTCGGTGCTAATAATACTAGTAATATTATCACTTAATTGACTTAAACCCACTTTACGACCCTGAAAATTTTCTTTTACACTGGTACTTAAATAAATGGGCAACGCAATAATTAGGACAATTGGCAAATAGCGCAAATATGCCAATAAAGCCAATTTCATTTGTTGATTAGTAGAGTAAAAGAAAAACAATAATAAGGCAATCACAAAGCAAACCATCCCAGCCCTGCTGTAAGATGATGCAATGAGTAATAAATAGGCAATCAAAATGGCGTTAGCAACAAAGAACCTAGGTGCCAGTTTAATTTTCCCATTTAGTAAAAAAAGGGTGGCAATGAATAAATGCACTGCCATATCGCCATATTTATAATGAAAAATAGAAATGGATCCGAAAATTTTTACTTCATCTGCTCGGGGCACATAGGTTAAAATCAAAAAAGAGACTGTTGCCACTAGGGGAAACCAGGCATAAATTTTATAGATCCCTTTTAATAAATAAGGGATTTCTTTTCTTAAGAAAATGAGTATAAATACAAACAAGGCATAATTAAACATAAAGCTATCTCGCACCAAATCAAGTAGGCCATATTTGCCAAGCCCTCTGAATATATAGGCTATTCCCAATAGCAAAAAAAATAAGAGAAAAAGTGTTTTTTTATCTAAAGGAATTTCAATTTTCTTAAAATTAAATACAAGCATCAACACCCCAAATGCCAATAAAACCTCTGCTGCATAACTATAGGCAATACCCTTATTAAAAAACACATAGAGTGCTAGCACTAGTATATAGGCATCTAAATATGTCTTTCTTAGTATACTCATTTAAAATAACAAATCAGATAGTTTTTAAGATCTAGCACCATTAAAAAAAGCTCATTCAAAAATGCCCACTTGCGTTTTGATCTGATATTACTCTTCATGCCGGTGGTGCTAATTAATTCAGGCACCACCCCACCAATCTGAAGGTCTTCTTGCTTCATAAATCTTTTGTACTGATCAACCGGGTAACTAAATTGGCTGGTTTGTTTTAATAAAAATTTGGCGGATTTTTTATTCAAGCTATATCCATAGGTACAATAGATGGTTTTAATAAAAGGCGTTCCAATTTTAAATCCATGCCCAATTGGGGTTCTATTCTTTCTAAACAGTTGCATGTGTCCATCCCAAGCCCCCCAGAAAAACAGGTCAAATTGTTGCAACAATTGCAGGTCAAAATGTTTAATAGTATCCAAATGGGTAATCTGACTATCCGATTCCAAAATCAAGAAATGTTCCTGTTCATTGTCTGCATTTGCTACTATCTCATGCCATACTTTCCGGTGACTCAATAAACAACCAATTTCTCCCTGTAATAGTGCTTGACCTGTTCTTTGTTTAGAAACTTTTGTAGCGGGAAACAAAAAAGGGACTTTTTGATGTGCTGGATAAATGGCGTCTACCAGAACAAGATCTGGTAATTGATCTCTTAGACCAAACACATTCTCTGAACGTGCTGTTTCTAGAAGTGAATATATGAGGTAGGTTTTCAAATGGTAATGGATTTAACCTCCTGAAAAAGAAATGCGGTTTTATTTGTCATTGCAAATGGTGTTACCCATTCATGATTAATTTGTTCTGCATAGAGAATAGCATGCGGTTTCTGCAAGAGTTGGGCAATATGCGCTGGAAGGCTATCTGAACTAACTATGAATTCAGCATCAGCAATTAGTTGAACCAATTCAGCAAAATTCTGGTAGGCAGTTCCAGTTAGCGCTTTTTTAAAATAAGCTCTTTGGGTTTGAATTCCTTGTTCAGCCAAATGTTGTTCCAATTCCAGTAAGACATTTTCAGGAATTGCCTTTCGTTGTAATCTAGAATCCGGGAAAATAGCCACATTTTTAAAATGGGAAACTTGTGTATCAAAAGCCTGTTTGTTTTCATAAAAGCTAGCCCAGGAATCATATATGTTTCCAGATTGGTGCACAGTTTTGATAGCTGATCTACCAATCAATTTGATTAACCAAGACCTTCGCTCCTGCTCCAAAACAACTTGCTCAAGACCATTCAAATGGGACCGTAAGTTCTTTAGTTCCTGAATATTGTTTTTTGTAAAAAAATAGCGGTGGGTAAAACCAGCAAGAATATGGTTTTGAATACCAAGATCAATGAACTGAACCTGCTGTTGTGCGGGAGAGAGATAGGAGAATAATGCCAGATGTAAGGGTTCCAAGTGTTTGGAAGCAACTAATCTATAGTTATGATAAAGGCGGGACGAATTAGGTAAATGATAAAGTGCAATTACATAGTCTCCAAAAGAGTGAAGCAATAAAACTGTTTCCATAGCACTTCCTTATTTCTAATTTGAGGAAGGTGGTTTGGGTTGATAGGCAACAAAGACTATCACAAAATTCAGGAGTAATCCAGCAATTATGCCAATGGCTAATAAGATTCCAAATGAAAATTTTTGGTCTTCTAAAGGGTATTTTGAATGATCCAATAAATTAATAATGGGGGTTTGACCAGCCAATGCCATTCTACTTGCTTCCAAGTTCTTCATAATCTCGGTATACAAGGCATAAGTGACGGTTTTATCGCGCTGCGATACCTCTACTGGAACCGCTGCAGATTTATAGGCAATATTGGCATCCAATACTTGTAAAGAAGCCGATTTGAAGGATTTAGCATTCAAGACTTGCATTAGAGAATCCGAGCGTTGTTCTAACCGATGTATATTTTTTTGGGCAGTACCCGTTTTAATATCAATATACATTTTCATGGTTTCTGTAACCAGTCTTTCAGAGAATAGTTTAGAAAATACCTCACTCTGAGAAACGGTAGCTACTTCAATAATCGAACCCTTTTTATTGATCCTTTCTACCGTAACATTTTTCTTGGAAAGTTTCTGATAAATCACAAATAGCACACTATCCTGCAGTCTGCTATTGGGTTTGCCAATGGTACATTTTGTAAATGATAGATTTGCTAATCCTTCCTTACCTGACCATTTTGATTGTAGTTTTGACCAATCAAGGTATAAATCGGCTAGTGTACGGTTGTTATTGGAACTGTCTATTTTTGATAAAAGTACTTTCTCCATAATAGTTCTTGACTTTAGAATGTCAAGAATATTATCCCCCGCAAACAATCCCGCGCTTCCAGTTAAGCTACCAATATCTACGCCAAATTGAGACGCTAAACCAGATAAACCTCCACCCATACTACTCCCCTTCTCCTCTAAAATAAAAGAAGCGGTACCCTCGTATTTGGGTTTTTGTATAAAAAAATAAACAGTAGTTAATAAACCACAAATAATTATCATCAATAAGGCCTGTTTCCAAGAAGCCAACAATGCTTGGAAGAAATCAACCAACCCATCCAGTAAATCACCCATTTTTAAAGTTGCCACTGTATTATTTTCCATGAATCAGGTTCCTTTATTTTTTCAGATAAATTAAGACGCTGACTAATGCAGTTAAGCTGGAGAACAATCCAATATATTCACCAGTAGACATTTTTGCCTTAGGTCTTTTTGCAGGTACGTAGATTTCTGTTCCGGGTTTAATTTTAGGATTGGTTCTAATAAATAAAAAGCTTTTGGTTTTGCGTACTTGTCCGTTTGGATAAATCACATAAGCATTTTTTCTAGACGCATTCATGCTATATCTTCCGCTTTCAATAATGGCATCTTTAAAACTAATCCCATCATAAAAAACAATTTGCTTCTGCACATTTACAGCACCAAAGGTTTGAATGGTTTGCAACTCTTTAGGCACTTTTAAAATATCACCTTCCAATAAAAACAAATCTTCGGGTGAACCCGGATTTGCTATTATTTTATCTAACTCAATCCCAACCGCTTTTTGTTCTTTGTACAGGTTTTTGATAGTACTGGTATCGCTAGACGCCAAGGAAGCATCTCTTCCACTTTGTGCATTGATTAAATTGGTTTTGCTATTGACCAATGTAGCATCATTCTCAGAAATATCCCTATAGGTTTTTCTGATTAATACAGCACCACCAGCAAATCCTTTCAACTTCAACCCACCAGCCCTTTTTACCAGGTCAGAAATTCTTTCCGAATTTCCTGCAAGGGTATAATTACCCGGATATACCACTTCTCCCTCAATGGTAGCCGTAATTTGTTCTTTATATAATGGAGATCTTCTTACAGAAATAATATCAAAAGCATTGAGTTTGAAATTTAAATCTGCGCTATTTGTATTTGTTAAATCTATCTCTTTAATCAGCGAATAAACAGCACTATCTTTTTGAGCAGTATTGCTGGTAGTTGTAGCTTTGATTCTCCTTGAAACTTCTACTTTTTGTAGAGATGCACCCTCTTTATAACCCTTTGCCATCAACACCAGATCCTGCACGGTCATATTCTCAAAAAAGTCATAAGTGCCCGGTTTATTGACTTCTCCATTTACGGTAATAAAATATTTTTCTCGCAAGTCTGTTATTCTATAAATATGGATACTATCTTCTCTAACTAGGGGTATATTAAACTTTCCAGCCAACACCTCATTGATATTGAAGTTGATGAATTCAGGCGTTAAATCTGGTTTTAATCTTCTGAGTAAAGCCCTTGAAATATAGGCGTCAGCTCTAGGCTTGGCAGCTTCCATTACATCTTTCAGGGTAGGCATTTGCGTAATACCATAAGCACCAGCATAATAAACCGCCCCATTAACAGTGACCCGATTGTCAAATACATTTGCCAGGGTATCCACTACCAAGGTATCACCAGAAACCAGTTTAAAGCTGCTTAAATCGCTTGCTTTTACCGTAATCAATTCTTTACTCCTAAACCCAAAACGTAAAACCCGAATCATTTCTTTATACCCAATATCTGCAAAACCACCTGCAAAGTTTAAAATATCGTTGGCGGTTTCACTGGATTTCACATCAAATAAAGCCTGTTTCTTAACGGCTCCTTTTAAAGCTACACGGGTTTGATAGGGATTCACACGAATTACATCTCCATCCTGTAACAATAAATTTTTGGTCAGATCAGATTTCAATAGAAAATCATACAAGTCAAAAACAGAGATTGATTTTCCATTTCTCACCAACTCAATATTTCTAAAAGAGCCAATTGCATTTGGCCCACCCGATGCATATAAAGCATTCATTAAAGTAGACAAAGAAGAAACATCATAATTACCAGGATACTTAATTTCTCCAATAATGGTCACCTGTATACTCCTAATTTGTCCCACCGACAATTGCACTGAAACCGAACCATTGGCAATGCCAGGATATATTTTGGTTAGGGCTTTTTTCATTTTCACCCTTGCTTCATCAATGGTCAAACCCGCCACTTTTACGGGGCCAAGGTTGGGGAAACGAATATCACCTTCTGGGGTAACTTTCAATTTTTTGGTCAGATCAGACAAACCATACACATCTACGGAGATTTGATCACCAACACCAATAATATAGCCCTGTGGTGTGGCAATATTTAAATTGGGTTCAAAACTTAGGTCTTCGTTATCAAAAATAGAAGCACCAAAAACCTTGAGTTGTTTGGTGGTATCTGGAACATTGATCCTAAGAAACTTATTTGGTTTTATTTTAGAACGGGGCTCGTAGGGATCGGTAGTTGTTTTTGCTGGGGCATTGATTTCTTTCATAATGGACGGATCCATCATTGACATTCGTTTCTTGAGCAGGGTGATTTGATCAGGGGATAATCCTTTCTCCCGGGCCTTCATTTCCATTTCCAAGTCAGATAAACCAAATAATTGGTATTGACTCATGAGAATAATCAACTGTTGGTCAGTTAGATTCTCAATATTCATGGGCATGGTTTGAGCAGTTGCTTTATCACAACCCAATACAAGCAATAAAACCAGCAGAAATACTTTCAATAGTCGAACCATAGTTGATATTAAAACGTAAATCTACGATTTTTAGGTATGCAACCTAAAAAGGCCTGTTGGGAGGAAGATCATTTAGAAAGACCAATAAGATTTTTATCCAAAATATAGCTTAAAATATTATAATACAATTTTTATTCCACAAAGCCCTTTGTCAAAACCTCAACAAATTTTTTACTAGTTGCCTCCGCTGTAAATTTATTAAGATAAATGGTATGGGCATTTACACCTATTTGAATTTGTTGTTCTTGCATTAATCCTACCCATTGCTCCAAAGAGGCAATGGTACCTGCCAAATCATCCTCATTCACAATACCGCCATCCCCTTCTGCAATCTCGCGCCAGATATTTACTTTATTAGAAATAATCACCGCTTTTTTACAAGCCATGGCTTCTACCACGGCAATGCCAAAATTTTCTTGATGGCTGGGCAGTACAAAAGCTTCGGCACCATAAATGGCCCCCCATTTTGGATCCCCTTTAAGCATTCCGGTAAAATGAACCCGATCTGCTTGCAATCCAAGTTCGGCCATTAGAGCTTTCATACTTTTACCATACTCTTCCATTTCACCAGGACCAGCAATCACCAGATCAAAATCAATTTTGTGGTCTTTTAAGATCTTTGCATAAGCTTTTAGTAATAGATCAACTCCTTTTTTATAGTTGATCCTGCTTAAAAAGAGCAAGTATTTTTTACCCTTAATAGCAGGGCAAAGGGTTTCAAAAGCAGCTTTTTGTTCTTCTTTAAAAGCAGGAGGCGCTTCAATTCCGTAACCTACATTATAGGTATTTTTGGGATGATAATCACTAAACGTGGTTTTAGCCAACAACATTTCTTCTTCACAGGTAAATAAAATGGCTTCTGCCGAATTAATCAACTTCTTTTCTATCAAGTGCCAATAAAGCACATTGCGAAAAGCCTTTAACTTGCGCTCTTTTGCTTTCTGAAAATAAGGGTCCAGCATGCCGTGGGCCATTACGTAGAGTTTGGGAATTTTTATTTTATTCCTAGATCCCTCTTTTTTTAATTTTCCCAATGCTTTTAAAACAGCGTATCCATGAAATTGCCACAATCCATGAACCAATACGCCATCATAGTGAGGAAGCTCTTCAACTAATCGAGTAATTAAGTTAGAATTATACCTCCACATATTATCTGAAAGACCTACTCCAATTATTCCCTCTTCTATAACAAATTTTTCATTAGGGTCGTCTAAAGATAAAATCATTGGTTCAATCCCTCCTAAACGCCAATGCATTATATTATTCCTAATTCCTTGACATGGGCCCCCACTAGTTGGATTCATGGTGGGTATAACGGAAAGTAATTTCAAAATGTAAATTTATATCTGGATTAAAAATTGATCAATAATATTAGCTTGATCAAGATATTGTTTTGCATATTTCAGAGCATTTCCTTTCATACTATTTACCTCAATAGAATCATTATCAAAAGCCTTTATTAAATTTAATAATGCCTCTTTATTTTCAGGAGGTATTACAAATCCCATATTAAAATCTTTTAACGTATCAAACAAGCTCGTATTTGGCAATGCTGTAACAATACATAACCCACCAACTGCAAGAATATTTGTCAGCTTACTTGGTAACAATAAATCACTAGCTTGCCCTTTTTGAATAATCAAATGGCAAAATGCAAAATTGAGCAATTGATTAAATATTGATTGAGGTTGCAGGTCTATAAATAAAAGGTTTGTAATTGATTTTTCATTTGCACGTGCTTCCAATTTTAATTTATAAGGTCCAGTACCAGAGATTACAAAAAACAAATCGGGATTAGTTTCTTTTAATTCGTTTGCTATTTCTAAAATAATTTCAAGTCCTTGTTTTTCGCCGATAGAGCCAGAATAAAAAAATATTTTCTTACTCAATGGAATTCCTAATTTTCCGATTATATCCTGATTTGGTTCAATTTTATAAATCTGATTCCTATCTACCCAATTAGGGAATAATAATACATTTTGTGGTGCATTTTCTTTAGCTTGAATATTTTTTCGCATTCCCTCTGAAATAGTAGAAACAATCGAAGCATTCTTTAAAATAAATCCTTCTAATTGAAGCAGTACTTTTTTTAGCCATACTTTCTTGATTACACCTAACTCCAAAGCGGCATCAATTTGTAAATCTTGAATATGGTAAATAAATTTAGTTTTCCTGTTAAACAAACGAATCAATAATCCATGAAAGCCTATCATGAAGCTTGGTGAAGGCGTCAATACAATATCAAACTTTCTACGCAAAAATAAATTATGTAAAACAACCATAAGGCTGCTACAATAAAAACTAAAATCTAACAAAATTCTTTTTGCACCAGTCGGATTTGCCGGTATATACATCGGGCAACGAACAATATATACTCCATTTATCTTTTCAGTTTTATACCATCTATTTTTATATCCATTAAATACTTTCCAATTGGGGTAATAAGGATATGCTGAAATCACAGACACATTTAAGCCCTTGTTACTTAAATATTCACAGAATTCTGTATTATATTTTCCAATTCCAGTTATTTCTGGACTGTAGTTATATGATATTAATAAAAATCGAGTACCACTCGTAGATAGTTCCAATTCTAAAATTCATTAATTTATATCAAGAGATTACGCTAATCAATTCCATACTTATTTTTAATGAAATCAATTAAGTCAGATTTTTTTGTATACTTTTTCTTTAATTCATAGACCTTTGCATCAACCAAAAATCTATACCAAAATCCTTGTAAAATATGATATATCAATCCAGGTTTCCCATCTAAGAAACCTAATTTTATGAAATATCTATAAAAAAAATAAACGAAGGACCTAAAAAATAAGAATGACTTAGAATAAAATTTATTTTTTAACCATAAATTCAAATGCTGTTTTTTCTCAAGTGAAGTAATCTTTTCGTCTAAAATAAATATGCTATACTCTTTATTTATATGGTCTATAGCTTCTCTGGTTGAGTATCCGTTATGTTTACTAATAAAATAAGTAATGTCGTTTAAATCATCATGAATAAAATCTGATTGTAATAACATAGTATCACCATATGTTAAAATCACTCTTTCATCCATCCATTTTTTTTCAATATATCCAACTCCATTTCTCCAAATTCTTAACAATGGTAACGGGTATCTAGTTCCATGTTTTATCCATCTACCTAGAAAATAGTGTTTATAATTTAGAATTAATCCTGTTATATCTTTTTGAATTGAATTCAACTTGCTTTTTAATTCATTTTGTAATTCATAAGATAAATATTCATCAGCATCCAGCCTCATAATCCAATCAGTGTTGATTTCTGAATTTTTTATGCCCCAATTAAATTGATTAGAATAGTTGATCCATTTATTCTGAAGCACTTTAGCTCCCAATGAAGTAGCAATATTTACAGTTTCATCAGTTGAAAAACTATCAATAATGAAAATATTATGTGAAACAGGTAAAATACTTTTTATACAACGTGAAATATGCTTTTCTTCATTAAATGTTAAAATTATAAATGATAAAGAAATGGTAGAGCTCATAAATTCAAATTTTAATCTAATCAATGTATCTCTTCCCAAATAAAAATTTTATAAATATATCTGGTAATAAATTAATAAAATGGATATGAACGTAATATAAGCTTGCATTAAATAGTCCGAAATGTCTTTTCCGGAATATAAAATTAATTCTAGGATTATTTCCTATTGGAGAATATAGAATATAAAATCTTTTTACCAATGTTGACTTCCATTTTCTAACTCGGCAGAAATCATTCTTTAAGCCACTACCTACTGCAATTCTTGTAGTAACAACCTCAATCTTATTTTTAATTGCTCTTAACCCGTAATCATTATCACCTAGGTCATGATGAAATATCCCATCTAAAAAGCCAACTTTATCGAAAACAAACTTTGGAACTAAAACAAAATTACCGTTCATTAAAAAAACATCATTCATTTTACCGTTTGGATGAATCATCTGTTTCTTAAAATCATAACCTCCATAATAAATTGAAGTTTTATCTTTTGATTCAATAATTCCCGTGATAAGAGATTTATGAAATTTGAGATTTGAACAGTCGAACAGTTCTGAAAAACTATACTCGTATAAAACAACATCATCATTTAATAATATGTAGAAGTCATAATTATTTTTTGCCGCTTCAACCCATGCTTTTAACATACCCCTATTCCAGAAATCATTACCACTCCCCTCAATCAGATTTATTTGCGGATATAGCATTTTAATTTGATCCCCAGTTCCATCTGTTGATTGATCATCAACTAAAAAAATATCACACTCAATTGCTAGCTTTTCCAAACGAGACAAACAATTTAAAGTAATGTCTTTCCTATTAAAGCAGGTCATTAATATAGCTACTGTCATTATATAGATCTAAATTTCAAAAAAATTAATTGTAATAAAAAAGATACTAGAACTTCGGAGAAAATTGTACGTCGCTCAACTTAAAAATTAGTTTCTATTCAAAAATTCTTTTATTTAAAAATTTATTTAAAATAATTGAAAATTAAACACTCATCACGGTAAGCTAAGGGTGTAAAATTTCTCTTTTTTTTAAATATTTTGCAGGATTACCACCGACTATAGTCCAAGGTTCAACATATTTAAATACAGCTGATCTAGCACCAATAATTGCACCTTGTCCAATTTCAACACCAGACATTATAAACGCTTCAGCACCAATCCACACAAAATCGTTGATTTTAATTTCGCCAATAAGTAATGGCATATTTAATGAATCAATTTCATGAGTAGCACTGCATAAATACGTACGTTGAGAAACTGTTACTTTCGCACCGATTTTAGTTAATCCCAAATGCAATTTTACTTGGGGACCCAAACAAGAATGCTCCCCCATTTCGAGCATTTTAGGAGAAGGAATGTAAGCACTAGATCTTACAACACAATTCTTCCCCAATTTTGCTCCAAAAATTTTAAGTAAAAATATTCTCCAAGAATTAAAAAATGGCAATGCTAAATATCTAAAGAATAACAGATATGTTACCAACCAACAAAACCTGTATAATTTGTCGGAAATTGGAATTGTATCAATATATTTTTCGATTTTATAATTCATCTTTTTTGGAATAAATATTGGCAATAAATTTTGCTGGATTGCCTGCAAATATTGTGTAATCTGGCACATTTCTACTTACAACGCTACCAGCACCTATAACAGCCCCTTTTCCAATTTTCACACCCTTTAGTATAATACTTCTAGCACCAATAAATACATCGTCGTCAATTATAATTGGTTTAATATATGACTCATCAAGTGGCATACTTCTTTTTTGGGGATCGATATTATGAGCATCATTATCGATCAATAAACATCCTGAACCAATAACCACATTATTTCCAATTTGAATTAATTTTAATGCACAAATTGTAGAACCACTTATTCCAACATTGTTACCAATAATAATTTTGCAATCATTAGATCTTGCATTAATTAATACTGGCTGAATTAACCCAATAGAATTAGTACCAAATCCACTTCGTAAGGTAAGATTAGTGCCTATACTTAAATTGGTTTTTGAATTTTTATAAAAAAAATATGGTCGTAAAATTTTTGGGTTGCCAAAAAATTGCCAAGTTCTGTCATATTTTAACCCTTTTAGAAAGCAATAAAAAAAGGTTATGGCACACCTGTGTATTTTGAGTATTACTTTAATTCTTTCTTTATTTCTATCGTTAAATATCATTTAATTAGATTATTTTATTTATCCATGATTTGATACCACTATCAGAAAGATTTCGTATTTCTGAACTTAAGCATATACCAATAGCCATAAAATTGATTATGGAAAATGGAGAAAAGAACACAGTATCCTCTATAAATGAAAATGTGAATTTAAAAGCAATCCAAACAGACATCATAATCGAAAACCAGTTCTTAGAATTGAATGCACTTAAAAAACTTGCATTATACAAAAGTAAAAAATAAAATATAGCTCCAAGAGCCCCACCCCATTGTATATAATTAAGAATACCTGATTCTGTTTGTTCCCTACCATTTTTATAAATCCTTTGAAAGAATTCTGAATTATAACTATCATTATTAGTTAATGAAGTTTTAGTTTTTCCTAAGAAGCCTAATCCGATTAAATATTTATTGTCAGACGAAATTTGATCAAATACATCTTGATAAATTGCAGTTCTGGAATCTATTAATAAATCTTGTTGTTTTCCGGCATTATTTTCAATGATATATTGTTCAAAATAATTTCCGATTTGAAAAACATTAAACACATTAAATATTGCCAATAAAAAAAATAATATTGGCAACCAAAATAGACTAACTCTTATAGAATTTAAAAAACTCTTTACTCCAATATTATCCTTAAAATAATATGTGAGTACTAATAAATAGCCTGCAACTATATTTAATAAATTACTTCTATTTCCAATATCACTTATCAATGATATTGTTGTTATAATAATAATAATAATATTTGTTCTTTTTTTAAGATAAGGGGCAAGAATTATCAATATATAAATAAAATTATTTGCATGCGCGAAACTCCAAACTCCTTCATCAGGGGTACTAGACAAAAAGATTAATAATGAAAAGGGGAAAATAAAGAATAGACCTGATTTTAAAATTGCAAATATTGATTTTGTATACAGGCCAAATATTAATGTAAAAGGTAAATATATATAAATGGGTACACCCGCACCTAAAAGCGTACCCCAATCATAGGTGTTATTAGCTTTCAAAAAACCTCTTAAAAGAGTGAAAAAACCATAATAAAAGAATATTTTGAAGAATGTTAAATCATCTAAAATAGTAAGCTTTCTTTTGTTAAATAATTCAACAAAAAAATCAAAAATATATATAATTAAAGGATAGCAACATATTATTGAGATTAAAACAATTTTTCCTGGAAAAAAATTATAATAAACTGTTGGTATAGCCGATACACAAAATGCATATTTTGCAAAATTTGAAAGTTTCATTTTATGGTAATTGAATTCATAATTTTTTAAACTTTAATCATTACCAATAACTTGCACGATCAGCTTTCTCTACATTATTTGGTGTTTCACTTAATGATGGTCTTACCCAATATTCATTATATAATGATTTATATGGTTTTTCAAAGAGAAATGGTAAATTATGCTCTTTGCCATAATCGTCTCTGTCCCAACGTTTACCTTTAATTCCAAATAATAACTGGAGTCCCCCGCCAATGTGAAATGCTTTTTTACCATTTCGTTTTATAGATGCTGCAAGCGGTAACCCATATGCACCACAACCTAATAAACAAATATCAAAGTCAATTTCATTAATATCTTTTTCCATAGTATTTAAAGCTTCAAACCAATCGTTATAAGGTACTTCACAATCAGAAACAGATTGAATTGCTTTGTAAACAATTAAATCAAAATCAGGAAGGATATCTTTATTAGAAAAAAGAAAATTTCTCTTTTGGTATTGTGAAATAATAGTTTCTTCAAATGGATGGACAACTAAAATTTTTTTCCCCTTCAAAGCTAAAGTCCAAGGTCTATTAACAAAAAATGGGTATAAGGTTTCTAAGTGCAATGAAATAATGTTATTTTTTAATGGCATAAATTTTTCATAATACTGAAATGATCCAATAATATCAATTAATGGAATATCTTCTAGATATCTTTTTGAGAATCGAATTGATGTTTCTTCACTAGGTGGGAAAATGCCAGAACACTCTTTCATGGACTTAAAATGATCTCGATACCACCATGGAGTGTGAGTCTTATCAGTAATGTAATTAAATAACTTTTTTATGTATTTATCTTTACTTTTTATACATAAGTAATTGTTAACAGTAATCAACTCTGTTGTTCCAAATCTAGATATCATACATTTATCTAGTCCCATTAAATAATCATAAATAATATCATTTGCATTTTGTCTATCCTTAATACAGTCTGGTAAAATAAATTTTTTACGTAAGATTAGATGAACTGACTTTCTTAAAATTCTAATAAAATAATCTTTTACCTGCATTTATAAACATTTATTTTAAAAGTTGACTGCAGATTATTTATTAAAAATAATCTTATAAAAAAACATTACTCCTTTTGTTTTTATATCCAACCAGATTTTTATGTAATTACTTTTGAATTCAGTGAAAGTATCCTGTGTTAAATCGAATCCTTGCTTAAGTGCATATAAGCTTAATGGAATTTCAATAGCTAACTGACAGTATATCATTACTATTACAGAGTGCTGAATAACTTGCGTTAAATAAGCTAAGGCTATAGATACAACTGAGAGTATTATATATAATATTCCAATAGAAGAATGTTTATTTGTTGCCATTAATGTAACACTACTTGTGGTCCAAATATTTTTAATTATTAAAATAATCAAAAAAGCTAGCATAATATAAAAATCGAAAGTCACTCTACCGTGAGTCCATACCTTATATATCCATGCTCCATTTATTAATATAAACAGACTTAATAAAACTGAAAAAGTTGATGCAACAAAAAAAGCATTTCTATGTAATTCACGCATCCTATAAATATCATTTCTCCCAAATGCAATAGAATATTCAGGCCATACAGCAAATTGCATGGTGTCTAAAGTTGTTCTCACAAAATTTGTTAAAGTTCTTGTTGTGTTAAACAAAACTAATGGGGAAGCGCCAAAGTATTTATTTATTAATAATGAAAAACCTTGATATATTATTGCATTCCCAACTGGAAAAGACATGAAAGTTAAAGAAGGTAGAAGTGTTTTCTTAAAGAGAATAAAATTCCAATGTTTTAGATCAAATTGGTAAAAAAAATATTTTTTTGTATCGTATTTTTTATAAAAAAAAGAAAATATTCTAGGTATTAGATAAAATGATACCATTAATGGCATGCTTACTTTAAAAAGTAAGGAAAACATTAAAATTAAGCCTTCAGCTAAACGGACTAAATTCCAAAGATAAACAGATTTGTGATTTAAAGAATTTGCCCGATAAATTGTATCCCAAACTGAACTTAGCATTCCTAAGAAAATAAAAATAATTAAGCAGATGAAGACATAATTTGCAGTAAATCTTGAAACAGCATGCAAATTTAATACTGTTACTAAATTATTTGTGAGGGCAAATAAAATGCAACTACCTAATGACAAAAAAAGTACACTAAGTATCAAAATATTATTATTTGTTAAAAGAGATAGACATTCTTCTTTTTTTCCTTCAGTATACTTTATAACAAATTGATTTATTGTTACGCTATTCAATCCAACATCTGATAGGGCAAAAAAGGAAGAAACTGCTGTTAAAATAATCCAATCTCCATACTGGGGAACATCCCAAAAATGCAAGTAAAGTGGTACTAATGCAATCTGATTAAACACTTGAACTGCAACACCAAAGAAATTGGCAAAAATATTTTTTTTTAGGGCAGCATTTTTACCTTGAATCATCTTTAAATTTCTAACATATTTTGAAAAAGAATTATTAAGATTTGACTTGGATAATCAATTATTATTATGTCTTATTTTTTTTAAAGAAAGATTTCCTTTTTGTTTTTTTCTCATCCTCTACATAATATCCATTTCCCGCTTTCTCACCATAACCATAGCCATAGCCATAACCATAGCCATAGCCATAGCCATAGCCATAGCCATAACCATAACCTCCAATTCCTCTGGGTTTTAAACCATTAAATACAATGCACAGATTGTTAAACTTTCTAGTTTCTCCAATTTCATTAATATAATCAAGATAACGTTTAGGAGTATAATCATGCCTAATTACATAAACTGTTACTTGTGCATATTGTGCTAATACTAAAGAATCAGAAACTAAACTAGTAGGAGGGGAATCTAATATAATATAATCATACTTTTCTTCTAGATCTTGAATTAAACTTCCAAATAGTTTGTTACCAAGTAATTCAGTTGGATTAGGTGGTATTGGACCTGCACTTATATAAAATAAATTCTCAATTGAACCAACAGGATTTTGGATATCATCGATTGAACATTTTTCTGATAAATAATTTGTTATACCAAGTATTTTCCTAGAAAATCCTAATGCTTCACTAATTTTTGGCTTCCTTAAATCCAACTCTAACAGAATTACTTTTTTACCAGTTAAAGAAAGGCTGATTGCTAAATTAATACTAACAAAACTTTTTCCCTCACCAGATATTGAAGATGTAAGTAAAACCACTTTATTCTTTTCAGATAACCCAAAAAAAGTCAAGTTTGATCTAAAAATTCTAAACTGTTCAGCAATAACACTTCTTTTACCATCTGAAATTACAATAGTATCCATATTTCTACCCTGCATAATTTCAGCAACAATTGGAATATTTATTGCTTTAGAAATATCAGTTTTAAATAAAATTTTACTATTTAACTGCTCCTTAATTGCAACTATAAAAACTGCAATAAATATTCCAGTAAAGAAACCAAATAAATATATGTTCGAACTTATTGGTTTTATTGGGGTGTTTGAATAGTTTGAGTTTTCAATTACTTTATTGTCAGTTACAGTTGCAGCATATGACAATGCTGTCTCCTCCCTTCTTTGAAGTAAATAAGTTAGTGTAGTAGTTTTAATGATACTTTCCCTACTAATTCTAACTAAATCCATTTCTTTAGAAGGCACATCTTTCAATAAAAGGTTTATACGTGCTTTATCATTTTCATTTTCTTTCTTAGTTATTAAATAAGTCTTTTTAAGATTAGATATATTTTCAGAAATATCGTTTTTTATTTTTCTTATTTCTTCTCCCAATACAACTAGCACATCATTTTTTGGTCCAGTAATTTTTTCAAGCTTTTTAAAATCAGCTTCTTTTTCATATAGTTTTGTCAATAAGCTACTTAATGTAGGATCAGTAATTCCTGCAAGTGCCGGAACTATACTATTTGCTGAACTTTGTTTATTAGTTACATATACCTTTATTTCGTCTAAAATGTCATTTTGTAACTTTATATCAGATTTAGATTTCTCCATTCTAGTTAATTCATCCAAGTATAATTTACTTTGAGAGCTTAAATCAATTATATTATTATTTATTTTGAAATTTTGGACTTTTGTCTCAGCACTATCTAACTCATGTTCAACAATTTTTAATCTTTTTGAAATGAATTCTAAGGTATTAACTGCTGCTAAATTTTTATCCTCTAATGTATTAGATCTATAAACCTCAAATAGCTTATTCATTATTTCCACACCTTCGGCAGGAATTGAAGTTTCAAGTTTAAGTTCAACAATTGAAGTTTGTCTATTTACTAAAGAAATCTCAAAATCACTCAATACTTTTTTTGCTACTTTTAAGGTGTTAGAAACAGTTAAATAAATTGTTTCCTCCCCAATCTTTTTACTTAAATCTGGGTTAGTTGTTAAGTAAAATTTGTCTTCACCGATACTAATAATATCTGTAAACTTATATCTTTTTTTATCTATTAAAACTTGTCTTAACTGCCAATTTATTTTTATTGCTATTGGCTCGGAAAAACCAGTTATACTATCAGGTCTTAACGCGATGAATT
>Ga0136644_10001206_pt1 | contig 20583 bp, 22 predicted proteins | sample C_130820_EF_Meta_FD_94780 | JGI IMG/M metagenome (GOLD analysis project Ga0136644, IMG submission 94780) | Freshwater microbial communities from Lake Croche, Canada to study carbon cycling - C_130820_EF_MetaG (v2) (version 2) | ecosystem: Environmental > Aquatic > Freshwater > Lake | place... | reverse complement strand
GTTAAGTTTTTGATTAAACTTAACAAGAAGTGAGTAAGTTTTTAACAAGTTTGATTAAGAACTTGACAAACTTAACTAAAAACTTAAAAAACTTAAATTACTTAAAGAGAGACTACTATATATTAATACTGATTATGAACAAGACTGGTAACGAGTACGAAATTACTATAAGAAATAAGAAAATCTGGTCTTTTTATAATGAGAACAAAAACATTAATTTCGAGTCTGCGAATATTCTTTTAATAGAATTTATTGAGAGCATTTTCAATAAGATGACTAATGATATTAGTTCTAATATTAACTCTCAGCTACTTTCTTTTATGAGTGATAATAAATCTCAAATTGATACTATAAAGAACAGCTTAACAGCTATAAATGAGAACGTTTCTAAATTAAATACTGATATTGCAAATCAGATGATGCTACAATTTGTTAATCTCAAGAAAGATTATATCGATGATGTGAGACAAATTATTATGAACAGTTCTCTAACTACAAGTGAAAAGATAAGTTCTCTAATTGATAAGAATAATAATCATTTAATAGATAAAACATCTCTGATATTGAATGATGTACTTCCTAAGAATCAAGAAAATGTTAATAAGCAGATACAAGAGAACTTTAAGCAACTGCATTTTTTAATTAATGAGGATACTGCCAAGCTAGCAAAATCTATGAATAGTGAAAAATCACTGCATGATTTTATTAGTAGTTTTGAAACTAAATACAACTCTATGATGCAGACAATTCAACAGCCTCTTTACACTTTTATGACTGCTAGTGAAGACAGACTGACAAAGAATATGGATATTTTAAAAGAGTCGTCTAATAGTTCGCTGCAAACACAGAGCAGATTATTTGAAGAACTGAATGAGTTCCTGAGTAAATATAAAGGTTCAAGTAATAAAGGTAAATATGGAGAACAAAATCTGTCTTCTGTTCTCAATAGCATTTATCAAAATGCTGAAATAACTAACACTACAGGAATTAAAGCATCTGGTGATTTTATTATGAAGAGGTACGAGAAACCAACTATTCTATTTGAGAATAAGGAGTATGATTATAATATTCCAAAGGATGAAATAGGAAAATTTATTCGTGATGTTGATACACAGAACGTAAATGGTATATTTATCTCTCAAAATTCGGGTATTTCATTCAAACATAATTTTCAAATTGATGTGAATAAGGGTAATGTTCTCGTTTATATTCAAAATTGTGAGTATTCGGCTGATAAAATCAAGATTGCAGTCGATATTATTGATAGTTTATCCGCTAAGATACAAGAATTAAACACAGATGATGAGAACAACACCATTTCTAAGGAAGTATTGGACGATATTAATGAAGAATATCACGCATTTATCACACAAAAGGAGAACATGATTACTGTTTTAAAGGATTTTCAGAAGAAAATGAGCACACAAATCGACGAATTGAAGCTTCCTGTTCTCGATAAATACCTAGAACCTAAGTATGCCTACGTTAAAACACGTGTTTTTAATTGTGATTTGTGTAATGTGTTCTCATCAGGAAGTAAACAAGGACTATCAGCACATAAACGTGGCTGTAAAAAAGTAAAACAACCAACTATGTCTGCTGCATATAAACCGTCTATTGAGGTAAATACAATGACCGGTAAGTAATTTTTTAAATTACAAAATCAAATTTTTATCAAAACTAAAAAGACGCACCTAAAACTATTTAACATATGTTCTCCTATGTCAGAAAATTGAATAACTTTTAATATTTTAACTTATTTAAAACAACCCAAACCAAATCCGTATCAAGATGTCTGAATTCTCTGCGCCGGTCCTTTCCCTCAAGAAGAGCGACTGGAGCATGCTGCGCATTCCCCATGTCCCAATACTTAGCTTGGGCACCATAGCGGGTGGATCGTCTGACGAGTTGTCTCGGCGCAATCTTGCCGCATTCATTGAGCACAAACTTAAGCTCGGACATGTGGCATGGGTCGACTTTGACTCTCGGGCGCCACCTCATGTAAAGACAAGCCGCGGGGCCTACGTCAGATTCGATTATTGGTTTGATACACCTCATGTCAGGATTGTACGTGATAATATAGAGAGAAACGGCGGGTTTCTCTGCAGGGGCTATCAAGATGGCGATTTGTTCCGCGCATTTGATTGCGACGAGTATATGATTCTTGAGGCAGCACCGCTCAGTATCTGTGGGGATATGGCAAGCCCCCTTCCCGACAACCGCCCTGAACAGGTTGAAGTCCTGCAAGCTATTCTTCGCAAGGCTCGCATTTTGGTCCACGAGTTCATGAACGAGTCTGCATGCGACGGTACCGACCACGTTCAAGAGCAAAAACGTCGAATGAAAGAGCTCATGGGCGTCCTTTCTTCTGCGACAAGGCCAGAAGAGACTCAACAAAATGATGAGCGTCTGTCAAAGGTCAAGGGACTTGTCGAAAACTTGATCACTGGAAAACACTTCAACGACACATTTATATGGACTGCTGAGGAGGAGTTCAATAAACACAAGGATATCATTCATTCTATTCGGTCTGAACTGGAGTGTATGTCGTCCACTTAGATATAGTTTATTGCAACATGTGTAAAATTGTGCTTGGTACTGTAATTTTGTGACCGTTTATGCGTTCATTTAGTAAGACGCATTTATATTGTATTTTTTTTATTACACGGTTATAATATAAATGCCACCTTATTATCGACGCGACAGAGAACTTGACCTTGACATAGAGCGAGCATACCTGAGAACCGCAATTTTATCTAACAGAACCAGTTCATTACTTACTTATCCTGGTAATTACTACCCTTATTTACCATCCTACTCATATTATGGATTATTGCCACCGCCTTATTTATATTATGGAGCGTTACCGCCATATCCATATTTTTACTAATTACTATCGTAAAATATAAAAAAACAATTTGTAATCTATTATATTATGTCAGAACCGATACAAGTGTATATTGAAATTGAACGCGGCAGTAATATTAAATATGAGTTTGATAAAAAAGAAAATAAACTATTGATAGACAGAATACTACCCGATTCTTATGTTTATCCATATGCATATGGATTTATTCCAAATACACTTGCAATGGACGGCGATGATTTAGATATTCTAGTTATTACAGATAACCATCTTGAAAAGGACAAATATTATACTGTTTTTATTGTCGGGGTTCTAATTATGGAAGACGAAAAGGGCATGGACGAAAAAATAATTTGTGTTTTAGAAGAAGATTCCGAAAAAATACAAAATATAACTGATTTAGATAAACAAACTCTTGATAAAATACACTGGTTTTTCTCTAATTATAAAAAAAATACTTATGGTAAATGGTCTAATGTGTTTGGTTTTGAGAACCGAGAATTCGCAAACAGGTTATATGAAAAATCTATGATTCAGTAAAATATATAGAAATATTGTGTCTAGTATAATATAATGAAATTTGAGCTCATTATATTATTCTTTGGATACGTAAATGGACTCCTTCATGTACCATTTTCGATGCCAGTGAGTTTTAATTCATTGAGAAAATACCCGATTTCACGTTATACTCGAGAACATTATTCGCGCAATTTGACTGTGCCCAATAACAACAATAATCAAAAGACGTTTATTAATAATAACGATGACGATGATATCGACGATGATGAAGATGTTGTTGGAAATCTTATTCGTAAAGCAATGAATGATACGAAAAACCAAATAGACTCGCCAATCCCTATTCCAGGTGGAATGCGCATTGTTATGAGTAAACAGGCTATTATGCGCCTTTCACAGCAATTTCAACAAGCATACCAAGAAAGTGGTGAACAAGATGAAGATGATGAAGAGCGTGATATTTTTGGAAAGCCTATTCGTAGTACCCTTCGTAATAAGAAATCTGAGAACTTTGAAGTTATAACGAAATCGCAAATTAATTTCAAAAATGTAGGTGGTTATGAGAACATTAAACAAGAATTAAACCAATGTATTGATATTCTTTCAAATTATACAAAATATGCTCCATATAATGTCCGTGTACCAAAGGGTCTTGTTCTTGAAGGTCCACCAGGCAATGGAAAAACTCTACTTGCAAAGGCACTTGCAGGTGAGGCTAAATGTGGGTTTATTGCAGTTTCCGGTTCTGAATTCCAAGAAAAATATGTGGGTGTTGGCTCAAGTCGTATCAGAGAATTGTTTAAACTCGCCAAAGACAACGTTCCATGCATTATTTTTATTGATGAAATGGATGCACTTGGTCGTAAACGTTCTGGTGATGGTGAAACTTCTGGCAATGAACGTGATAATACACTTAATGAATTATTGGTAGCTCTAGATGGATTCAAAAATACATCAGGTGTCTTTGTTATTGGTGCGACAAACCGAGCGGACCTACTTGATTCTGCACTAATGCGACCCGGGCGAATTGATAAACGTATATTTATTGGCAACCCAGATACTTCTACACGCCGCGCCATTTTGAACATACATTCACGTGGCAAACCCCATGACGAAACTGTGTTATTTGATAGTATTGTTGAAGTTACAAATGGACTTTCTGGTGCTCAAATTGAGAACCTTATCAATGAAGCGATGTTAAATGCTCTCCGCAATAATAGAAATAAATATACTATTGATGATGTTGATGAAGTTCTCAATAAAATGATGGTTGGATGGCAACCTAATGAACACCAATATTCTACTGATATTATTGACCAAATTGCTATCCACGAATTAGGCCATGCTGTAGTCGGATTACTATCGAAACATCACTCTAAAATGACCAAGGTTGTTATTAATCTATCTTCACCAAAAAATCCCGCATATACTATTTTTGAAGGTTCCAGTAATAACATATTGACGCGCGAAGCACTTTTTGAACATTTAATGATTCTCTTAGCTGGAAGAATAGCTGAAGAAGTATTTTACGGCGTTTCTGTAAGCACTGGTGCAATTAATGATTTTGAAGAGGCATTAAAATTAGCAGAACGAATGGTTTGCTATTATGGTATGGGGAAAAAAATTATTTACCCCAGCATGAGTGAAAAATATAAGGAGATGATTGATACTGAAGTATCCACTATCATTAACGATGCATACGGATATGCCGAATTCATAGTTCGTAACTCAAAGGACCTTATTACCGAAGGTGCTGAGATTCTTAAAACTGACAAGGTTTTGCGTGCAGATACCATGTTAAAACTAATGAACGAAAAGTATAAAAGTGTGCTTAGTTTGAAAATCTAATTTTGTATTTATAAGTGTATTATTTGTATTATTCTTTGTAATTTACAAAGCATAATAGTGCGAGTTTATTTAGCATTTTTTTAACAGTTGTAAAATATATAATCAGATGACCTCAAAACATTTCCCTATTACCGTATCTCCAGCGCCAATAATATTACCCCCAAAATATATTACAAGCTATACATATAATATTTTAGATTTTGAAATGTTCTCAAAAATCGTATTTAATTGTCAGTTATTTGATGCTGATGGAACTGAACTAGATAAAAACCCGTTGAAATTAGTGGTTGTGATTATTATAACTGGGGTAACGATGATAGTTATCTTATTAATATTCTTTCTAGTAAACTAGGATTAGCTGCATACCCACCAATTAAAAACCCCCATCAAAATGTTTTACAGTCGGTTTTGATATGAGCGGAAATACAATAAAATTTACAAACCTAACACTGGATACTAGTGGTAATATTATTTTACCTGACGGATTTAAAAGAGATACATCATCTAATATGGTATTAGATACACTAGGTAACCTAATTCAGTATAAATTTCTTCGTTATGACGTAGACGGTAACCCTATGGTTTTTCAAAATCTCGTATTAGACCAAAGTAATAATCCAATATTGCCATCTGGTTACGTAATTGATAACACTGGTGCAGTTCGTGACTCTAATGGCGTACATATAGTAATCGTAATTTAGAGAAATTCGGCGCGTCATTGTTCCTTATTTTATATATTTGTAATTTACAACTGTAATTACAAATATGTTCCAAAGTTCTCAAATAATCAAAAATAGTATAACAAAATGTTTTAAAAGAAAGGCTATTTTAGAAAAAATAAACCCAGTTTTATTTGATGTTTCGCTTCGCGATGGTATCCAAAATGCCAAACCCGAGAACTTTCCACTATCTAGAAAAATAGATACATTCCATTCTATTATTCAATCTAATATGGCACCTCGCATAGAGATTGGTTCTCTAGCATCACCAAAATTATTGCCAATAATGAGTGATTCATTGGTTTTTTTTAATCATGTTACAACACATATTTCTGATATTAAACATAAAGCAGAGTGCTCTCGTGATTTAGATGACTTTCAAACGCCAAAAATCTATATGCTTATTCCCTCTATTGAAAAATTAAGGATCGCGTTAATACATAATATAAAAAACTTCTCTTTTATTACATCTGTTTCAAACGAATTCCAGCTTCGTAATACAAAAAAAACTATTCAAGATAAGAAAAATGAACTCAAAACAATGTCTGAAATATTAATTCGAGAACCAGGTTCTCAAACATTTCAAACAAAACTCTATATTTCTTGTATTAATCGCTGTCCATTTGTTGGTAAAATAGATAATGATTTTATTCTAAAGGAAATTTTACATTACCATAAAGACTTTTTATTCGATGAATTTTGCCTATCTGATACTATGGGTACCTTAAATTTCGATGATTTTTCATATATTATTGATAATTGCATATATTTTGGCATCCCACCATCTAAGTTGTCATTACATTTACATGTTAAATCTGATAATTTGGAGAACATTCGTGACATATTATTTTATGCGTTCTCAAAAAACATTAATAAATTCGACGTTTCTTGTTTAGAAACTGGCAGCTGTTCTGTTACTATGAATAAAGATCTGACAACTAATCTAACTTATGACATGTTTTTTTCAATGTTATTGAAATATATAGACCGCAAAATATATTTTGAGAACATATAAAATATCACTATTATTATATTATGGATAATAGTGATAGTAATAAAATAATGCCGATTGAGTCGTTAGTTCCAAAAACTGAAAAACAAGCAGTTGTAGTAGAAAAAACACGCACGATTCATCGCCGTAAGCGATGCGTAAATGGTAAACGCCGAAATAAGAGAACCCGTCGTTGCCGTAAAAAATAATTATCTATCCGCGTCTTCTATTTCTGACATACTAGTTGGTTCATGTCTAATTTCTGATGGCTTTTGAGAAGGTTCATCTTTTATGTCACAACACTCACAACAACATATCGTATTATAACCATATCTAACATGTTTCATACAATAAAAATCACACCACTTATTTACGCGCTTACAACACCGTTTATTATTTTCATTTATAAAACAACCCATTTCTTCGTCATCATCATAATCATCTTCGACTAGTTTAATTGTATTCTTACGTTTTACTTTCTTTGATTTTCCATTGACATGTTTTGATTGACCATCACCAAATAGTCCAAAGAAATTGGATTTCGCCTTTATTTTCGTAAAATCATATACAAATAGTCGCTCAGTATTTAATATTAATTCTTTGGTTTGCGCTGTCTTTACGCCATCTAAATACCAAAAACTATCATCCGCATTTACTTGTTTTAAATTTTTCGTAATAAAACAATAGCATATTCGCCTGAAACAAACAAATAATACATCAGCAATATAATCTACATTCTCAAATTCTTCATTTGATATATAATAATTTATTTCTTCATGCAATTTACGATACTTGGATAAACGTTCTTCTACATCGTGTTGATTTTTTATATTAGAATAATATATTTGCTCGAACGTGGCACCAAATTTATCATATTTCTTAGCAATTCCATAACTAATTTCAGATTTATCTTTTAATTTAAAAAATGTGTTTATTGTTGACAAAATAAATGATGCAAATAAAATCGAAAATAATTGAGTACTAGATAAAAACCCACTTCCTGTTCCTGTTTGGCCAGCTGATATGGCAGTAAATAAGGTTATTGTAAAATTAATCGGTGTTGTTATATAGTTCCAAAAATTTGCGGATACATATCTTTTCCAGCGATTAAAACCTATATGGCGATTCAAATTATCTTGAAATATAAGCATCATTCCCCATCCAGGTGATAAATTATCAATTTTTGAATAATCTATATTAATTCCAGTATAATCACAATAATGCGGCTCATTATATGCATCAAGTATCTCTATTTTTATAGTTTCGTTTGAAGTCATTTGCAATTCATTTATTGGTATTTCTGAGTCTTCATCAATATTTTCATTAGGCATTATATATTATATTGTCTTAAAAAATTGAAATCACATGGGAATCGTTTAATGTTATTACTAAAATAAGGGTTTATGAAAACGCGTAGTCAGACAAAAACAGTAAAATTTCAAGAGCAACCCATAGATATAGATTTCGATGAAGCAAGTTCAGCATGGTTAGCAAATAAAAAAAAACTAAATAATGGTTGTTATCAATATGTTTGTGGAGCGCCAACATTAAATGGCGAATTCTGTAAACATAAGCAACATAAAAACAGTATTCATTGTTATTTACACCAAAAAATCTATAATTAGAGCAAAATGACTTAAAAATATAGTATTTTTTTTATTAATGGATACTGTTAAAATGACAACAATAGAGAACCAAGTCGCTGAAAACCAACCAACCGCCGCCGATCAAAAAACGCGCTTAGTCGATATAACCGTAGTCGACGACAATGTTGCTTTGAATCTTATGGTAGCTTTTTTGAATATGGCCCAGCGCCGTGGTGCCTACTCTATGGATGAATCTGCTAAGATCTGGGAGTGCGTAAGACGTTTTATCAGGGATGATTTGCCCACAGAGGCTCCTGCTACGGATTCAGCTTAAAAAATTGACAATATTTTTATTATAAATAGATAGATAATAAAAATGGAATTTTTAAGTAGGATTGAGAATGAAATGAGCAATATGTTTGAAAACGAAATGTTTTTAGACGGACTATTAGCACAGGAACGCCAGCGCAGGATTCTTGGTGAAGGGCCGCCAGAAAGTGATCTCAAAATTTTTACCCAAATAGATGGTACAAAACTTAAAATCAGAGAAAATGGTCGAATATGGGATAGAAACAACCCTTGCACAACTTGTGACGAAGGTGAATGTTCTCAATATATCATAGAATTATCTACGAATCCGCCTCCAAAATATATTTACGGCAAAGCCATTTCACTTTGTAATAACCCACTTAATAATCCATTATTATTTATGTTATGTGCTTGGCGTAAACATGTAAAAGATACATTTATTATTCAACAACCACCTGGTTCAGATAAATGGAAGCGGACTTCTATATGTACGTCAGAACTTACATTCCTAGGCAGAGGAACAGAAATGGGTGGCATTATTGGAATAGTAACATTAACTTCAAAGCATATTTGTTCTCTTCCAACATTGGTTTCCCTTATGGAAATAGAACCCGGAATTCATAACGGTGTAAAATGTCTATCTGCTGGCTTTGCACTATTAATTGCTATGTATATGGATTGGGATCTATATACAGAGGAAAATAAAAATATAATTACTCGACTACTTAAGAAGGTAAGAAAAGATGGAAAAGTCGGTCTGGATACCTATTTTGGGTCACCTTGGTATACAATGTTTAAATGTATTTTAGAACGCCGCCGCATACCAGATAAACTTAAAGAAATTATTCTTAGTCGTGCTCATTTACCCTAAGCCATCATATTCTCAGCCGCTGATAGTGATTTTATAACCTTTGCACGCTTAACAGTCTTTGTTTTTTTGGTTTTTGGTGTTTTTTGGGTTTTTACGCATTCAAATTTCTTATTACGTTTAAATCCATCCTTGCATTTCTTTGTAAATTTATGGCTCGTTGGGTCAAGTTCTAAGTTCATTAATTTTTTGGCCTGTTTTCCATATAATGAATTTACAAGCATATACATTTCCCGAATAGAGAAACCATCATTATGTATATCACGATTAATATTATTTCTTAGCCATAATGAAATCTCAAATCTAAAAAAACGGTTCTCTATTAATACTTCATCATTTTTTAATTCAAATGTTGTAGAATAAATATCTAGTCCTGAATCGTAAAACCAATCGTTTTTACTTTCATAATCGGGATCACCCTTCTTTTTTTTAATTGGGTCTTCAAAGTATTCAAAATAAGAACGTAAGGAATACATAGGATTACCATAATTTTTACTGCGTTTTGGCAAATCTATTACATGAGCATCTTTATATTCACTTGATTCATATTGTTCAATTCCATGTACTTCGTACATTTGTTTTAATATTTCAGGTTGGTATAAAACTGCTACTAACTCTTTTGTAGTCGAAATGCCATAATGTTTTGCCATAATTTCCTTTATTCTAGAATAAAGTGTATAATTTAGATGTCTCGATGAAAATGATAAATGATCTTTCAAATACGCATCAGCTTCAGATACAAGTTTTTTGTGATTTTCTACGTATATAACTAATTTATAAAAGAACAAAAATAAATAAAATTTTAAGGTCTTGCCCATATTATTTGCTTCAGATATCTTACGTTTTGAAGTGGAGTTAAAAACAGCAATTATTTTATCTACCATTTTTTCTATAATAATTACTTCGTCATATACTATCTTATGCTCTTTGATTGAACTACGTCCGACCGTAAATCTATCGTCCTTGTTAACTAACTCTTTTATTATATCTAGTGTATGCATAGCTTTACTTTTAAATGTCATCTGTGGAATAAACCCATCCATATTATAAGGAGTGCGAGTACCACGGCCAGCTTCCCACCAATACTCACTATCATATGTATCCAAATAAAATAAATTTGTTCCTGGTTTATTATAAAGATGACGATTGCCTTCTAGTGCACCAATTGTTTTAAATTTATTCTTATCTTTTTTAATTAATAAAGTACCGTTTATCTTTTTTAGATTACCAAAATGGTCTATAATACGACTGCAAGCATCAACAAACGTATCTACAACAATATTTGAATTCTTTTGTTTAGGTTTGTAATAAGTAACTACAAATTCTAACCCTGAAAATGTCTTGCAAAGTTCCATTCCCTCTGAAAACTTTATATCATACATTTTTCCGCTTTTGGATTTAAAATAATACATTTCATTTTTTGGTATAGATAAATCTTCGCATTCGCTTTCCAACATATCACCAAATCCTAAGTCTCCAATATCATTTGTATCCTGAAATTTTGTAGTTTCTATGTTATCGCCTTTTCGGTTCTCATTTAAATATTCTAAAAAACTTTCCTCTTTCGGATCTCCTGTTTTATCCTCCTTTAAATCTTCAAATTCCTCTAGAAACTCCTTTTGTTGTTCATTCATTTCTGTCTCTTCTTCACCAACACCGGTATCAGAATTATCTAATTTTATGGGTATCTTTACTAATAGATAATTATTATCTACTGATTTTACATCACCAGTTTTTGTTCGTTCTTTTATTCCACGTAAAGAAGTATCTGAGTTAATCAATGTCCTACCATTCTTGTGTAATGATAATTTCGCTAAATCATGTGTTTCAAACTCATATCCTATGCTTAATATATTCTTAAATGTTTCATGTGAGTTTAAACCTCCACCGATAGACATATATTATACAGTATCCATACATTTTATAACTTATTTATTGACTCTTGACAATCAAATAAAAATTCGTCCAACGTTTTTTCTTTTTCCTTTAAATATTTTCCTTTCAATATTGAAACCACAATAAAATTCAACTCCTCCGCGGTCGCATCTAATCGAAGGAGTTCATTACTCCTTATATTATATATTTTAAACTGTTTTTCAGATGAATTTTGAAACCCATCGGGATTTATACGCATATTCCATAACCATGCATATATTACAAGCTGCAATTTATGGTCTAGTGATATTTCACTTGTACATTTCAATTCCCATACAATGTTCTCAGTTATAGTATCTACGCGAGCAGTAAACCGAAATTTACGGCCATCAAATATAGGACTTAACAGTTGGTCTATTTGAACATGCTGTTCATCCATAGAGCCATAAATAATATATTCTTCTATTTTTGGCATTTCATTTTGACAATCCCTACCTACCGTAGCACGTAACCTATTTTTTGATTCAGCTACAATATCATCCGTCAGCCATGTATATTCATCGGGTTGTATCTGTTTTAATTTAAAATATAAAGACTCTTGAACCGCCAAACTCACATTTGCTGCATATAAATAATCTGAAATTCCCTCTAATTTTTTGGGTAGGTTCTCAATTATTGTCTTTAAATATTCATTTTTTATTTCACCATGCATATCAATATTCAATTTTAAAATATCAAGCATAACACTTTTGGACGTGGTAGAATTCCATGCTTCCATTAAAAAATCATAATACATAGCAGGAATGGCTATTCCATTTAAATCACCAACTTCTTCAAAAAATCCACTCTTAGTCTCAATCACATTCTGAATATTTAATTCCGATTTCATAGTTGGTTCACTTATAAATACCTTTTCGAGAACAACTGATATCTCTTCAAGAAACGACTCTGAAATAAATTTTATCATCTCAGTGGGAGTTAATTGCGTAACTAATTTTGACCCCGCATCTTCAACATCTTGAAATATAGTTTGATGCATTCCTCTGAAATTAATATATGGTTCTTGTTTCATTTCTATGTGATTCATATTTAAGAATTCTAGCGGACGGTCTTCTGGTTTTGTATTGCTTTCTAAAATAAAAAGCCCCTTTGTAGCCCGTGTACATGCCACATAAATTGTATTTGGACATATATCCCTCGGCAATGTCTTTGCATAATATTTAAAATATGAATTATCAAAACCAATTACGAATACATATGGGCGTTGTCTACCTTTTACACAATGAAACGTAGAAAACACTATTTTGCCACTTATAACGCGCTCATCTATATTTGTATTTTCTAACATAGGGACATGACAAGGAATATTTTTTTCGACCAACATGTTTTCTAATTTACGGATATTACTGTACGCACCTTTTACGGATGGACCAAGAACAAAAATATCACTCGGTTTAACACCTGACTCTAATAATTTCATTATCTCTGCACATACAACAATTTGAATATTATGTGATGTATTTCGAATATATTGAACCTCCACTCCATCTCTACATGCCCGCATGCGGTCTTCGCCCAATAAAACATTATTTACAAATGAACACATCTGATTTGTAATTCGATATGACGTTTTCATAGTGCATTTTTCGAATTTCTTGGTTCTCAAATTAGGATGGTTTTTCCATATTGTCTCAGCAAAGGTTAAAAAACGAACATCTGAGCCCTTGAACTCATATAGACCTTGCATATAGTCCCCAAGACATACTAACTGGACCTTATTTCCAAGGTCCCGAGCAAATTTTATCATAAAACAAAAATATAAAAATGTCATATCCTGTTTCTCGTCACAAATCAAAATATTTATTTTGGGAAGTTGAGTTTTTGGTGGCAAATTATTATAAACCACACGTTTCATGCCCGAATCGACATGCGCATCATCCGCGTAATATTTTTTAGCCAAACTATGATACGTATGAACTGTTATTGTGGTCAGTCCCATGTTCTCGATTTTTTCACGGACTTCATGTTTTAAAGATTTATTATACGTCATCTGCATGATTTGTTTTTTTGGACATACCAGAGGAATTGATAAAATAAGCGTTGTTTTACCAGTACCTGCGACGGCATCTACAATGACATTATGACCTTTTTTTATTTGAAATAGTATATGTTTTTGTTCGTCACTAAGTGACTCCATAATGATTTTTTTATATTATAATTGATATATATCTTTATACTGATATATATTATCTAGTTACGGCACAGGATTATTATTGTGCGGTCAAAATAAAAATAAATATATTGAATTATCGTCATTATATTTATCGACCAAACCCTGAAGAATAGGCAAAATATATGGGTTCTCAAAATTAACGCCCAATTTCAGTAATTTTAAGCCAGCAACAATCGTCACTATTAATATAAAGATTATCGGTATCAGTACCATTAGCCACATCAACCGTGATTCGCTTCGCAGTCGTATCAGTATTTGTATATCTTCCAGTTATTGGGAGCATCGTTCCACTTCTGGTTCCACCACCTTGAGCATTAAGCCAATATTGAATGTTAGCTGTCAATCTGTTATATGCAGAAGTATCTTCAACATTCAAAAATGCAGTAACACTATCCGCTGCACCGCCATCCACTTTATAATTACATTGGTACTCAATAATCAAATAAGAATTAGCAATTTTGGGCGTATAAGAAAATGAAAAAACTTGACTTGTAGCGCCGTGCGCAACCGTTTTCGTAGCAACTTGACCAATTTCACTAGCATTTTTCATCGTAATATTAGCAACTTGACCCGCTACAAAATTATTGGCTTGGATAGTACCGTCGCAAGCGACATTTAAATATACGCGTAAATTGCCATTCACGTCCAAATCACCTAAATATGTTTTTCCATAAACCATTAAATCATTCTTGACAAGTAAATTACCGGTATACATGGGACGATTAGTAAAATCCGTCAATATGTTATCATACTTTACAATCTTGTTTGTAGCACGTCTGCTAATTACATTTCGCATAGATAAAGACATTTTTTGCGATTATATATAATCCATTTATAAATTTACACCTCGTAAAAAACCCAGATTTTAATGGATTTTCGATGTTTTTACGTAAAATATCTAAGGCAAGGTTCTCTCAACTATACAAAATAAAGTCCGAAAATTTTAAAAAGTGGACAAGAATTTATGTCCATTTTTCAAAAAGCTAGAATAGAATTTTAAAAAGGGTCGTTGTGACTGACATGCTAACAAACATGAAAAAACACCAAAAAAGCCCGCTGCATATTTTGACTGCATAAATAAAAGTGCACAGCTGCACAGATTAGAAATGTTACGCATAATATGTAATTTTAAAAATATTAATACGTGTCTTACGAGTTATGCTGCAAAAAATGTTTTAATATTATTTATAATTATCGTTTTATAACTGTGCAGTTGCACAGATTTTCTGTGCACTTTAGGAAAATCTGTGCACTAAATAATTTTGCGTTAAACTATATAAAATATTATAATTATAGTTTATAATGGAAAATAAGAGAACCAGAAAGTTTCACTATGAGTTGGATTATTCTCAAGATATAATAGAAAAAATTAAAAATATAGAATGTCGCTATCAAGTATTTGGTATTGAGAACAAAACTAAAATAAAAGGGTTCATTTATTTTATAAATCCTAGAACTCCAAGCAATATTAAAAAAACTTGTTTTCATAATAAAGTAGTATTTACAAACTTAAACGATGATGTATCAAACGATTATTATAAGGATTTGGAGAACATTTGGGAATCTGGTAAAATGCCAACGCATGGTAAAGCAAAAAGTCCGATTATTAGTGTTGAAATGATACATAACCTAGCAAAGGAAATCGCCGCTGCAGAGGAGCCTACGTTTTCGAGCGCGCTAATAAATCAACACAATGTTTTATTAGAGCAAAATAGTTCTCTGCTTGAACATAGCAAAGAAATGTGTACATTTTTAATGAAGCAGAACCAACAACTCTTAGAAGAAAATAAGCAGTTAAAACAGGCGCCGACAACAATTACAAATAATATTGAGAAGGTTGAGAACAATATTGAGAACAAAACAATAAATTTTAATGTATTTTTAAACGAAGAATGTAAGAATGCAATTACACTCAATGATTTCGTAAACTCACTCAAAATAGAAGATTCAGACCTGTTTTGTGCTAAGGAGCGTGGACTAACTGAGGCAATTACTAATATTATAGAGCGTGGATTAAAGAACTGTGACATAAATTCGAGACCATTACATTGTACCGATACTAAGCGCGAGACACTGCATATTAAGGACCAAAGTGGATGGATAAAGGAATCGGGTGCGGATTCAAAACATATGAAAAATGCTATTACACGAATATCAAATAAAAATATTCGTAAATTATCGCAGTATGTCCAAGAACACCCAGAAGGATTTAATAATGTTCAGTCACCAAACTATGAAGAATGTTTACAGATGATGAGAGGGGTTTATGGAGCAGATGAAGATTCCGACAAAACAGAAAAGAAGGTCATTAAAAATATCGCAAAATCGGTATATGTTAATAAGGCAAACATAAGTGATGATTAGCGGGCTTTTCTTGTGCGATTTGGTTTAAAATCTTTATTATACATGATAGCACGTAATAGTTTCATTTGTCTTTTTGCTTTATCAGCAGTAGTGCATTTTGAGAACACGCGTTTATTTTTTTTATTTGTTACGCGGTAACATGGTTTTCCGCGAACTTTACGAGTTCTATATGGCATAGGTGGCATTATATATTAAGTAAATAAAATAAAATAGAATAAAAATAATTAGTTTATTCTATTTACATATGAACAGAGTAGAACAAATGGAAGCTATCCAGAGTAAAGCTTTTGAACTATTCAAAAGAAAAAACACCGATTATGGAGATGCGTTTGCTAAATACGGAGTAATTGGTGTTTTAATGCGCATTGAAGATAAGATACAACGGTCATTATCGATTACAAAAAATGGGGTTAATCTAGTGAATGACGAAGGAATTCGAGACACACTCTTAGATTTACATAATTATGCAGCCATGGCCCTAATGCTATTAGATGAAACACACGATTTATAAATCATATAATAATTTTAACTTCAAACAAAATGAGAAATTCGACCCATTCATTTGTAAAATACGACCGTATTCATCAAATAAACGGATTCGCATACGTTGGATATCTACGGGTCCAAAATATTGACGAGGTTCTGTAACGACAGTTAATTCGTTCTCCATAATAAGACTAAGATGAGAACCTTTTATAGAAATACGAGCCATAACATCGTCATTTAATATGGATTGATTAAATACACTTACAAATGGATTGTTTGAATTTTTATTAAAATCGTCAATAGATAAATAAATATATCGGGTATTTTTTGATTCAATAACACTATCACTCGTATAATATATGTCGTTCTCATAAATTGGTTTAAGAAATCCTAGGTTCCATCCTATCCTTGTAGCAACATTAACCGAGTCAGGAGTACCATGTATGTCTCGTGTAAAATCAAGAGTTACACTATTTATAGTATCAGCATATTCACCTACTGTATGAATAACAACCTTACCACTACCCGAGCCATTTTCTGTAATATCTAATACAAATTCAATATATGAAAAAATAACGTCGGGTTCTAATAACTTATCATCGTGGTCTTTGGGTGAGACAATAGAGTTAATTTTATGTATCAAGTCGACAGCATTATAGTTTCCATCTGGAATAACAAATATTTTTTCAGATTCAAGATTATTGTATTCATCTGTATTATGGTTTACGCGTAAATATAAGAAATTATTACCATTACTTGCGGAGATACCATAAAATGTAAGTGGCAATTCAATAGCAGATAGTTCCATGGAAACCACCTTATTTAATTTTGTAGAGAGTTGTATCGTAAAGTCGGAACTTTGTGTAGTATAAATGCTATCTCTAAACTTAGTATCAATGTTTAAACATTTATTAATTACTCGAGTATTAAGTGGATTTATAACGCCAGGAAAAAAATCACTATTATTCGTATAAACAAATTGTCTATCTTGACGATTTATAAGTTCAACATCTCTACTTAGTGGTTCTTTAGATAATGGAGTATCGTATGGGTCCAGTTTATAATTTTTTGGAATAATAGAAGGTGGTTTTTCAGTTGGTTTACATTTTGCATTAACAATCCACTTTTTAGCCTCGGTTAAGAATTCAATTAATTCGCGTTTAAATCGCTTATTGATATGACCGCTCTTTAATAATTGTTCTCTTATTTGATATTCCTTCAATTCAACGTCAGTTGCACTATAATTTGAATTCGGTTTTAATCGAAAGAATTTTTCAATATCTTTAAAAGTATAATTATTTATATCTAAATCAAGGTTTTCCATTATAGTATGCGTTGATAAAATAATAACCGCATATTCACGAGAGTGACTGAATCATGGTTTAACGGGTTTAGACACATTTATTGGTAATAATATAAATCTAAAAATCAGTCTCAAATCTTTTCGGGCATTCTATTATAGAGAACTATAAAACATGTCATCCGGAGATTATACATCAGTTAGAAAAATGAAACAAATGTATAGTCACCAAAACGATAATTGCAAGCGATATGAAGATTATGGAAAACGATTTGATGAGTTTATGAATCGTATTAATGAATATGGCCGAGGAGAGAGACGGCATAATGAAAATTGTATGACGCCTTTAGGGTTCAACCATCAAAATGGTGTTGGATACTATCTTCCACAATCTCAGTGCGATAACGATGCGCCTAATGTGCCGCCTGGCCTTCGTACAAAGACGAGCCAATTAATTGCGACAAACCGATATCACACAAAGACAATAAAAGCATACAGAATAACACCAATTAAACATGGGTTTGTAACATTTACAGTAGACGTACATTTACATAATTTTGTGGTTAATAGCAGTATTAGCTGTTATAGCGATTCAAATATGAATAACTTTTTTGAAGGAAATATTAATGAATATAACAGTATTACCGGTGAAATAACAATAAGTGACATTACTAGTATAAATGGAACTTTTGTAGACAGCGCAATTTATAACCTATCTTTACTTACACTTACACCTGACGTTATTCAATTAAAGAATCGCATGAGTGATTTATACCAATATTTTTTTCAAGTAGATTTAGAAGCATATCCCAATTACAATCCAGTTACAGAACAGCTCATAATGTTCGGTATGCAAATATCTCAATTATATTTGTATTTTTTTAATATTGACTTATCAAATGACCCAGAATATGAAATTGTAACATATGAGCATTTAACTGAAAAAATAAATTATTTGTATTATTACTTCTTTGATTTGGACATAAATCATAATATTGATTTTAACCCAAATGGAAACGGATTAAAATTATTTTCAATCAAAACGAGAATAGAACAAATTTACCTTTATTTATTCAATATAAATTTATCAACAAATCCATATTTTAACCCAAATTTAATATAATTTTTTTCTAATGATTGTTTATAAACATATGACTATCAAAACCCCTGTTAGCAATTTAAGCGTTTCTGGTACATTAAATGTTAATGGTGACGTTGCAGTAAATGGAAACAATATTGTATCTGGAAGTATCGTACTTGGTCAAACTGAAATAACAGAACAGTCATTTAATGAGTTGGTTTATGCAGCCAGCCAGCCTGGCTGTCCGGGTCCCCAAGGAAACGATGGAGGCCAGGGGCCTCCTGGCCCAGCGGGCGAACTTACAGTTCAAGAAAATGATTCCATAAGCACTAGCATTCTTGGCTATGGAACAAAAGGCGATGTCGCTTTCGGTGCTCAAGACGGAGCATATTATTTATATATTTGCATCGACAGTGGAAACTGGGGCAGAATTGCTCTTGATACAAATTTTTAAATGGCGGTGATGATACTTTACCCTAGACTGAATAGCCATAAAAATCTTAGGAAAACCAAAAAACGAATATTTAGTAATATATTATTTCAATGTTTTATTTACTGCTTTAATTAAGTATTATATAAATATAATTGTTTACAATTATATATATACATCCAGCGATGCCTACGAAACCAACTGGGCACTACTCGGGTCAAAGCGGGTTACCAACACATAACGTGTTGACTGTTACAACTGGCGGTGAAAACACCACTTATATACTGCCGACTTTCAATGGTCAGAACATCACATTTGCTACGGATGTATCTTTAAACAAGCATTTGAATGTTCTTGGCGAAACTACAATGCATAGGAAATTATTTTTACTAAGCGATTTGGTGGTTAATGGCCATACCTTAATAAACAGTGACATATCATTAAACGGAAGATTATATGCAAATAAGGATATTGTTTTAAAGAAAAATCTATTTATAAACGGAACATTAAATCAGATTGGAGATGCAGGATTTAAAAACCGTTTATTTGTAAACGGCAACTCGATATTTTATAGAGGAACTACATTTTATAAAGATGTCTCAATAAACAGGCATTTATTTGTTGGAGCCGATGCTTCTATAAATGGTAATTTGGTAATAAACGGAACTACATTACAGCGTGGTAATTTACAAGTAGATGGTTTAATGACTATAAATAATACCCAAAACATTGGCGGAGATTTATATGTACAAGGCCAGAGTGCATTTGGCGGAGCAGTCGAAATGTCTAGTGACATGCTCGTAATGGGAAATACTACATTAACTGGAGATGTGAACGTTAATGGTGTTTTTACTCAAACAGGTGATAGCAATGTGGGTGGTAATCTCAATATTAATGGTCAAGCATCTAATTTAACTGGCGATTTATATGTACAGGGTCAGAGCGCATTTGGCGGAGATGTTGTTTTAGAAAATGATTTCGCAGTCAATGGAAATTCATATTTATCAAATGGCATTTATGTTGTAAAAGATGTATCTATGGGTGGAAATTTGACTACTTTGGGCACGTCAAACTTAAATGGCGATTTATATGTACAGGGACAAAGTGCATT
>Ga0136644_10001204_pt1 | contig 20615 bp, 12 predicted proteins | sample C_130820_EF_Meta_FD_94780 | JGI IMG/M metagenome (GOLD analysis project Ga0136644, IMG submission 94780) | Freshwater microbial communities from Lake Croche, Canada to study carbon cycling - C_130820_EF_MetaG (v2) (version 2) | ecosystem: Environmental > Aquatic > Freshwater > Lake | place... | reverse complement strand
TTATCTGTTGTAACGATGACACCTTTACCTGCAGCTAGTCCATCAGCCTTCACAACGTAAGGTGCACCAAAGGCGTCTAGAGCAGACTCAACTTCAACTAGATCGCTGCACTTTCTAGCCATGCCAGTTGGGACATCGGCTGCAGCCATTACCTCTTTAGCAAATGCTTTAGAACCTTCTAGGGCAGCGGCTGCTTTACTTGGTCCGAATACGGGGATTCCCTCTGCTCTTAGAGCATCGCTTACCCCAGCAACTAGCGGGGCTTCAGGTCCGATGATGACTAGCTCAACTGCGTTATCAGAAGCCCAGGTTGCTGCGGCTGCTGGGTCATTTTGGTTGATGTCAATTGTGGCTACCTCTTGGGCTATACCGCCGTTACCTGGAGCGCAGGTGATGTCTTCTGGGTTTGTTCCAGATCTAATTAGAGCTTTGATAATCGCGTGTTCGCGCGCGCCAGAACCTAAAACCAATATTTTCATCAGTTTGATTATCCCAGAGGTTTTCACCCTGAGCCTTCAGAGCGACAACAGCTTTTTGACCAGCGGGATTGGCAATGTCTCCCTTTGGGTACAATCCAGTATTCTAAAATTCAAGTAACTAGAGAGGCTCCAACACAGATGCTAAATTCAGTCAAATCAACATTTCGCCAGTATGCGACTTTTTATGGACGCGAGGACAGGCGCACGTACCTGAATTTCGTCATTTTTCAAGTGATCACATTTTTTTTGGGGTTTTTGATCGTAATCATTTGCTGGTACGCAGCTGGTCTAACTCTAAAGGAAGCTAGTTCAAACCAGCATTTGGATACTACGGCTTGGTTGAGTGCTGGAATCTGGGGTCTGTTGAGCTTGGGAGTAGTGACTGTCTACACCATATTTCTAGTGGCATCATTAGTGCCTTATCTGGCCCTCCAATCAAGACGTCTCCACGACGCCAATTTTTCGGCTTGGTGGCTATTGCTCCACCTTGTTCCTGTCGGTGCACTCGCTTTGTTCATAATGAACTGCTTCAATTCTGTTCATGGAGATTCGATGTTTGAAAACGAAGGAAGGCCACGGAATCGGGTTAGCGCTTCCGAAAGAACGCCAATCACTCCAAGCTATTCAAGCGATGAATGGTAAATCTTGGATTTCATTCGGAAACTTAGCTGGAGGCTAATCACCTTAATTCTGCTCTCTGCAGCCATCCTCGCCCTTTCTCCACCCACATTCCTGAGTTTCAAAAGCAGCGAAGAGAGCCAAGTTGCTTTAGCGTGGACCATCTTTATAGGGCTAATAATCGGGTTTCTGTTTAGAAAGCTGCGATGGTTCCACCACATCGATACCTGGATTCATGAGTTTGGACATGCTGCCATGGTGTCAGCATTTGGTGGCCAACCAAAGTACATTAAATTGAATCAGGACTCCTCTGGAGTGACCAGCTTCAGGCACTCCAAGATAACTCCTTTTAGAGACATAATCATTTCCGCGGCCGGTCCTTTAGCCAGCGTGATTGCACTTTATATCTGTACAGTGCTTTCAGCGCGAGGTCTTGCTACACCAATGATGCAAGTAATCGCTTTCGTCGTGCTCTTAGTTCTCATCTCTACTGTTCGCTCAGCTTTTGGCTGGATGGTGGGGATATTAATCTGGATCACTATGGGTGTGGCTGTGGGGCTGGGTAGCTACCTGCTATTGGGATTCCACTACGGGCCCGCTCCGGAGGTTTATTTGGGGGGAGTCCTGGGTCTGAGCTCTGGGGTAGCCCTGCGAGCCAGTTTCTCAAGAATCCGTTTCCACAGCGCTGACGGTGATGAGGGTAAAATTGCACATCATTTGAGGTTGCCCGAGGTTCTGGTTGACTGGGCCTTGGCGTTTTTCAACACAATAGTTGTTTGGTTGATACTAGATTTTCTCTCTATTGTTCCCAAAACTAACGATTTCGTTAACTCGACGCCAGAAATCAAGCAAAAACTTGACGAATTGGTCGTCTGGTTCCAAGCCATACCAATTTTTGGTTAACTCGTTTCCATTAAGCAACATATGTGCATTACGCTTTGACGTAGTACTTTAGACCCTAAAACTTACGAGGCGGTGACCTGAGATCATGTCTGATTGGGCTACCATCGAGACGGAAGACTTTGAAGAGTACGAGGTATTAAAGCCGAAATGGTTCTGGCTAATCGTCGGCTACTCCCTAACGTTACTGATGCTAGTTGTTGCAATCGTGTTTAGAGCAGCTGGTGCGACCGCTTGGCTTACGTACATTGGACTCTGGATTTTATCCCTCGCTAGCTATCTAACCCCTTTCGCACTATTTGCAATGAAGGACTTTGATCTAATTGCAAAGAATCCGAATTCAGTCTCCGATGGCAGACAAAACCTACCTCTTTTCAGGACTGGCTTACTCTTAGTCGGCTTCGTAGTGTCAATGGTCTTCGTCTATCTTGCTGCCGAAGAAATATCTAGAAACATGAATGCGATCATCTAGCATGCGTAAAAAACTTAACAGACTAATAGCCGCTCTCATTGCTTTGGCTACTATTTCAAGCGGTTCGCTATTACTCGTGGATTCAACGTCCGCAGCGCCAAAATCTATTCCTTTCGATTTCTCATCATGCGTTGAGAACAACAGATCAGCTTCTGTTGTGCTTCTAATGGATGAGTCACAGAGCATTTATGGTAGCGACACCAAACAAGCATCTGACCCGAATCACCTGAGAGTTGCCGGTTCTCAAATACTTGTAGCGAACCTTCAGCAAGCCGCGAACACCTACAACTCCGAAATCAAAGTTACGCTTGCAGGATTTGGAGACAAATTTGTCACTCGCTCCAGTGGGGACAATGGTTGGGTTACTCTTCAGCCAAATAAAGCTGCGGATGGCCAAAGGCAATTGATTGAGCTTGCCAAAAACTTTGCGGAGACCCCTGAAGATGGCAACTCAAGAGAAACCGATACTTATAGTGCTCTATACGGCGCTCAACAGGCTTTCCGAACTACTGGGGGGGCCAGCCCTTGCAAGTTGTTGGTGTTCTTCAAAGATGGAAAAGACTTTCAGTATTTCAATCCAGGAAACACGGCACCAGTCGAAGGATCACCTGAGATAAACGAATTGCTTTCTGCAGGCAATACCGCGAGTATGCATGATGCGATTGAATTGGCTCGAGAAGAGATTTGCCGTCCAGGTGGAATAGTCGATGGGCTAAGACAGGACGGGGTAAACCTTCTTGGTGTTGGACTTCAAAGCGATGGTGGATCAGCTGACTGGGGAAATTTCCGATCGGTGATTGAAGGAGGCGCTTCTGATGGTTGCGCTGGTGGTTCTCTCGCATCCAAGGGAAAACTGATTCTTGCTATAACGCCGGATGACCTTCCATTTAAGTTTGCTGACATTCTGAGGCCTTGCCCTAATGGAGACTGCTCGGTCCCACAGATAATCAGTTCATTCCAGATGAAGTCCGCCCTATCCAGTGTGACTCTGACAACATCTGGGATCGCCGAGGACTTCGACAACTATTCGATCACTCCACCAATTAGTTGTCGAAATGGAGCAGAACAAAAATTCGACAGCAATATCGAGTCCTCTAACGGGCAATTCGGGCAAGGTGTGACTTGGCAGGCACTTTGGTTTGGAAAGCAAACGGTTCAGATTTTGCTAAAGAACGTAGATGAGAACGACATATCTTGTTGGGAAGGAATCTGGAAGGTAAACACGGGCACTGCTAAGTCAAAGTTGGACTTTGATGCTGATCTAGAGGCAGTACCAGTTTTCGACGATAAAAATCTTTTCTTGGTGCCTGGAGATCCTGCTAAGTCATTCAAAATTGATATCCAGCATGCTAGCGATGAAAGCAACGCTTCAATCCCCCTAAGCACCTTTAGTGCTGACGTATCTATGAGGGTGAATGGTTGGCTAGAAGATAGCAACGGACAGAATGTTTACACCCTATTCCAAGGAACCAACGGGATTACTAGAGCGGAACTCATCGGTGCTCAAGAAGTAGGTGTTCCTAAGGACTTCAAACTGGGTAACTACAAGATGGTGCTCGAGTTATCTATCGGAGTCGAAGGTTTTACCTGGCCGCTGCGCCCAATAAAGACCGAGAGAAATATTGAAATAAGAAACCAAATTGCCGCTCCTAAATTTGCAAGCGAGATTGCTTTTGGTGAAATCGAAGGCAGTACAGCGAAAGTTGCAACAGTAAAAGTCGATGGAAGCAAAGATGCTGATTTCAAAATCTCGTTCGAAGATGCACTAACTTCTATAGAGGTAATTCAGGGGCCTCAAGGAATTAAATACGCAGTATCGAACCCGAATGAGCAGGAAGTAATCATTCCTAAAGGCGCTGTTGGTGTCGAACTAAAAATTGCAATAGTTCCAAAACTCGAAGGCGAAGTTAAGAAACAGGGCCCACTCGCTGGAAACCTATCCCTTGCCATGGTTCCTATCGGGTCGGAATCTCAAGGTCCTCAGGCTGTAACCACCAAGTTCACTGCTTTTCAAAGAGCATCGGTGTCTCTTGGCTTTGCAGCTCTGACTCTATTGCTCCTCATGCTGTTAGGAGCTCTCATCAGCCTAGGAACATACAAATTTGTAGTGGCGCTGATATCAAGGTTTATAAAACCAGAGGATGCCGACAACATGGGACTCGAAGCTAAGAGCATCCAAGTCAGTTTCATCGAAGGTCAAATCCACGACGAAAGTTCCATCAGAGAACAGGTTAGAGCATCCGATGGTTGGCAGTCAGTAACTGTTTCGCCTTCGAGGAAAGTTGTAGAACTAGGGCCATATAGCTTCAAAGCGAAGTCTGTTGGGTGGAAGTTGTCCGCTGAAGGTCGAGGCACCCTCTCTGGAGGAAACTACGAGGGCTATTCTGACGCGAGCAATAACAGCCCAGAGCTAAAGCTAAATTTAACTACCCCTTGGGTGTTCTTTGTCGAAAAAGACGCATTGTCCGATCTGGAAAATGGCGCTATAGGAACCCTTCTATACATTCGTACCAGTGACACTTCTCCAGAGCAGAGAGTCGACAGTGTCGAGGATTTCTTCTACAACTTCCCAATGTTCAAGCCATCACCCTCAAAAGTAATACATGATTACGAGGGTGAAGATTCTCCGCAGCGACGTTCGAAAAAGTCATTCTTCGAAAGGCTGGGGTCAATTTTTAAGCGTTCTTCGAGTAACAAGAAGAGCCCAACAGAAGTACCAGATCGAATTGATGAAACTGTCAGTGATGACACCTGGTAATAAAGAGAAGGAAGTAGCATGAAAAAAGTATTGATTGTGGGTCTTGGAGGCTCTGGTGGTAAGACACTGGGCTTCATCATGGATGAATTAAAAGTTATCCTAAAGGACAATGGTTGGAAGAAAGATAGCCTCCCGGAGTGCTGGAAGTTTGTTCACATAGATGTCCCTTCCAAGCCCGACACAAAAGGTAAAGGGTTAGCTGCGACAGTTGAATCACAAGGAGGCAAGTACGTTGGACTTGCAAGAGAACCGAGGTATCCGCACTACGATCGAGTCGCAGTGGAAAACTTTGGTAAGTCGCCTGACGGGCTGAGAAGTTTTGCAAGGTGGAGGCCAGATCCTAATAACCTAGGACTACTTGATTTGGAAGAAGGCGCGGGTCAGTTCAGAGCTGTTGGTCGCGTTGTAACAATCACAAAAGCTGAAGGTATCTACTCAGCTCTTGATGATGTTGTGACGAACCTTCGTTCTGATCAATCCCGCATCGATCTTCAAACCGTAAGTACTTGTTTCAACTCTGAGCCCGATGAAGATGAAAAACCTATTGTGCTCATGGTCTCTAGCATGGCTGGAGGTAGCGGTGCTTCTATGGTTCTAGACGTCGCGGACATCCTTAGAGGTGTCCAGCCGCAGAAGTTTAGTGGCGACCAAACAGCGGCTTTCCTCTACACCGCTGATGTTTTTAAAAGCATCGAGGAAGTTTATAAAGGCGCTGCCACAGGAACCTTGGCGACTCTCTCGGAGCTTACTAATGCGCTCAGTGACTTCGATGTATCTTTCGAGGAAAATTACTGGAAGTCAATTGTCCCGAACATAGCGCTTCAAAAGTCTGATGCTAAAGGTCGCGGACCTAAATTAATATATCCGATTGGCTCTGAGACACGAGGTATTCGCTTTGGTATTAGCCCCGAAGAGGTCTATCGAGGGTTCTCAAAAATGCTCTCCCCTATCTTCTATAGCGAAGATGTTCAAAATTCTTTTGGCGCTTACGCCCAAGGTAACTGGGGACGAGCTGTAATAAATCTAGGTGCCGGTGATCGGGACAAGTTAGGCCTAATTACCAAACGCTTCGACGATTCTGATTCTGCGGTCCAAGAAACTGCAGTTCGCCCGATGCTATTCCCGACCTGGGGAAGCGCTTCATTAAGCATGGGAAGAAACCGCTACAAGGAGTACGCAGCGCAGAGAATTGGTCGTGAGATGGCCACTGTCCTTCAAGAAGGTTTTCGCAAAGCCGGCTCTAACGAGATTGGTCTGGAAGAAGCTATTTCCAACACCGCTGAGGCTATTTACCCAACTTTCTTAGATCTAGTCGATATGGCAGGGGATGGTACTAGAGAATGGCAGCAAAGCGGGAAACTTACAGTCAGCATTTTCAAAGCTACGGGTGAGAGCAAAACACCGATTCCAGCACTAGCATCGAAGTTTCTGGAGAACTTTACTGGCACCAGAACCGCAATAGTTAATAAACTCAGAGGCAAACTAATCAATGATAAATCTGAGAGGGAAAGATTACTTTCAGATGCTTCAATCGAAGTTGTTCAAAGTTGGCTAGACGCCATGACTCAAAGATTAGACAACGCTGTGCTGTACTCACTTTCGCGCGGCGGCTTTGAGACTACAAAGAGAGTCCTTGAAAAATTCCGCGGAGAGCTGACAGTTCTTCAGAACTCCTTAAATCTGAGCGCTTCCTCTTTAGTGGCACCTAAAAAGCAAAATCTCGAAGAACTTCTTAAGAAAAACGAAAGGGGAAGTGAGCAGGAGAAACAGGGATCAGTTTTTCACAAGAATTTAGAAGATGGCTTCACCAGATTTCTCAAGGCCCAAATAGAAGAAAAAACATCTCTTTTGCTGGCTGACGTTATTGGTGACGTATCAAACAAACTAATTGCGGAGATAATCAAAAAGCTTGAGAAGTCTAGAGCACTGTTGAACTCCGAGTTGATGTCTGTTGAAGACATAGCGACATCGGCTGCTTATAGAGATGCGCCAATAACGACTTGGCCTAGAGGCACTGAAGTTCCCACACACTTTAGACCCACTGTCAATGAGGTAGTGATAACAGGCTCTGATGAGTACGACGCAGCCTTCACCGCCCACGTTTCCGCAGAGTCTGGTTCGACCGGTAGGGGCAGTCTGAGGGAAATTGCGGAATTGATTCTATTCCGTAAGTACCTTCTTTCTGGAGGGAAGACCCAACCTAAGGTCGGGCTTACAAGTGAGCCAAAAGCATGGCACCCCAGCTTAGAGAGCAATTCATCGAATTGGAAATTACCTAAACTCAAAGGTGGAGCTACTTCGGACCCGAATTATAATTTCAAATTCTCATCCAAGGAGCTCCGAGAAATAGCCTTCGAGTATGTGAGCATTACAGGTTCAAGTTTCGAACTCTACACTCGAGAATCACTGAGCGATTGGATTCAATCTGATCCAGGGAACGAAGAGGTATTCGGTGCTAAATTAGGGCAAGCGATTTCTTATGCTTCTCCTTTGGTTGGTATCGATTCAAGAGCCGTAGAAATATTCCACGGAAGTGGCTACGAATACACCACTTATACATTCTCTGAAATACCTATTTCAGAGAATAGTCGCGCGATTCAAGCTATCAGCACAAGTTTCGGAGTGGACCCGGCAGCTGTCATGAATATACGGAAACTAAAAAACAAGTGTGTTCCAGCTTCTTCTGCCAAGGAAATATTTATAACCAGCGACACCCCGCCATACTTACCCTGGGTTTTCAGTTCTCTAACGAAGCCAGTCAGAGACAGCATGGCCATGAACGACTCTGCCCCAACCCCGGTGTGGACAAACGTCAGAGGCCGACAACTGAGAGAGTTCATACCTCTTGGGCGTGACCTCGTTGCAGCCTTCCTGAGGGGCTGGCTCATTGGTCGAATTACAGGCCTGATTCAAGAGGAAAAATCAAGCGAGGACATACCGCACAAGGTAAAGGTCTACTCGGTGAGCCCAAACACAAATAGCGTTAGCGTTTTCAGCTCAACAACTCTTGGTGTAAAGAAGCTGGGCTCTGAAGGCAAAGGCAATGACTCTACTGGACTCAATATCCCAGCGATTCTGCTGGAGACCATGCCTTTAGCTCTAGCCAATGCTTCCTCGGAGCTCAGCTATCTTCAGCCTTATCTTGACTTGATCGATTTGGGCACTCAAATGAAAGTAGTGGGTGGAATGGATTCCCACAAAGTTACAGCCCTGGATTTGTGGTTTGCAAAAAAACAAACCTGGCCAAAATCTCAACTCAGCTTTAAGAATCAGGATGGTCAGGTTATTGGTGATTTCGACATGGAGAACCGCAGGAAGTGGGCCGAAGATTATCTTGAGAAGAACCATACTTTCCTAGCTGCAGTAGATGCGCAAAAAATTTCAGAAACGAAATTCGGGACCTTAAACCCTGACTATGAAATTGCGAGAGAACTCATGAAAGCCATCAGAAAGGTTCAGGAGGAACTGTCAAGAGATGACCTTGGTGAGGTTGAAGTTGAGATAGAAGAAGTGACACCCGCTGAAGAGCCAAACGAACCTGAAATAGAGAGACCAGAGCAATAGCCATGAGACATGTTCTTTTTCTAGGTAAGTTGAGCACTTTTGCAGGAAATCAGCTTTTCGATGTCATGAAGGACTGGACTTTGAGTGGGCTAGTTCAGGAATCAAACTGGCTCGATCCTAGAAAACCCGATGAGATCATTAACTTAGGAGCGAATGGGTCAAAAACTTACGACATATCTGCATGGTCTACGTCAATGATCAGAGCCGAAGAGCAACTAGAACTGTTTTCGCTGCAACTCCTGATTTCCAAAGATGGTGGCATGACAGCGGAAGAACTATCTCCTGTTTTTTCTAAATTAGGGACGCATGGACAAAGTTCCAGCAAGCTCGTCAATATTCTCTTCCCTACATTCGGCAATCTAGAAGGACTACAAGAAAGTTGTTTCGCACACAATCAAAACGTTATTGCGTCGCCTACAGATGCTCATTCGCCCCTGACGGGCACATTGCAAATAACTAGAAAAAGTCACCAGTACTTCCAACACGCAGCAAAGGAACTTAGCTCAATGGCAGGAATCTGGCCTGGGCAGACGGCTCGAACTGTGCCCGCGGGAAATGTTTCTCCAGGAAATACATCAAACATTAGACTGGCTCGATCATTTATCAGGTATGTTGATGCTTCAAGCCTTGTAGATGAGATTACCGGGGAAGTCTTATCAACAGAGCCAGAAGTAATACCAGTTGCGTTTGATCCAGACACAAAAGCTCCTTTGGAACGAGTCAGCTTGGGGGAGAGCGAAAACCAAATTGCAGCCGTATCGGCTAATTTCTTAGCACTTTTCCCTCGCCTCAATTTCTCACCACCACCTGCTAAGCGATTGCCGAAAACAGATGACGCAGGCATTATTGAAGCGATAAAGCTCTACTTTAAGTGGGTTTTTGGGTGGCTACGGAAACAACCCAAGCAACTGCTGCAGGGGTTCATTCACGACAAAAAAGTGAAACTGGCTGAGAAGGTACAAGAGACTTTTGGGGGAAGTAACTCTAGAATTGCCGTCTACGTCGGAAATGTAACGGCCCATGGCGGGCAGGAGTGGGACTCTTTCGATGTGACAAAGAGCATCCAAGAGGTGAGTTCCCGACATGTAACAGAAAAACTTGCGCCGGCATCTCCGGGCCAAATCTGGCAGGTGTTCTTCAAGGCTGCGACGGCACTAGCTGACGGGAAAGACGCAACTTTCCAAGGCGTGGATTCAAGTCAAAACTTAGAATTGCCACGATTCCAAAAAGGGGGTCGAAGATTAATTTCGAACCCGAGCCACATAGTTTCAGATCCTGCGAGTGGCTCATTTAGTATTCCGGTTGGATTGCCATTGAGATTTAGCGGGTATCGACTAACTTCCGAAGACCCCCTACTCTTCAAGGTAGTACTCGATGAGATACGCGAGACCTTAAGTGTGGGGGAAGAACTATCGGTTTCAGAGAAAGCCAAATTGATAGAACTAGAAGATTCTCTTGAAGCATGGGCCAAAACGAATGTTAGTTTCACTTGGCTAGTTGGGTCAGCTTTGAGCGAAGGTATTCACAGTGGGTTGTACAAATGGGACAAGGTCCGGGAAGCGATAAGCGCGAATGTTGATGGCTCAAAGGTAGCGGAGGCCGAAGCAAAAGCCCAGACAGCTTTGAAAAATTTGTTTAGGGGAGGGATGGCGATAACGCTAACAGCCTTGGGGCTTCTTGGTGGGTCAGCAATTTGGACTCTAATCGCGACCGGCGCTTTTCCATTAATCGGGGCAACTTGGTGGATTCCTGTCGTGATCTTCTCTTCTATTTTTGCAATCTGGAATTTGGTTGCCGGAATTGCTCTTAGCGGCGCAATCAAGGAATATTTTGCTCTGGATAACAACTTGACTCGCGCAGAGAATCAATACAAGAGAGCAAAAGAACAAGAGGCCCACATTTGGGGGGAAATTCATAGGTTGACTAGTTATTACCAGCAATACATGTACTGGTGCCGCATTCTGAGCCCTGTAATCCACAGAGTTCAACCTAAAGAGGCTCGCGTCTCTCGCACAAGCGTGATTAACTCTGTTCACAAACTTCCTGCAGCGATGTCGGTGGCCAAGTTGATGCCGAACGAAGGAAATACCGGAGACATGACTGCACAGGTAAAGAAGGACTTCTACAAGCCTGGGTGGATAGAGGACAGCTTTACTAGAATAACGAGACGCGTGAACGTAAATCTAACCGATCTGTTTAACGACGACGCAAACCTTGAAGTCGGTCCACTTGCGACGATGTCGAAATTGTTTTCTAACGGCGATGGAATTGCCAAGATGTTGGACGAGGATGCCTCAGCCAGAGTCCAAGAAATATCAACTTCAGGGCCGTCCTACCAAAAGTGGCGAGTTGAACCCTTGGGCATGATTGGGCAGTATGGCATCGATTCTGGATCTACTTTTATCCTCGAACTTTCAAAGGGAAACGCGAGGATACCTGACGGAGATGTTCTCAGCGCTCGGGGACAGGTAAATGGATCTAATGATTTGGACGAAAATCTGACCTACTTTGCTGCAGATGCAAGGATTGTATCCAATCCTGAGTTGAATGTTGAAGAGATCGAAAAAATCACACCTAATCCCTTACACCCCTTGGATTTCCTAGGAGTTAGGGTGGAGATCAGCAAACCTTTCGCCGTTGAACTTTTGAATGCCAATTCTGAGGGGCATTCATACATCGACCCGATCGAAATTATAGAACGCCCAGAGGCCTAGGTATTGTTTAGTTACATTATTCAAGTGACTGTTAAGTTAGAGGTCTGATCAGGAATATTCTGGGGCATTATGTGCAACTCAGTAGCAGTGAAGTCCAACCTCGGGGCACGATTGAGGCATTTAGTAACCGGGATAGTCCTGCACTTATTTAGGTGCATGATATTGGGGATTATGGTCATACTGCAGCGAGAATCTAAGGCTTTTCGAAGGCGCAAGTCACAGAGAGATGCAAATCTTGAGTCTGGCTTGTTGGCGGATTAATGGTGAAACTCGAAAAAATTCCGGCAGAGAGCGCTCCCCCAAGAGCTCAAGTTAGTTAGACAGTAGCCACTTTGAAGCCCCTCTTCGCGGTTGCAGTCAGCTCATCTTTTCAACTGACTCTAGATTCTGGACATACTTTCAGGCGATTGACTGGGTCGGGATAACTGGACAATTTTTCATCTTGTCCGAAGCGCTTATTATTATTGGTTATCGAAGCCAATAGAAGTAGGGGAAAACTTTACTTAGACGAATCTCTTGATTAGATCTTTGAGGTCTGGGCTTGTTGAAGCGGTTACCGAGGAAGATTTCTCGGACTCCCCGAATAAGTTCTCCGGAAATTGGATGAGCACTATTCGAGCGGGCAAGGAACTCACATCGATCCCCAGGTTATCCGAAATCAGAATTATAAAAATGTGCAAGTCTTTGGCTTCAAGTTCGGTTGCAATTTCTTCCACATCAATCCAGGGGATGGAATCAGAAATGACGTAAAGAGTAGAGGTATGTTCACTTGCCTTCACGGCCCTCTCAACAGTCTCTGAAAATGGTGGGGTTTGCTGCCTTTCTTCGTCAGAACGAGAATGAGCGAGCAAGTCTAAGTATTTCTTGTCGGCAGAATCAAGGACACCAATAGAGCCGATTTTAGTTCCACCAAATGAAACCGACACATCCCTGTTGTTTTTTGAAGCACTAATGGCTCGCACTACTCTGATCAGTTCCAGCACACCATCGCTCTGCAAGTGTCGCTGCATTGAGGCCGTGGTATCGAAGAGAATTGAGAAATTAACTGCGCTCTTACCCAAACCTCGCGCACTAGCTATTGCGGCTAAGGCTCGGATGTCGTCAGGAAGGCTGGAATTCTCCTGCCCGTAGGACTCCTCACCTTCCAACTTATTTCTATCGACCACATTCCAATGTCCGTCATTTGATCTAAATAAACTCAACATTAGACAACTAGAGCCAGACGCTATTTCCACGCCATCGTTCCCCCAGAACTCATTAGAGTTGTGCCCCTTCATCGACCAGGATTTGAAACTCGTGAAGTGTGCATCGACCAGGAATTCGATTTCGGTTAAAGCAGGTGGAACGTCAGCTAGGTCAAGATTGAAGGCTCCAGTAACCATCTCTGGAAAAATAAACGACTGAAAAGGTTCTGTCATTCCTCCCGATGTCAGATCTGAGATTAGCGTCCCGGAGCGAACCTTGAGCTCGTCTGTAATGTGAGTTGACGCTAGGACTAATTTGAATTGGGAGTCTTCGAGTCGCTGGGGCATATTTGGCATGATTTTCGGCATGGATTCTCCTAACTTAGAAAACTCATTGATTCAATTGTATCTGCACGGAAACAAGCGCTAGTATCAGAGAGTTAGCGCAATCTCAAAGGGAACAAGGACGACCATGGCCACTTTTGCCGAGCTCAAAAATATTGCTAGGAAACTAAATATACCGGTAACTATTCATTCATTCCTACCGAAACTCGCGCTAAACCCTGAGGCAATAACTGTTGAAGAGGTGACTGCGCTTTTTGAGGACTCTTCTCGTAAACCAACCAAAGTTCAAATCGTGCTGCTTACCAAGATTGTGGAACAAGCGGCAATGGATTACCCTCAAAATAAATCTGGTTCTCCTGTCCCAAAAAGGAAAACTAGAGAAACACCGCCTCCCTCGGAAACTGAGAAGCCTGAGCTACCGAAGCCTGTCAATGTAGCGCCCAAGCTAGTATCTGACGATTCGAATGAGAAAGATTCTGAGACTGAAAACCCTGTTGAAGGTACCTCTACTAAGTCATCCACAGGTTCCGAAGTTGAAGATGGTGCTTTGGAAGAGCAATTTAACCCCCAAGATTATCAACAAGTCAGTTTCGGCCTCCCTAAAGATCGCTCTCAGCAGACTTTGAACATTAACCCTGCCGGCAATCAAACGATTGTCAGCTGGTCGAAAGGAGAGGCCGGCGAAGCGATTTTTGTTCTGGTAGCATCCAATGTGGCGATGCCAGATGTGGTAACTGGAGCTGATTACACCAAAATAACTAGAGGTTCACAAATCTCCATCTCGGGAGACTACAAGTTTTTCAAACTCTTCGAATTCGCCCAACCTAAAACAAAAGGGTACCAAGTTGCTAGCGGAGTAGTCCTAGGGGATATTTCTGAATTCGTTATTGAAACTTACCCGCATGAGGTTCGAATTAGGTGGAACTCGAGTGATGATTCAGCTGCCGTCGCAATTTATAAGTCGAAGGCGAATTCACCGCTTCCAGCTCAGTTAACCGCCGAATTCAAATTGGCTGTAGCTCGTGACTTCACTAATTACACAGATCGTGATGTCCAGCCAGGGCAATCTTTTGAGTACTGCGCCATTCTTGAAAGCCAAACGGTATCTGGGGAATTGAAGCCATCGTCTGGTATGAGAAAGAGAGTTGCTATACCAGGTGACGTACCAAAGGTCGAAAACTTTATAGTCATGCGAGATCCCGCCACTGAAACTGTTCATATCTCTTACGCGAAGCCTAAACTCGAATTGGCCAAAATCAAGGTGTTCCAGATTCCAGGAGTGCCAAGTGCCAACCTCAAGGCTGCTATTGCTGACGAAAGGGTGATTCCTTTCGAAAGGCTCAAGCAGCAGGACATCGAAGACTGGCTTGGCAAAGAGATCATTGAGAGCGAAGAAATTCAAGAAGATTCCCCAACTATTTTGGAAATGAGGGGGGTTCCTGTAAGAGACCCTGAAAGGAGGGGTTCCGTTACATACGTCGCGGTTTCAACTCTTGGGTCCGATGCGCTTATCAGTGGGATACAGGTGATTCATCTAGTCGGTCCCATTGGAGAATTAGCCCTGTTAGACAGATTTGATTACCAGATATTGAGAACAGAAGTTCCTGAAGGAGCCATATTACTAAAGGTCTACCTAGCTTATCCCGGAACAGATTTTGAAGTAGCTAAAAAGGACTCACCTAGAAATGTAGTTGTCGACACCGAGTACAGGCGTTTTGGAGGAATTATTTGGGGAGACGACATTCCAGGGGTTGCGGGAGTAAATCGACTTCCAGTAAAGCCGGTGAGAATCTGGGTTCAAGGAGTCGCTATGTACGACGGCCAAGCGCATCCAGGTACCGCGAAATACATTGACTACCCGGGGCGAGTGGAAGTTAGTTACCAACTTGATATTGCAGGTAAGAGCGACAGTGATAAAACCTCTCCAAAAAATAAAATCTTTGGAAGGAAGAGCGTCGAATCCAAGGAATCCAGAAATCCGAAAAGAGTCGTAAAGGTTAGGGTCAACGCTCCAGCCGAAACAGGTGACCTAAAATTCACAATCCGAACTACACCTAAAGGAACTTTCCACCTTGACGACTCAAGCGCGACCTCGTCTCCAGAGAAAGTTACTTTGCTTAGGTCCAACTTCAAAGAGGAGAGAGAAATTGTTTTGGAATCCGGCCAGCGGTTTATTTTCGATTCAGATCTTCACGACTTCAGACTAAAAAGTCTGAATCCAGAAAAAGATCTCTCTCCAAGGTTCATCATTGACTCGGTTATCTCTTCAAGAAGTAAAACATTGGATCAGGGCCAAAACCGACAGCAGCACCTAAGTGTTGCCATACTAGGTGCAAAACAGAGCGGTAAAACCACCTACCTGCAAGCATTACTAAATTATTTTGACCAACAGTTCTCTGCCAAGTACGCAACGAAGCTCGATGCGCCCGAAGGTAACAAGGTAAGCGAGGCCAGGCTTGGTGAATTGAAGGAGTTTATTCGCTCGGGGACTTTACCGGAGGCGACAAAATCTGCAGCTAACGTCGAAAAAGGAAGCGACAGAGACCCTAGAAAGCCAATACAGTTGGAATTTGGCGGTAATGTTTCACCAATCAAAGGTATAGAGATTTACGATCTCGCCGGCGAAGACATGGATTCAAAAGAATCGATGTCCCTTTACAAAAATGAGCTCATGAAATGCGATCTCATAATTCTTTTGGTGGACCCTATGCAGGACCCTGCAATGGAGCAAACAACGAGAGGTGCGGTAGCTGCGCCACCTAGGGGAACTGCCCCCTTTGATGTTCTTAGAAATTTGGAGGAGACGCTCCAAATTTCCGGAATAGAGAAAGCATCTCAAAAACTTGCCGTGGTTGTTTCAAAATTTGATGGAGTGGAAGTCGCAGCCGGTATGGAAGGCACCCCTGTTTTTGGAATTCTAGAAAAAGGCCTCTCGCTGACTAGAGATACGAATACTAATTCGACGAAACTCTACAACGAGCGAGACGGCATCAGTTTGGACAGAGAGGTGATGGCCCTCATAGGTAAATTAGACGCAATGGCTGCGTTTACACGTGCGCTGGCGGATTCAACTGTTTTTTCGCAAAAGAGATGTTTCGTTGTCAGCAGTTTGGGGCACTCCACGCATGCCACAAGAATGGACAAAGCGGGGATTACGTCATTCAGGATTTCAGATCCGATACTCTGGGCGCTCGAGGGATAGTCCTGGATCTGAATGATTTTTGAATTCACATACACCGAGTGCACATCCCCCGGCCCTTTCAAGAAAGAGACTGGATTCAAAGTAAAGTCTGCTCGACTCTACAAAGTTTCCGGTGAGGTTGGAAGTGCCGAGGTAGAAGCTTTCGATGTGGAGGATGACAGGGGTGTAGTCGACCAAGACACATTGGGTGAGATTATTGCGAGCAGTTCAAAAATTGAAGCAGCTACTACCCACTTAGGTGGATACAACGCCCCACCAATTGGCCCCTTTTCTTCCCCAGAAGAGTTTGCTGCCATCACTAAAGGGTTCATCTACACCTTAGTGAAGTTCACTGATGGGAAATGGGCTTGGCTCTTGGCCCGACTTTCAACATCTGGTCCAGCAAACGGTAGGCCAGGCAATCCCTTTCACCAAGGGATACTGGTTTTGGATAAAACATCCAAAGCTGCGTTGATCCAGCATTCGGTTAATAATTCCGGATTAGATAACCCTAGACCTATAGATCTACTGACTTGGAACGGTTGGTTGAATCCGAGGGGCGATGTTCAAGTTGATTCTTCGAACCTTAGGTCCAGCGACTTACCACATCCAGTGAGATCAGCAGAAGACATATCAGTGGAACATAGTCGTTACATCGCAGATCAAGGAGAAGTCGCTCTGGATGTATTCAGCGCTACTGCCAGGTCATTTATGCGTGGAATGCCAGTGCCAGTGCCTGGAATTGATTCAGAAGAGTTTAGGAACTGGGTATCTGTCTTGAGCCACTTAATTCCCTCAAGCGTTAGTTGGTTTTGCGGTTTTGGCTCTACATGGAAAGGCCCAACCCCCACTCTCCAGGACGTAGGCCTACCACAGTTTTACTGGACAAATCAAAGATTTGAAGATGATCAGGACATTGAGGGATGGGCATACCTCGCAAGCAAAGTATTTGAGTATAATCTTGATTTACTCGTGTATGACTGCATCAATCAGGTTGACAAGGCTTTCAATTGGACGCGAGAAGAACACATGTCTTACGCTCTAATTCCCTTAGCTTTAGCCCTACTAGGTTTACCGGCTGAAGACTTTGGGGATGAGGGTTCAGAAATAGGCGAAGAGTGTGCCAGTTTGCTCCTCAGAACTCAATGGCCGAGGTACCGAGGCGATTCGAGAGCGTTCGAAGAACTATGGGAGAGTCTGGAGATGCCGGAGTCGCTATTCAACAGTCTTGGAGATAGAACTCAACTCGAGAGGAAATTAGATTTGATTATGCCCCTGCCTAAGGCTCAATGATGAAGACCTGTCCAATTTGTCTAGACTCTGTAGAAGACGGTGTAGCGTCATGCCCAAGTTGCGGGGAGAGTTTCCATGTAGCTCCAGTTAGGTTAGACACAAATTCAGGGAACCCAAAGTCTTCCCAAGTGGTTAGAACCAAACGGGGGATTAGTCGGCTCATTCGACTTTATTCTTTAATTTTTGCGTCTATCGCTGTGTTAGGTGTGGGCTTATTTTTTGCTCTCTCAAATAACACAGGAAAATTTGCTCCTGCAGACCTCAGCTCTACCACTACACAGCAAAGTCCTTCACCCAAGCCGGATGTTTCTGAGTCAACTGAACCTACAACGGACGCTGGTTTCGTAAGCGCATCAAACTTAATGGAGAAGCTCACCCAGAGCGGAGTTTGCGAGGATCTTGGGCCGGACAGCCTGAGCGAATTGCAAGATTATTACCAGAATGATTTAGTCAGAACGTGCATTGTCCCAGCGACCTCTCAGCAGTTAGGGGACACCTCTAACTCAATTGACAAGTACGTAACTATTTATACAGGTGACATTTTGTCCAAGCGGTTTGCGGAGTTTGACAACTTGAGAGTGTTTGAAGCAGCAATCATAGGAGACGGCTGGACCGTGGTCTCAAACTACTATCCATCCAACAAGAAGAGTTATTTAGACGACCCTGACATTAAGGAGATCCTAAAACTTCTAGGTGGACGACTTATTGCAAAGGACTAGGTCCCATTATGTACTGCACCAACTGTGGCAACCTTTTGAATACACCTGACTTCGTTTGCAGGTCGTGCCTCATACTAATCGATGACTCAGGTCTCCGAGGTGATGAAGCCGAAAGAATACTGCTGGGGATATCCAATTTGTGCACTTTGGCGGCAAACATTCAGCGCGCTTTAGAACCTTGGCAAGTCAAACGCATAGATAGGATACGGAGCAGAGGCAAGTACAGTTTTCACTCTGCCAAAATTCTTGATCTTCGCCGAGCCTCTCGTGAAACAAAGGTACTCTATCAAGTAAATCTATACACTGGCAACTTTGATGTGCAGGAGGAACTGGAGATGCTTCAGTGGGAGGAAAGTCAAAAGTATTTGGCCATAGTTACGAATTCGAACTGGTTCATGACAATAGAGTTCGATGTAGATTACACAGACGAGCATTGTCTATTGCCTTACAAAATAGCAAAGTCTCTAGGTGGAGTAATCGCTTACGAACACGACGGACTTGAGCCAGAGTTTGTTAAGGCAAGTGAACTCACAGAACTAATGGAGGAATATGACCTCTGGATCTCAGAACCTGATTTAGTGAGTCAATCCAGGAAAGCCATCAAGTCTTGGACGAGAGATGAATACGAAGTTGGGTCCGCAAGATTTCTACGCGAAGATGGAACAGAGGGAAAGCTAGAATTGCACGCTCAGATTTTCACTCCTGAAAGACGGGCTACTGTGAGAGTCCCCTCAAATGCAAGGGAACTAAAACTGATTGGTAACGGATGGATCCTAACGGTAATTGGGGCCAGAAGCGATTTTGAATATGTGACGCAGTATGCACGAGAAGTTGAAGAAAATCTTGGTTGTGAAGTTGAAAATTAGAACCATGATATTTTGCGAGCTACAAATTTGAGCCTACCTCGCGCAAAATAATTTAAAAAGAATGGCTCGGATTTAGTCATTGCATTTTTATACCTCTGGGCATTTCTTCAACTCATTATTAAGGATGTTGGCGATAACCACATTGATTGTTTTCCGAAGGAGATTCATAACAACTATTTGCGCGAGGTTTTTCTCTAAAAATCAGCGGCTTGTTAGAACAAACGAAGTTTCGCAGCTTTAGAAAAATTGATTGTTAGTTATAAACAGGCGATATTATTTAGCGACCATTTGATCGATGGTTTCAGCATCTAGAACAAATTCGATTGCCATGACGCTTGCGCCGATAATGCCAACTTCTTTACCGGCTTTGCTTTGAACTATTGAGAGGCTCTCGCTGGCCAGTGGCATCGATCTACTGTATACGGCTTCTCTAACTCCAGCAATTAAGTGCTCTCCTGCTGAAGCCATTGAACCGCCAATCACAATGATTGAAGGGTTCATCAGCGAAACGCAAGTACTTAGTACTTCACCAATGTCTCTTCCGGCTTGACGCACTGCTTGGATAGCTTCAACCTTTGATCGCTTAGTGGCATCAATAAGATCTGACATGTTTCGAATCGGTAGCCCAGCATCATTTACATTCTTAATAACCGCAGGAGCACCAGCAACCGCTTCGAGACAGCCGTAGTTACCGCATCGGCAGGCGATGTTATCGCCGCGTGAAACTCTGACGTGACCGATGTCACCGGCAGTTCCTTGTGAACCTCGTTGCAGATGACCGTCAGAAATAATTCCAGAACCGACACCTGTTGCAGCTTTTAGGAAAATCAGATGATCAACATCTGGGTAAGTTAGGTGACGTTCGCCAATGGCCATAACGTTTACATCGTTGTCTACTAAAACTTTTGCTTTTAATTCTTGATTTACTCGGGCAGGTATGTCAAACCCATCCCAACCAGGCATGATTGGCGGATTAGCTGGCTTGCCGGTGTGATGTTCAACTGGACCTGGAACACCGATCCCGATTGCCAGCAATCGATCTTCGGTTAATCCGAGTCCGGATAGTAGATGTCTAATTTCTTCAATCATCCAACGCAAGCAAACTTCAGGGCCGTCCGATATTTGACGCTTGGTATCGATTGAAACGAGGATCTTTCCGCTCAGGTCAGCCAACGATGCGACAGCGTGGGTAGCACCAAAATCGACACCGGCAACCACAAAGGCATCTTCATTCAGTAACAGTCGAGCTGAAGGCCGACCACCGGTTGAAGTAGCACTGGTGGCAGGAGCGATTAACCCAAGTTCGATGAGCGGGTCTAGGCGAAGAGAAATCGTAGAGCGGGCAAGGCCAGTAAGTTCGGCCATTTCAGCCTTGGTATGGGGCTGTCCATCGCGGAAAAGTTGCAGCAAACGACCGGAACTGAACCCGAAATTCAACATGTTTATTTCTGCCACTTCTAAAGCATAGACAAGAACTTGTCTTGCGTTTCGAGAAAAGATTATCACAAGTTTATAACAAGGT
>Ga0136644_10001201_pt1 | contig 20637 bp, 18 predicted proteins | sample C_130820_EF_Meta_FD_94780 | JGI IMG/M metagenome (GOLD analysis project Ga0136644, IMG submission 94780) | Freshwater microbial communities from Lake Croche, Canada to study carbon cycling - C_130820_EF_MetaG (v2) (version 2) | ecosystem: Environmental > Aquatic > Freshwater > Lake | place... | reverse complement strand
TTATTATTATAATCTTTATTATATAATGTATCACAGATTATTTGTAATTTATTTATTCTATTATTTTCGATGTTAATATTATTATCAATGTTAATATTATTTTCATTATTCATATTTGCATAATTAATATCAAAATTATTATAATAATCCATTAAATTAATTCTATTTTCATATATATCTTCTAATAATTCATCTGACATATCTGAAATTGATGAAGATATTTCTGATATACTTATTGTTGTACTATTGTCTATATTATCATCAATAATATTATTTAATATATTATTATTTTCATTTAATTCATTAATTATTTCATTTGAATCATTAATTATTTCATTAATTATTTCATTTGATTCATTAATTATTTCATTAATTATTTCATTTGATTCATTAATTATTTCATTTGATTCATTTATTAACTGATTCTGATTAAATAATGCTCTACAATTTGGACAAGTATTATAATTTTGTTTTATAACTTCAATAATACATGTAAAACAAAACGAATGACCACATGGTGTTGTACAATTATTTGTTATACCAATTGTATTATAACAAATTGAACATTCTTTTAATTCATTATTTTCTTTTAATTCATTATTTTCTTTTAATTCAATATTTTCTTTTAATTCATTATTTATTTCCATCTATAAAATATTATTATTAATATTTTATATTTTATACTTTTTATATATCAACTTTTATAGATTAATATTTCATTAGGTCTCTTAATTTATGTAATGAATATGTCATTGATCCTGTTAATATTAATCCCCAAAGTGTATCTGTCGTTATTATTTTGAGTGACCATTTATCTGGATATATTGCAGCATTTGTAAAATTATATACACCATACATTGCTAAACCTAATAATGCACCATAAGAAAATGAATTTTCTTGTGTTATATCATTTCTAGATAATAATAATGTTTGGATACTTATTATTATTAATAACCATGTTAAAACACCATATACATAATTAATATTATTTGATTTATCTAAAATTGGGTCATAAACTTCTTTATTTAATGTTAAATAAATAGAATCAAGTATAGTTATCATAACTAGACCTAAAAAAGTTATTGAAAAATTATTATTCATTATATTCTATATGTATATATAATTTTTTTTTATTAATTAATTATAGTAATAAAATTAAATAATGTCTATAAATGAATATATTAATAATAATTATTATTATAAAACAAAATTACATTATATAATATTATATTGTAAATGTCTTATAGAAAATGATAATTTTTTAAATTATTGTATTTCTAAAAATAATTCTAAAAAAAATGGCAAAACTATAATTTATATGAAAATTTTTAATTATAATAACATTGAGGATAATAATATATATTTATATCTTGTTTTTACACATAATAATGTATTGATTAAAGGTAATATTTATGATAATAATAATTTTTATTATATAAATAAATACTATGTTTCATCTTTTACTTATAATAACCAAAATTATAATAATGTAATTTTTTGTAAAATTAATAATACAGACTATTTCTAATTAATTTATTATTTTAGATAAAATACAAATATACATTATAACACTATTATTTTAAAGATTCTATAATGATACAAAGATCATTAATATTTCTATGCAAAAAACTACATTTTTCTTTTTTACAACCACCTCTTTTCCAATTATTACAAACTTGAACTAATCTTAAATCATGTGAATATCTACAATAAGATTCAAATTTACAAGATCCTACAATCTCATTTCCTAAACCAAAATATTGACTACATGGCTTTCCAGGTTTTTCTAATTTTTTATAATTACCTTTTAATTCTTTTTTTTCATTTATAATAAAACTATCTAAATTAACTCCGGATAACCATGTAGGAAGAGTTTTTGAAACAAGACGTGCATTCAATGCTGCATAAACTAACGATAATATTTTAACTACTTTATAATGTGTGCATATACCCCGCAAATTATATATTGGTTTTAGTGATAAAACACAATCTGCTTTCCAACCATTTTCTTCATTCAAACAAATTGGTAGTTGTAGCTGAATTTCTCCAGATTCTTTACCATCTGTAAAATATTGATGAGAACAAAATCCAATAGGTGATGTTTTAGCTATTTTAACTGATTGTGATATACCTAATTTAATTAATTTAATTAATTCATTTGATTCTATATTACTAAATTCTGAAGGAAAATATCCTATTTTTTTAATGTCTTTTTCTTTTTCATTTAATAATTCATAAATATATGAATCAGAAATTATTACATTTAAATTTGAATTAAATATTATATTTTCATTTTTTACTTGTATTCCATTAGTTGGAAAAAAGAAATTAGCCATTTGTAAAGGAAAATATCTTTTGTCAGGATAAGGTAATGAAAATGGAAACATTTTTGATAATTTTAAATTTTTATTATTTAAATAATAATGAATTTCACTTTCCAAACATACCAATACACATTTCCATGGACGGAATGATAATGTCGAATCCCATTTATTACCTTTTTCATGTTTAACTAACATAGCATAAATTCCTTGACCATTTGAATTAAATAATCCTGTATGAAAAATCATAGCATATATGACATTCTGTTTATCTTCAGATTCATTATATAATTTTTTTTCTTTATTTAAACTTGGAAGAGAAAATTTAATAGGAGTATTATATTGTGGTGATCCATCTAGATTACATTTAAGCTCACATTGATCAGCTGAAATTTTACTTAAATCACATAATCCAATAACAAGACCATTTTCTAAAGAAAAACGTAATATATAATTTAAATTATTAATTAATATTGATTCTTTTTTTAATATATTATCTTCTTCCATTAATCTATTAAAAGTATTAATTTTACTATAATAATCTACTATAAATTTAATAACTTTATTTTCTTTAGAGGTAACTTCTATTTGTCTCCAATCCATTTTACTATCTTCATTTAAATGTAGTGATGTTGGATATTGAAATTTACAATTATAATTTTCTATACGTGATACACTATCATCAGATATGCTTGATATATCATCATTGTAATCGTGAGTATTATTAAAATTAAAATTATCTTTACAAATTAAATCAATATTTGATTTCTCAAATATTGATTTACTAAAAAATGATTTTTCTATAGAATTATTAAATATTGGTATTAAACTAGAATCACTACTTGGTGTTTCAAATATAGATTCATCTAATACAGATTTAAAAATTGAACGATCAAGTGATAATCCAAAAATACTATCGTCAAATAATTGATTATATGACATTTTATTTAAATAATATCTGGATATTTTGAATTTAATAATTGTTTGACATAGATAATGTAAATTTCAATTTTTATATTTAATAATTAATTAAAAATTGATTTTTATATAACATTTAATAATTTAATATAATTACTTATAATGATAATTAAAAATATTAAAACATTCCTAGAATTTGAAATTATTAAATCACAATATATTAATATTATTATTAATGTATCTTTTAAAAAATGCATTCCGTGTATTCAAATTAAACCTAAAATAGAAGAATTCATTGTTAATAAAAATATTATGGATGCAATTTATATTATATTAGATAGAGATGATTACTTATTAGATGAACAATTTGAAGAATTATTACAAGTAACTAAGTTTCCACATTTTAGTTTTATTAAAAATGGTATTAATATATTTTCAATTACATCTTCTAATTATGATCTAGTTTCTCAAAATTTAAATAACCTTATTACACAAAATTGTAATGAAAAACTAACTTTAACTGATGATTTTTAATAATCTAATAATAATTAAAAAAAATTGAATTTTTATATCGTTGCATTTTAAATAAATAATATTATTTAATAATGACAAAATCTAATACTAATTCATTGAAAGAATTGCAAGATATGTTTCCGACTATGGATTCATTTTTAGATACATTACCAGTTTTAAAAAAATATATATATGACTGTGATTCAACTGGAAAACAAATAACTAGATTAAATATTGTAATTGTAAATATTCGTCATATTATTGGTTGGAATAATTTTAATAATGTTTATGAATCATATATCGTCGATTTAGCAAATGATCAGAATATGTATGAAATAATGAATTATGTTGATTGTAAACCTTTACTTAAACTTTTATTAAAATGTATGGTAGAAATTTTGTGGATAATAACGGAAGATATTTTGAAATCTCCTATGCTTTTAGATGACGAACCAAATACAATTAATATTGATAGTGTAAAAAAAAATATTTATTCTCTTGTATCAGCATAAAATTAATTCGATTAATTTAATTTTATATATAAATAAAAAATATATTTTAGCTATGTATTTTTATACAAGATTCATCTTTATCGTATTCTTTTATCAAAAATTGTTTTATTTTTTCTCTATAATCACCCATAAATATATATACTAAATTTTTATCATTTATTTCTTCAACAGATTTCAGACATCCACCTATACCAAATTTATTTTTTACTTTTGATAAAAATTCTTTTTCATCTTTTGAATCTTTAAATTCTAATCCACTTATTATTGTTGTGCATTTTTTTGCATTTCGCATATGCTTATGGATATGAATTTCATCATTGAAATTTATATTAAAATTATTATTTAAGCTATCGTCATCAAAATTATTTAAATTATTTATGTTATTAATATTATCATCATTCAAATTTTGATCATTTAAATTTTCATTATTATCTAATTCTGAATCTGAATCTGTATCGTACATTATATATTTATATTAATATTAATTATTATATTGTTTAACTATTTTTATTTATTTATCAATTTTTATTTAATATTATTTAATATTATACTACTATATTCTTCAAAATTACCATTGAATTTTTTAATATCATTGTTTTTTAATTCATAAATTGTTATATCTTCTAATGACTCAATAAAATATATATCATGAGTTATTATTATTATTGAACCATTGTAATCATTTAATCCTTTTATTAAACCATCTATACTTTCTATGTCTAAATGATTAGTTGGTTCGTCCATTAATATTAAATGTGGATTTAATATTTGTATTGATGCTAAAGAAACTCTAGCTTTTTGTCCACCTGATAAATTAGATATTTTAGTTGAAGGTAAATCTATTAATTCATTTTTTTTAATACCTAATTTCCCTAATATTTTTCTACATTCACCATTATCATATTTTGAATTTAATTCTTGTATATATTCTACAGGTGTTAAATTTAAAGGTAAATTATCAATTATTTGTTGATGATAGTAACCAATTCTTACTCGATCATCGCGTATTATTGTTCCAGATGTTGGTTTTATTATATTAGATAAAAGCTTAAATAATGTTGTTTTACCGCTACCATTTGGACCAACAAGTACATATCTTGATTTAGAATCTATTCGCAAATTTAATGAATTGTATATTTTATTATTATTATAACTAAAATTTATATCCATTAAATCATATATTTTTTTATTTAATTCTTCTACCTCTTCAAATTCAATATTTACAATATATTGCATCGGTGGTCTAGTAATATTATTTTTCTTTATAAATTCTTCTACTTCTTTTTTGGGTGTTGATTTTTTTCTTAATTCTTCTATCCTCTTTTGAAATTTTTCATATGTTGTTGTAAGTTCTTTAGTGAATGTATTTATCATACGATTTAATGAATCATAATTACCCTTTACCGTATATACTTTTGTACCAGTTAATTCAGGATTACCAACATACCATATATAATCGGATATTGTATTTATTAAATGTATTTGATGAGTTATTACTATTAAACTTTTATTATAATAAGTTAAATAATCTGTTAACCATATTACTGCATCTAAATCTAAATGATTTGTTGGTTCATCTAATATTAAAATCTGCGGTTTTCTTAATAATGCTTTCCCTAATGCTAAACGCATCCTCCAACCTCCAGATAATATTGATACTTTACTTTCTAAATTATTAAAACCTAAACCTGTTAAAATCTTCTTAGATTCTGCTTCGTATTTATCCCATTCCATATTATGAATATATTCACTTGATTTATTATATATATCTAGTTCTTCGTCTGTTAAATTATCTTTATTTTCTAATTCTTTCGTTATTTTATAATTTTTATTTAATTCTTCATCTGCATTTAATATAAAATCTAATATATCCATATTTTCATCACCAATTTCAATATCCTGATCAATCATTAATATATCTATCCTACTTTCTTCAGTATTCTTTAATATTATATTATTATATATCCTCTTTAATAATGTAGTTTTTCCACAACCATTCTTACCTACTACACAATATCTAGTTTCGTCGTTTATTACAATATTAGATTCATTTATTAATTTCTTACCATTTATTAATACTTCTATTTTATCTGTATATATAGTTTGCTTGTTCATATTTTCATCTTTATTTTTTAATTTTATTATTTTTTTATCTTCTCTCATTTTTAATCGATCTTTTGTATTAACTTTTTCTTTAATATCTTTAACTTTTACTAGTTCTGTAATTTCCTTAACTTTTATTTCTTCTTTAGTTTCTTCTTTAATTTCTTCTTTAATTTCTTCTTTAATTTCTTCTTTTTCTTGATTAATATTATTTAAATTAGAATTGCAAGTAGAATTTGAATCTGAATCTGAATCTGAATCTGAATCATAAATTGATTGAAATCTGTTAGTTTTAATTATCTCTTCTTCATCTGATGAATTATCATAATTACTTATATCCATAATAATTTTTATATATAAATATAAATAAACATATATCTAAATATTTAATAAAAAATATTTTTTATTAAATTTAAAATTCGGAATAACATAAAAATTTTGAATTCTCATAATCTACATTAAATTTATTAGGAATATTATTTTTTACATTTATACATTCTTGCTTGATATGATGTCCACAATCAATTATTATTTCTTTATCCCAATTTGGATAATTTCTATCTAAATATATTTTATATTCATTTGGTACATTTATAAAAATATCATTAAACTTCATTTTTTTTAAAGGGAATATTTCATTTATATTTTTAAATGCAGATTCTGGCCAAAAATTTGTTAATATTTGATATTCTTTATCTTTGTATTCAAAAACCATTATATCAATGAACATATTACTATTTTTTTTCTTAAATTTATATCCAAAAAATACTTCTTCAAAATAATAATTATTATCTGAATAATTTTCTATGCTTGAAATATTATTATATAAAGCTAATATTCCTAAATCAATATCATCATCAAATGGAATTAATCCTCCATGTCTTACTGATCCAATAAGTGTTCCACCTATTGAAAAATAATCTATTTTATTTTTATCTGCAAAATAAATAAAATTTATTAATAAATCTTTTAAATCATATAAATTATTTTTTGTTAATACTAAATGATCAAATTTACATGGTTTATTTTTTTTTTTATTTAATACTATATTTTTATTTTCATTTTCATATAATTTAAAATTTTCAATTATATGTTTTGATATTAATATTGATATTAATAATATTGTCAATAATATTAATATTATTATTTTTTTTTTCATATATATATTATTTTCATTTATTATTTTTATTATTTTTATTTATCTAATAAAAATAATAATAAATTTTTAATTTTTTCTAATTTTAAATAAGACATTCCATATTCTACTTCTTTATTTTTCATTTTTATTTTACTATATAAATATCTTTCATTGTCATTTTCATTAACATTTACATGTTGCTCATAATTCATTTCCATATTTGATATACCTTCTATTGAATTAATATTTTTAATACCTTTCTGTTTATTAGGTTCATTCTTATATAATTCATCATATTCATCTATTATTTTATTATACTCTTCCTTATTAAAAGTTTTTTCAACCATTTCTTTGTACTCACTATATCTACTTAAATTATCTAAACATATTTCAAAAAATATATTAGTATCTTCCTCATTATCTTCATCTTCCTCATTATCTTCATCTTCATCATTATCTTCCTCGTTATCTTCATCTTCCTCATTATCTTCATCTTCATCATTATCTTCATCTTCATTTTCATTATTATCTTGTGATTTATCAATATCATCTTTAATTAAAAAATCATCTAAATCTTCTTGTACATCATAATATTCGTTAGTCCAAATATTTTTTATATTATCTAAAAAGTTATTATTATTATTTAATGATTTATTTTTTTTAACATTATCTTGAGATTTATTATTTTTATCTTTATTTGTATCAAACATTGATAATAAATTTGTAAAATCATTATTTTTCATAATATTACTAAATTGTGTTAATGTATCATTATTTTCTAACTCTTTTAATATACTCGAAATATTATCTAATTCATTATTAGTAGTAGAATTATTTTTTTTATCTTCAGTATTTAATAACATATTTAAATCTAATTTATCTTGAAAATTTTTATTATAATTAATATCCATTATTTTTAATCCTTCAAGTGGATCAATTAAATATCTTATGTTAATTTTTTCATTAAATTCTAATTCATTTATTAATTCGTTATCTAATTTACTATCTTTAATATATATTTCATCTATTTTTAATTTATCTAAATTAAATTTAATACATACTGGAATAAACATTTGCATAAAAAAGTTTGAAAATAATCCAAATCCTGGATTAAAATAATTTATTAAATTTTTAATAATTTCGTTATAACTATTATCTCCAATAATACATAATTTGTTTTCTTTATTTTTTCTTAAATAAAATGGAAATTTTTTCTGATCATATGTTATTACAACATAATCTATTTTCTCATTTTGAAATTTTTTTTTGGAATATTCAATGTTAAAATCTTGGTTAAAATCTTTCATCTTTAATTATTATAAAATCATATATTTTAAATAATTTTTAATAAAAACACTTTAAAATATTAAAATTATTATTCTATAAATAAAAATTTTAAAAATATGAATTTTTTAAATAAATTAAATAATATTCAAGAAAATATTAATATTTTAGAAAATAATATTAAATTTAAATGTAAAATTATATTGCCTGCTAATTTTTTAACAACGTATTATAAATATAAGTTAACTTTAATTATTTTATTTAATGATTCAAATTTTTACTATGATTGTTACAATATATTAGATAATGAAAATACAGAAATATGGATTTATGAACATTGTGATTTAATAAATAATTATATTAAATTTACTAGTAATTTTTATAACATTATTAAAACTGGATTTTTTTATGGTTTTATATCTTTTATACAATATAAATTGAGTAAAATTATACTTAAAAAAATTAATAATATTTGGTATTCTGATTATTTCTTAAATAAAATCTATAATCATAAAAAAAAATGTACTTTACAAGAATTAGAATTCATATTAAATATTATAGAACTCGTATATTATAAAATTTATATTAATAATTATGATAATGATACTATTATTAATGAAAAATCTTTACTAGACAATAATTATTATATTGACAATATTTATAAAAAAAAATTATTGTATCAAAAATATTTTAATTCTTTACATAAAATTTAAAAATTTATTATTCAATTATTTATTGATTAATATTTTATTTATTTGTTGATCCAAAACCACCAGCATCTCTTTTTGTTTCAGATAATTCATCCACAAATTTAACACTAAATTCAGATAAATCTGGTGCAACTATCTGGAATAATCTATCATTTTTTTTTATTTGAACATTTGTTTTATTATATGAAAATACTCTTCCTAATATTTCACCTCTGTAACTACTATCAATTAATCCTACTGAATGAGGCATTGATAATCCTAAATTACTTAAACTAGATCTCGATAATAATAAAAATCCACTGTTTTTTATCATTTTTTCAATGCTAATAATTGTTTTATCTTCAACTGTGATTTTATTGTAAATTTTTAACATCTCACATTTAATATTTGAACCTATCTGTGCGTATGTTTTGTCATCATATACTGTTGGCTTAATAATCATGTCTTCTTTAACATATATATCGTAACCAGAATTTCCAGTATTTTCATTAACTTCTTTATAATTTAATTTATCGTTTTCATCTATAAATTTAATATATAATATATATTCTGGTGTAGAATTAATTGTGTATTTGGTTGCCATTATTAACTTGTTGTTTTTATTTAATTATATATTTATTTATATTCAATTTTTATTTTACAATAAATAATTTATAACATTATTATATTATAAATTATTTATTATGGATCCTAAAATTATATTCATATTCATTATACTAAATGTTTTTATATACATTTATTCTCATGAACTTATTAATGGATTTAAAAATATATATAATATGATTACAAATGTTTTATTTGATAATAAATTAATTAAATTATCAAATGTTACTAATCATACAATTACTAATCAAAATGTTAATGCGCAATCAATTACAAATCCATCAGTTAATACATCAATGACAATTAAACCATCGGTTAATTTACCAACTGTTACTAATCCAGTAACTAGTAATAAAACTGTAACTAATCCAGTAACCAGTATGCCAAATGTTACTAATCCAGTAACCAGTATGCCAAATGTTACTAATCCAGTAACCGGTATGCCAAATGCTACTAATCCAGTAACTGGTATGACAAATGTTAACAATCCAGTAATTAGTAATAAAACTGTAACTAATCCAGTAACTGGTATGTCAAATGTTACCAATCCAGTAACTGGTATGCCAAATGTTACTAATCCAGTAACCAGTATACCAAATGCTACCAATCAAGTAACTGGTATAACAAATGCTACTAATCCAGTAACTGGTATGCCAAATGTTACTAATCCAGTAACTGGTATGCCAAATGTTACTAATCCAGTAACCGGTATATCAAATGTTACCAATCTAGTAACTAGTATGCCAAATGTTACCAATCCAGTAACTGGTATGCCAAATGTTACTAATCCAGTAACCAGTATACCAAATGTTACTAATCCAGTAACCAATATATCAAATGTTACCAATCCAGTAACTGGTATGCCAAATGTTACTAATCCAGTAACCAGTATACCAAATGTTACTAATCCAGTAACCAGTATACCAAATGTTACTAATCCAGTAACCAATATATCAAATGTTACCAATCCAGTAACTGGTATGCCAAATGCTACTAATCCAGTAACCGGTATGCCAAATGTTACTAATCCAGTAACCGGTATGCCAAATGCTACTAATCCAGTAACCGGTATGCCAAATGTTACTAATCCAGTAACTGATATACCAACTATTGCTAATTTATCAAATAGTTCGCCAACAATAAAAAATATAATAAAAAAATATTGCAATACAAACGCTACAATAAATATAAATAACAATAATTATCTAGAATACAACAATAAATCATTTGAAAGTTGTAGTAATATAATAATTAATAATGATTTAATAAATAGATTCAATATGTTATATTACTATTCATCAACAATACCTGGACAAGTATTAAATAAATATAATAATTATGTATATCCGTTAAATAAAGATAATTGGTATAATATTATTTTTGATCCTAATACTAAAATATTAAATGTTATAAATATGTATAATAAACCAACACCAACAATTACTAGACCACAAATAACTTATCCACTAACAACTACTCCAATTATAAATGATTCTATAAACACACCGCAAATAACTTACTCATCAACAACTACTCCAAATTTAAATGAATCTATAAATACTCCACAAGTAACTTATTCATCAACAAGTACTCCAAATTTAAATGAATCTATAAATACTCCACAATTAACTTATTCAACAACAACTACTCCAATTATCGATAACAAAAATAATAAATCACGAGTAACTTATATACCATTAGGTACCCCACAAATGACTTATTCACCAAATAGTATTCCTATTATAAATGAAAATATTAATGTGAATATAAATACTCCACAACAAACTTATTCACCTACAACTCCTCCTATTATAAATGACGATACTAACTTACCAAAAATAACTTATTCATCAACAAGTACTCCAAATAATATGAATGAATCTACTATCACACCAACTAATACGCCACAACCATTGAACAGTACATTAACAAATACAACTCCACCAATAATAGATAATATTATTAAAAAATATTGTGAAATAAATAATACTGAAAATAATACAATAATTATAGATAACAATAATTATTCAAAATACAATAATAAATCATTTGAAAGTTGCAACAATTTAAAAATTAAAGATGATATAATAGAAAAATTCAATATATTATATTACTATTCATCACCTAGACCTGGAGCAATATTTGATAAATATAATAATGCAGTATATATTTTAGATCAAGATACATGGTATAATATGAATTTTGATCCTAAAACAAAAATATTATCAGTTACAAATATGTATCAATAATTAATCTTCTATTGTATTTTCATTTTTTTGTTGTAATTTTTTAACAAAAAATCTTTCTTTTACAGGATCGTCAATTAAATTAACAATCCATCTATTATAATTTAATAATTTATCCATCATTATACCATCTGTAGATACCACTTTATAATTATTTAACTTATATATTATACCACCTAAATATCTTTCACAATCTTCAGATTCACGTCTATATATAATTATAATATCTTTTGTCATATCTAAAAATTCTAATATTTTAATTTTATTTAATATAAATGAATTACAACAACACATAGTAAAATCATTTATTCTATCTAGCATATTTATTTTTCTTAAAACATTAAATATATTTTCATTATAATCAGAAGAAATAGATATTAAAGTATTAATAAAAGATGCTAATGTATTATTATTAATCATAACATTAAAATCAAATTTATTTTTAAGTATAAAATTGTCTTGTGTAAATATGTAATATTCATATTTTTCTAATAAATTATTTTGAATTATATAATTAATACCTACTTTATAAGCACCTAATTCAAATTTACATTCTGTATCATTTATTAAAAATAGTACATTAGTATAATTTTTAAATACATTTTTAATATCGTCTAAATATTTTGAATTATTATCAACAATTATAATTAAACTATCATTATAAAATTTATTAATATTGTCTACATAATATTTAATATATGACTCATAATTTCTATAATATCTATGAGCTATAATAAAACAAAGTTTATAATTATCCATTATTTATATTATACATTATAAAATATTCTTATTTATAAATATATTTTTTATAATATATATTTATATTATATCTATGTATTTATCATGCAATAATGCTGAAATATTATTTAGTGAAGAAGATAATTCAGATATAAATGTTTTAAACATGTTAATAGAATATATTAACATAATTTACAATAAAATATATCAAAATGGTAAAGATATTCGTAATTTAAAATATGAAGAATTAATTAATTATTTTTCAAATTTGGAATTAAATAGTAAATTATTTTATTACACATATGGTGACATGTATTTATTAATTAGGAAATATATTAGAATAGATGATAATTTAAATAAATATTTTTTATTTTATGAAGATATTAAATTCTATGATCCAAATATTAACAATAATGATTTAAAATTAGAATATAAAAAAATAGAACAAGATATTGCCAAAACTACTAAAAAAGATATAATTGGTAATTGGAGAAATAATATTATAGAACATACGGTTAAAGAAATAAATGATGATTTTTTTAAAAAATATTTTCAAAAACAAAAAATAAATAGTATTGAATATAATGTACTAGATTTAATTGCATTAACTAATATATTAATATTAAATGAAGCTTCAGAATATTATAAATATGAATTATATGTATATTTATGCAAATTAATAGAAAATTTACAAAATAAAAATAAAATAAAAACTAATAGTATCTTAGATGGTGTTATTGAAAATAAATTAAATGAACAAATGATAGAAGATTTAAAAATATCTATTAAATACTTGAAAGATAATATATTATTTGATCCATTAATATTATCAGAAAATTATCCAGAATTTATTTTTTTAACTAGATATGATAATTTATTCAAAAATAATAATATTAAACCTTATAGAACACAAATTGAGGTTATTGTTAATATTATTTATAGTAACATTAAAGAAAAATTTGATAATTGTGGTAATTTAATTACATTGAAATCTATTACTGGTGAAGGTAAAACTACATTAGCCATTCCATTAGCAATATTAGCTAATAAAATAAAACATCATTCTGGAACTAATTTTAATAATAAAAAATTAGAAGTTATATATTGTTGTAATTCTAAACTTAAATCAAATATGATACAAATTATAAATAATGCAAAGGCTATTAATTTACCTTTTGCTGTTGCATGTACTGGTGATAATGATCAATTAAATATTAAAATTTTAAAAAAAAATAATACTACAATATCAAAAGATAAAAGATTATTAATTGTAGCAGATATTAAATCAACAGCTTTATTACTTAAAAAAGCTTATGATAAAAATAATAATATTGGACAAGTTAAAACAAATGGTAAAATTGAATATGGTAAAGAATTTATATTATTTTTTGATGAACCTACAGCGTTTTTAGATTCAGATGATATTGAATTAAGTGATTTATATAATATTTTAAAATATATGCCTATAAATACAATTTTAGCATCAGCAACATTACCAGAAAATAATTTATTAGAAAAACTTAAAAGTTATTATTTAACAAGATATAATAATAGATATTATAAATTAATAATTTCAGAAAATTCACAAATAGGATCAGAAATATATGATTTCTCTGGAAAAATTTATTTAACTAATCAAAATATTAATTCATTTGATGAATTTAATAAAATAATTGATAAAGTTAAATATAATTTATTTATTAAAAAAATATATACACCATTTACAACTTCTCTTTTATGGAATAAAATATATAGTTTATACAAACAAGAGCCTCCAAAAATTAATTTAGATAATATAGATAATTTTAAAGTAAAATATATAAATCCATCACAAATAAATCAAAAAAATATTGAATCAACTGCATTATCTTATTTAAATAAAATAAATAATGATCATAATCAAGAAAATCTATCTTTTTTTAATGAAATAAATCATTCTTCATTTTCTGTTACCTTAACAAAATTATATGAATTAAAAAAAGTATTTATTTCACAAACTTTAATAATTACTAAAGAACCAATAAGCTTTATTAAACAATATTTTAGTAATGAAATTAACTCATTATTAAAAAATATTAATAACAAGTTTAATAAACAATATGAAAGCATGAATGATTTTATTAGTAATATACAATTATTTGATATAAGTGATCTTATTTTACAAAATAATGATGTTCATCATAAATTATATGATCCAAGAATTATTGATTGGAATAATTTAGTACTATATGATAATAATATTATTATTGCATTATTATTAGGAATAGGTATTTATGATCCAGAATATGAAAATCCTGAATATATTAAAACTATTATTAAATTAAGTAATAAAGGTATGTTGTCATATGTTATTTCTAATACAGATATTTCTTATGGAACTAACTTTAAAATAGAATATATTATTATTGACAATACTTGTTTTAAAGATGCTGAAAATCATTCTATAAACACTTTATTTCAATTAATATCTAGGGCCGGTAGAAGAGGAATTTCTTGGAAAGCTTCTATTTATTGTGATTCTAATGTAATTAATATTATTAAAAACTTCTGTAAAACAAATATATTAACTATAGAAGATAATAAATTTAATGAAATTTTAGAAAAACTTTTTAAAGAATTTAATGTCACTTTAATTGATACAAATAATGATACTCTTTTTGATGTACTAAATGAAGATCCTCTTATTAATATTAATAAAAATAATCAAACTATTAATTCAATTGTAAAAAATGATTATTTGGATATTACATCGACTAAATCTGAAAAATTAAATGAATTAAATGAATTAAATGAATTAAGTAAAATAAAAGTAGGAGGAAATTTATTTAATTATAATAATTTTATTAATCCAACACTACCTAATAAAATTATAAAATTATTATAAAATTATTATAAATTACAAATTATAAAATTATATATTTTAAATATATATAAATGGATTATCATAAAAAATATTTAAAATATAAATTAAAATATATAAATATGAAAAATACAATCAAATATGGTGGTAATATGCAACATAAAAATATATTTAATCCAACATTACCTAATAAAGAAATTAATAATGAAATAACTAGTGAAATACAAGATAAAATAATTAATCCAACATTACCTCTTAAAGAAATTAAAAATGATTTTACTAGTGAAAAATCTGATCTTCAAACTTAAATAAGTTTTTATTTGTATATAGAAATATAATGTTATTATATATTTCTATTTTTTATGAATATTAAGAAAAGATATAACGATTTTATAAATATTATCGATAATAATAATAAAATTATTTTAAAAAAAGAAGTTGTTAATACAAAAAAAATATTAATTGATACATTGAATGAAAATATGACATTGAATCAATTAATAAATAATAATATAGAAAATAAAATAACTAATAAAAATAAGTTAGAATGTATTTGTTTTACATCTAATTCTAATACTAATGAAAATAATAATACTTATGAAAATAATACTAATAATAATGAAAGTGGTACTAATAAAAATGATAATAATACTAATAATAATGAAAATGATACTAATACTAATAATAATGAAAATGATATTAATACTAATAATAATGAAAAGAATGATAATGATAATGAAAAAGATATTATTGATATTAATTTTGATGATAAAAGTATTAAAAATAATAATATAATTATAGAGAATGATATTATTAATAATATAAATATAGAGAATGATATTGATAATATAGAAAATAATAGTGAAATCAAAACTGAAAACAAAATAGCAGATGAATTTTATATGTTATTTAACAATGATATAAAGATATTTGAAGAAGAAGATTTAAATTCAACATATAGACAAATAAATAATTTAGAGAAAATGTATAATAAAATAATATCTAAAAAAATAGAAGGTGAAAATATTTTAGAAAAAAATAATAAAAATAATAAAAAAAATAAAATTAAGGGTAATTTATTAAAAATAATATGTTTTGATTTAGAAGAAATAGTATTTGTAGAATCAACTAGAGGTTTTAATATTAAAGAAAATATTTTTAAAATAAGAATGGATAAATTAAAAGAAAAATTTGGATTATATGATATTAAAGATAAAAATATAACAATTGGTTATATTTATAGAAATTTTAATAATCCAAAATCATTCATAAATACTGATATGAATACACATTGGTTAAATATTTCTAAAATAGATAATAAAATATCAGAAGTTGAATTACGTCCTAAAAGTAAATTATTACAATCATGTTTAAAAAATCTAGCAACAAATAATAAATTCAAAAAGAAAATAAATGATGAAATTATTAGAGCATTTAAAAAAACTGTAGAAATAAATAATAACTTAATTATAGATATAATATTTTATACAAAAAATAAAATTATTAATATATAATATAGTATAATGAATACAGATTATAATTTAGAAAATCAAAAAATAAGACAAGATAATTTCGAAAAAAAATTAAATAATAGATTAGTCAAATGTAAAAATGTAGAAAATTACGCTGATAAACAAAATACAATTTATGATCAAGATAATAATATGATTTTATATGGAATAAATAATAAAATGGCTGCATTTGGTGTATCAGATGGTACATGTAATCAATTAGATCAATTATTATATACTAATAATCATATATGTGGAGCAGGAGCAGCAGGTGCTAATCCTTGTCGTTTAGAAAGATTTGAAACAAATAATAATAGTTTTTTAATTACAGATAACATAGTAATTATATTATTAATTTTATTATTAATAATTATAATTTACAATAAAAATTGATTTTTTATAATATTAAACATATAATAAATATATTTAATATTATTTTTTAAATATGGAGGAAATTGAAAATGAACGTATTAAATCTTTACCAACAAGTCCATTTGATATTAATGGTATTGAAAAAATTAAAGAAATAAATACTAATATTACTAATGCTCAAAATGAATATAAAAATACATTATTAAAATATAATAATTTATATGAATTATTATTAAGTAAAAAAAAAGATTATGAATACTATAAAAATATTTATGGTAATTTACAAGATAATAGTGATACTGGAGATTTATTGGATAGATTAAATAATATTCAAGACGAAATTAAAACTATTGATGAAAAAACAACTACTGCTAATTTAGAATTACAAAACAAAGAAGATACAATACGTTTTTTACAATTACAAAATGCTATCTTACTTGAATTAAAATCTCAAAAATTACAATTAGCTAGTAATGTTTTTTATTCAACTGAAGATGCTAAATGTGATGTTTGTTATGATAATTTAATTGATATTGATGGTTCTAAACATAATTGGAGAGTTCGAACTTGTGGACATGTTGGATGCAATAATTTAAAATGTGCAGCAAATAGTAGCTTTAATTATCTAGGAAGAGCTCTTACACAAACTAAAACATCTACATCATGTCCTTTATGTAGAAAAACAGTGAGAGGTATATTTCAAGGAGGTAATAACTTATCAGTAACTCCTAAACCTAAAAAAATTAAATTAATTAGATCTTTTACTCAACAAATAGATTATGATTATTTAAATGATTTAAATGATTTAAATGTCACGAATAATCTAGATATTTCAAATGATTTTACTTATTTTACTAATTATAGAGCTGAACAAGTACCAGTTAGAGTTAATATTACAGAAAATACTTTTAATCAAAATTTTAATCATGATATTACTCAAGGTATTAATCAAAATATATTTAAATCTTATTTAATTAAAATTAATAATTCTATTCATCCTAATACTGCAGTTATTGCTACTGAAGTAATTGATCAAGATCTATCTATCTCAAAAGGTATTATTATTATTCTTGATATTTCTGGATCAATGCATATTCATATTGATAATATTATTAAAACATTTATTATACAAATTGATTCGTTATCATCTAATGATTATTATTCTTTAATTGTTTTTAATGATAATGCTTTTACTATTATTGCATTCGAAAAAGCTACTAGTGAAAATAAAATTAAATGGATATCTTTAATTAAAAAAATTAAAAGTTATGGATGTACTTCTTATACTTCTGCTATTGATGAATTAACAATTTTATTAAACGAAATTAATCAAAAATCAACTGAAATTCTTTCTAAAACTAGAATACTTATTTTAGGTGATGGTGATGGTTCTCTCGATTTAAATTTACTTGAACCATTACATAATTTAAATATTCCTCTTTATGGTATTACTGTCGGTAATGATATTAATGTTGAAACAATTAAAAATATTATTGGATTGAGTTCTTTTAATCAAGGTAATTATAGACATTATAATAATGAAACTATTAATGAAACTATTAATGAAACTATTAATGAAACTATTAATGAAACTATTAATGAAAATGAATTACTTGAACATTTAACATCCATGGATTTATTAGCTAAAACATATGTAAAAGATGTTAAAATTTATGTTAAAAATGCATCTATAGATTCATCAAGTGTAATTAAACATGAAAATAATGAGAATGAGTTAAATTATAATTATCATGGTCCTGGAATCAAACGTATTAGATTAATTGATTTTAATGATTCTACTCAAATTAATATTTCCTATCAACATAATAACAATCATTATAATGTTGATTATGTTATTTGTGAAGGAGATCAAGTAATACTTTCACACTTTTGTTCATATAGAAAAACAGGTAATCAAATATTAGAATGTATTGAAATTCAAGAAATTGATAATATAATTAGTTCAATAAATTCCGAAACATATGGTGAAAACACTGACTTATTATTTAAATTAGCAAATATTAAAAAACAAGAATTATCTTTACAAAATTCTAATTCCTATCAAAATTATGAACAAATACAAAATTATACTCAAAATACGATTGCTTCTATTTCTGCAAGAACAAATTCACTGAATGTGAGAAGATCTGTTTCTGGTATTTAATCAAGATTAAAACAAGTAATATTTTTATTTAATTCTAAAATATCTAATATTTTATCATAAGATAATTTATCTTTATTATTTTTATACAAATTAATAAATTTTATATATATATTAATAAGTTCTTTATTATATAAATTAAGAGAAATTCTTTGTAATATATGTAAGTAAATTTCATGATTTTTTTGTAATTTTATATTATTAATAATTATATATTTTACAAGATCTTTCTGAACTTTAATATTTTTAGATATACTTGAAAATAAAAAACTATAATTTTGTAATTTTATATCTTTAATATATAATTCTTTCTCTATTATTTGATTGTAAATATCTTCATTGATATATTGAAAAGATTCTATTATGTTATTTACTATGTTTGAATTACTATTATGTATTAAGTTATATATTCTTATTGTATATTCTGGATAATAATTATTCATGATCTTAAATAATGATCTACTTAAATAAAAATTTTCATTTTTTATATATTTTTCATAATTTTTATTAAATTGTTCTTTGCAAAAATTTATTATTTTTTCTTCTTTCAAATATATTGTTAATAAAATTAAACTACAATTTATTAAATCTTCTTTATACATACTATCTTCATTTATAAATTCTTTTACTTTTATTATTAAATATTT
>Ga0136644_10001200_pt1 | contig 20643 bp, 22 predicted proteins | sample C_130820_EF_Meta_FD_94780 | JGI IMG/M metagenome (GOLD analysis project Ga0136644, IMG submission 94780) | Freshwater microbial communities from Lake Croche, Canada to study carbon cycling - C_130820_EF_MetaG (v2) (version 2) | ecosystem: Environmental > Aquatic > Freshwater > Lake | place... | reverse complement strand
TTTTTCAACGTACGCCGATTTTTACGCGAGAACCCACCCGACACCTTTTTGTTGCGATGAGCGGTTCTCTTTAGCGCCATTATATAGTAGAAAGATAAAATAATATATGATTCCAATATAACTAGTACGAATAATATGGACCTATTGCGACTATTTTTTATTCTATTTTTAATTTTGACCTTTTTGGCTGGAATCTATGTTATCCTCACGCCCCAGCGTATGATCGAGAAACTGTCGGGGGGATCTGAGTCAGGGTCTCATGAGTCGATCGGGTCAGATTGCCCTGATCTTCTTGTGCAAAAGGGCGATCGATTGCTCCTCTATAACAGCAAGAAACCCGAAAGCGCCACTAACCCCATACCCTTCTACAACCTCGACGAATACATCTATTATTTGGCTCAACAGCGTAAGAACGGCAACGACTGCCCTATCCTCTATTTACAACAAGAAAACAACGCCCAAGGTCAAGATGTTTATCGTATACGTCCGAGCCCTTTCGACCCCCAGGGTGGACTTCCCCCCATCACCAATTTGAACCAGCCTGCTACGGGGCCAGTGACGGTCAAAGACGCTTCGCGCGAACATGGTCCTTACAATAAAAATAATTATAGCGGTTTTGACCCGACCAGCCAATATGTGGGGGTGTATACCAACATTGATGTAATCCACGACACGACCAGGGCAGTGCCGATGAGCGATAATCCCATGGATCCTAACTGGGGTGGGGTCGATGTCACAAATCAGGCGATCGAGTCGGGGAAATACGACGAGAACAATGTAGTGAAACCGATGTTATTTCAACCGAAAATGGCGTTTTTGCCCGTGCTTAATAAGGATTTAGGTCAGCCAAAAGATGTATTTTAAGCAGAGAACCTACGTCAAAAAACGCGAAGCGTTCTTAACCCCTTGCAAACCCTCCCTTAATTATGTTAACCGTGATGTTAAGATAATTTACAAAGATCCTTCGCTATTCACTAAGGGATGGGTCCTAGGTTCTCAACTTCATTGTGTGGCAGCGGATTAACTACCAAAAATGTATCGGTCTCTTCGATTTTTTCCAACACCTGATTATCATAAAAGTATGTTCTTGGAATAACCCGTGTTTTGTCTTTATCGCAAAAGAAGCTCGCGATCCAGCATAGAGTACTATTACTATGAATCAATGTGGGGCAGTCGCGCATGAGAGCAAAATCGCTCATTATATCACCTTGTACCATTATCGGGGACCATGGATCGAAGATTTTCACATATGCCCTCTCCCAGTCTTCGCGTAGCTTATCCGAAACGATATACAGTTTGCTTTTGGCGTCTCGGGGTATTTTCTCCAAAATATCCGTATAGTAGCTAGATGGTAAAATATCACTTGTTCTACCTGGTTCTCCAATACATTCTAAGTGAAAAAAATCGTCCAATCTTAGTGACATGACCACATCATTAGGGCTTAACTCCTGTTTGTGGGAAGCCGTAAAAAAGTCTTTGATATATATCTTTCTACATGTTCTGTCGTACCAGTAATCGTCGCTCGTTTTGAACATGTCAATCAAGACTTTACGGTAAGGGATGTACATGTCGCTTATTTGAAAATAACCAGTGCATACCATGTTTTTAGCTTTAACTTGTTCGTGCGAGTTGCCTTTCATGAGGATTTCCATTTCTCGGTCATTTACAAGATACACATTTGTATCTCTATCCTTTATTTCATTAAATGGAGCGTACGTATGACCATAGTGCAGCGACAGCAATTTGGCCGCCATGTATTGAATTATGTTATTGCCTGTTCTCCCTTCTATGGTAAAAGTAACAAAGGGCATAATAGAGTAAATAAATATACGAAATGGCTTTATATTTATTATAATTTTTAAAATAAAAGGAGACCGTAGGTTTCCCCCGCTTCCCTGCTCTAGATAAAATATTTCTTGATGTTCTCAATACTACTCTTACTGATCTTGCGTTGTTTACCGTTGGTTTCCATAGTAATATCGTTCAGGCAATCAGGGTTCTCCCTCAATGCTGCCAATAATTGGGGGAAGGTGGAGAACTTTTTCATGATGGTAATTGCCGTAACATTGCTGATTCCGGGGATCTGGGAGAGAACAATCTCGCCAATGTTCTCCGGGGTCACGTTATCCTTCTTAACCTTTTTCACAAAATTACAGTAATTTGTGATGTGAATAGGGCCATAACCACCTGCTTGTTTTTCCTCTCCTTCAGTGCCTTCTTCCACCGCGCCTTCCCCAACATGTGGGGTCAATGTATTTTTGAGAACTTCTGAACGGTAATACGGCAGACGCCCCTTCTCCAGTTCGCGGCCAATCTTCTCTGTAAGCGCCACAATCCATTCCCCGGTCTCATGTACACTCGCCGTCTTCATCACACTGAAGCCCTTGAAATACGAACAACTGGCCATCGCAGAATAAATCATCTTTCTCTTGACAGGTTCTCGAATGTTGGAGAACACACCCTCTAACAAATAAATGATGGAATGCGGTGGGAGGTTGCTCGTATTGACGAGACGATGCGACTGTTCCTCGTAACGCCCATCCTTGATCGATGCCAACATATCTTCGTAAGTTTTACGCTCAATAATTAATATGGTCTGTTTGTCGGCGTTTTGGATTAAAATGTCGCCGATCGGCAGGTTCTCCGTCACAACATCTATTTGTTTCAATTTATCTTCGGGGAGGTGCAACAGTGCTTCAAAGATTCTGTCGAATAACCCCCTCTCACGGATATCTACTACAATACGCATAAATGATACAAATGATATAATGCAGTAAGAAGCCATTATATCGTTTTACAAATATATAAACCGGTAACTCCCCATTTTTTACTAGTTAAGGGATATAAACCAGTAACAAACACCTGTTTACTAGTTAATGGATATAAACCACTAACAAACACCTGTTTACTAGTTAAGGGATGGGGTTTAAGGGGTCAGAGCAGCGAAGCTGCTCAACCCTTGGCCGCCTACGGCGGCCTTAGGGAACCGTAGGTTCCCTGCAGGGATGGGGTTTAAGGGGAAACCTACGGTTTCCCCTTAGTGGGTACCCGGAATATTAAAATAGGTGTTAGGCGAGCTCATACCCATCGATCCAATGGGGCGAGAAGGTTTCGCCTTGAACGCGTCCTTCTTCAAGAAGGTCAAGTTCTGAATCCCGTTGCGCTTCTGGAAGTACATCGGGATCTGGTATCCACGGCCCACCATGTAAGGGAAACCGGCCTTCTTGTCGCCTCCCCCCTGAGCTTGGACAGTGACGGCATTCGAGCCCATACGGTTGCGATTAGACGCAGTAAAAGTTTTACCAGGTAAAGACGACATTTTCAATATACTATAGCTAAATATTTTATCTTGATTCACTTCGGCTGCAAAAAATTGACGCTCTGACCTTTGTCTTTACTATTTTACCAATATCGTGAGTGTGCGACTGTGAGAACAAGTATGATGGACGATGATATCCGTATTGAAACCCATAATGGTCAGGAAACATGCATCTTCGACCCGTACAACTCCCTAAATAAAAGTATTACCGAGGAAGAGGTGAAAAACATCTTAAAGACTTACGGTATCAATGTCCCTATCTACAATATCAATTTATACAAACGCGCATTTGTCCATCGATCGTACATCAAGCGCCCCAATTTGGAGAACGAGCATAACAACATTGTGGTGGTCGCTAAACCCGACGATTGTTTACCCCTTTATACTAAATCGAATGAGCGGCTGGAGTTTGTGGGGGACGGGGTGCTCGAGTGCATCACTAAATATTACCTGTATCGCCGCTTTCCCAAGGAGAATGAGGGGTTTATGACCGAGAAGAAAATCGCGCTGGTCAAGAACGAATCCATAGGTAAAATGGCTTACGAGATGGGTCTCCATAAATGGTTTATTCTTTCTAAACAGGCCGAAACCAAGCAAAACCGGACCAATCTCAAGAAACTGGGGTGTCTGTTCGAGTCCTTCATCGGTGCCATGTTTTTAGATTTCAACAAAATAACGGTGACGGACGAGGAGGGGTGGTTCAAAACGTTGTTCGTGACCGGCCCCGGCTTCCAAATGGCACAGATCTTTGTGGAGAATGTATTTGAAAAGCATGTGGACTGGATCAATCTCATTCGTAACGACGATAATTTTAAGAATATTCTGCAGGTGAAGATCCAAAAGGAATTCAAGGTGACGCCTTACTACATGGAAGTGGCAGAGCATAACACAGACATCGGTTACCACATGGGCGTCTATTTGTGCTTAGGTCAACCCGTCCACCGTGTGACCCATGACGACTCGATTGCAGTGCAAAGCTTCAAGTGTTACGACGATATCCATAAGCATATGTCGCGCCATGGTAAAATCTTTGTGTTCTTAGGAGAAGGGAAGCATAAGATCAAGAAGAAGGCGGAGCAAATGGCGTGCGACGAGGCCATCAAGCACCTGGCAGGGTTCTAAGTGGGGGAGGCGTTTCGAAAGTTCCCTTGGATAGGTCCTTGGCTGCGTGGTGGTATTATTTCCTTTATTTTTCTTTATAAAAGGGTGTTTTATGGGGGGGGTGTACATACTTTTACGTTTATTAAAATCATTGAAAAAATCGAGAATAAAATGGAAAAATTTTTCAGAAAATGGACAAAAATAAATGTCCAAAAATTGTTTCTAATAATAGTTTCTTGAAGGACCTTTTAAAACCATTGAAACCAATGTGTGAAGAGTTGTTACTATGTTTGGTTTGGCATAATTTGGTTTATGAATAAAATTTGGCTGCATGTCTTGGAAGGTAGGGCCGAGCAATTATTATTAGAGGTTTAGCAACTTTTCTTAGTATATAATATATATAATTAATGGCGGAAAAAGAGTCCGATGGTTCACAGCTTTTTCAGTGTGACGTTTGTCACTACAGTACACTAGTGAAGACTAGCTATGATAAGCATATGTACTCAGCCAAGCATCTTTTATTAGTGTCGAATACTGACTCTAATATTTATCGCTGCGACTCTTGTGACTATATTACGATTAAGAAAAGCAGTTATGATAAACATTTGAGCACCACAAAACATAAATTACAATTGCGCGTAATAAAGAACAATGAAGGGAAGCTAGTATGCAATTACTGTAACAAAACATACATCTCCCGGCCTGGTTTATGGGCACATAAAAAGAAATGTGTGTTAAAAAATAAGAAAGATGGAGACCCGGTCGATGAAGATGAGGATAATGAAACGCAGTGTGACGAAGTGCCGTCCGATGAAAAAGAGGAAGACGATGTTGTTGTGCCACCGAGACCGCTAGAGAATACAATCGTATACGCTTCTTCACCTCCGTCTACAATGGTGGGAATGCCGTTTGATTTTTCTGCAAGTGACAACCAAGACAACCAGGTCAACATAGATGCAATGAATTGTCCAACTATCAATGATGCCCTCATTCCGAGCAACGTAATAATCCAGCTGTTTAAGGAGAACCAGCAAATGTTGAAGAAAACCCAAGATTTCCAGAGTTTGTTTATCGAGCAGCAGCGGGAAAACAAGGACTTGATCAACAAGTTATTTGATATGACCCAGCAGCAATTAGCTATGACCACCAATATAACGAATAACACTGTCAATAACAACCAGCGATTCAACCTGAATGTGTTTTTAAATGAAACTTGCAAAGACGCTATGAACTTGGACGAATTCTTGGACACCATCCGCCCCACCTTCGACGAACTGTTGGTGATGGGCGATGTGGGGTTTGTAGACGGTATTTCGGATATATTTATTAAGCGGTTAAGAGCACTTGATATCACCAAGCGTCCTATACATTGTACCGACGCGAAGCGTGAAACCATCTTCCTCAAAGAAAACAACGTATGGACCAAGGACGACAATGGGCATTCCCGACTCAACAGCATTATTGAGAAAGTGGAATATCGGAACGTCGTCTGTCTGCACCAGTGGTGTTTGGACAACCCTGATGCCATGGTAAATAACCACGAAAAGAACCTACTGAGAGACAAGATTTACCTACAGACCCTGCTGGGCGACCCCAAGACCCGGGAAAAGGTGGTGAAGAACATTGCCAAGGAGGTGGCACTAGATAGGGAGGCCATCATGCTACAGTTTGGTAGAAAATAGTCTTACTAATAACAATAAACAATTTTACGTTTATTAAAATCATTGAAAAAATCGAGAATAAATAATTAACATAAAATTATTTAAGAACATTTAGGAAAAATGAACATAGAAATATTTTCTCTGTATAGTATATAAATGTCTAACCATTATATTTATCTGATCAAACCACTGCGAGCCATAACTGATAATGAACCTGTGTACAAAATAGGTAAAACAACTCGTTCCAATTTCAAAAGATTTACAGAGTATCCCCCAGGAAGTAAATTCATTCAACATACGGAGTGCATAGACTGTCATACTATGGAGCGCAAGTTATTGAATATATTCAATCGTGAGTTCAAACTTCGTCGCGATTATGGAGTCGAATATTTTGAAGGCAATTACCGAAAGATGTTGATAATCATAAACAACGAACTTAATAATGAGATTAAAAGTACATCTGATGAACCCGATGAACAGAGTGTCTCGTCAGGGCAAGTGGATGAGGAACCTACTGACGTACCAAATGAGGTACCAAATGAGGTACCAAATGAGGTACCAAATGAGGTACCAAATGAGGAACAGAGATCAAATTCAAAAATTTTTCAGTGTGATATTTGTCACTATAGTACGATATTATCAAGTAGTTTTGATAAACATCTTTTATCGGCAAAGCATATATTACTTAAACAAGAACCGGATGCCAAAGTTTTTTGTTGCGATACATGTGATTACGTTACCATCACAAAGACATGTTATGATCGACATTTGACGTCAACAAAGCATAAAATGCAGACCCGGGTATTAATTAATAATGAAGGGATGTTTGTATGTGACATTTGCAACAAAGGATACAATTCACGTCCTGGGTTATGGAGTCATAAGAAGAAATGTTTATCAGAAAAAAATAAAGAAGAAACCGTCGCAAAGGGCAAACCAATCGAGGAAGAACAAAACCAATTAGAAAAGAAAATAGATTTATCTTCATCTCCTGCAATAGTTGGCAAAGAAACTGGACACCAAGACAATGAGACTGTTGGTAATAATATTATTGTGCCAAATGATATGTTTTTGAAGTTATTCAATAATCACCATAATTTGATGAATTTTATCTTTGAACAACAACGCGAGAGCAATGATTTGACAAACCAGTTACGTATGATCGTCAATCAGCAATTGGATCTCACCACTAATATAAAGGATAATAATATCAACAATTAGCATTTCATCAACGTGACATGCAATGATACTATGAATCTTGATGAATTCTGTGATGGTATCTATCTCACCATCGCACTGACTTTGCTGGTTTACCCAAAGACCCTGGAAAAGGTCCTGGGAAATATGACAATGGACCGAGAATCTATGTTATAAATACTTTTACGTTATAAAAAATCATTGAGAAAATTGGGAATAAAATGGAAAAATTTTTTCGAAAATGGACAAAAATAAATGTCCAAAAAAATGTCCAGGGGAAAAGTTATTGGAACGAGATGGGTACTAACCATGTGTTTACAGCATAATGGTGTAAAATAAAGAATAATAATTTTAGGTTGTTACTATAATATATTTTATTGGAGAAATGATTTAGGAGGATTTCTCATAACTATTTATAGATGGACATTAATGACGTTTCGTCCAGTAATGAGAAGCCTCCATATACATGTGAAGGATGCAACTATACTACGCAGTGTAAAAAAGATTATACTAAACACACTTTGACTGCGAAACATAAGGATACAATGGATAGAATGACAATTAGTGAGGGAAAAATCCGGTTTGATCCTAAGAAATATAAGTGCAATTGTGGTAACGTTTATAAATATAGGCAGGGGTTGTTTTTTCACCAAAAGAATTGTAAGAAAGACGATATGGGTTCGCTGCAATGTAAGAGCGAAGAGCAACCTGTGCTTAGAGAGGGTGTTCAAGAAGTGCTCCAAAATAATATGTTTTTCAATATGGTGAAGGAGAATAATCAATTCAAAGACTTGTTGATAGAACAACATAATGAGTTTAAGAATCTTTTTATCGAGCAGCAACAAAAATATCAGGCTTCAATTGAGGAAAAAGATCGTGAAAATAAGGATATCATGAACAAGATGTACGAGATGACCCAACAACAGCTGGCTATGACTACCAATATAACAAACAATACTATCAACAATAACAACCAGCGATTCAACCTGAACGTGTTCCTCAACGAGACCTGCAAGGACGCTATGAACTTGGACGAATTCTTGGACACCATCCGCCCCACCTTCGACGAACTGCTGGTGATGGGTGATGTGGGGTTTGTGGATGGTATTTCGGATATATTTATTAAGCGGTTAAGAGCACTTGATATCACAAAGCGTCCTATCCATTGCACTGACGCGAAGCGCGAAACCATCTTCCTGAAGGAGAACAATGTATGGACCAAGGACGACAATGGGCATTCCCGACTCAACAGCATCCTTGAGAAGGTGGAATATCGGAACGTTGTCTGCCTGCACCAATGGTGTTTGGACAACCCTGATGCCATGGTAAATAACCACGAAAAGAACCTACTGAGAGACAAGATTTACCTACAGACCCTGCTGGGCGACCCCAAGACCCGGGAAAAGGTGGTACGAAACATCGCCAAGGAGGTGGCACTAGACAGGGAGGCCATCATGCTACAGTTTGGTAGAAAATAGCCGTGTCCGTGCGATCAATCGCGACCTATAATACTAAAACTATAATTACAATTGTAAAACCACTGCATTTATCCAGCGAATTTAGTGATAAAATATCAATATTGAATATAATATGTCCAATATTATTACTCTTACGCCTGACCAGCAATCCGCAGTGGCGGCCTACATTAATATGTATCGCGCGAAGAACCAAGCGCCTCCGCTCACCTACAACCCTACCATAACTGTCTTTTCCCAACAGTGGTCTAGTTATTTGTTGTCAAACAACCTGTTTCAGCATAGTGGCACCCAATTGTATGGAGAGAACCTGGCTTACTTTCAAGGTTACGGGACCGATCCGGTGGCGCTAATTAAACTAGCTATTGACGCGTGGTACAACGAAATAAGTTTGTATAATTTTAATTCGCCTGGGTTCTCGGAGGCTACCGGGCATTTCACATGTTTGGTGTGGTTGGCCAGCAGAGACTTTGGCATCGCTATTGCATTTGATCCGGTGACTACCAAGGCGGTGATTACCATGAATACCAGCCCCCCGGGTAATGTGATTGGGGAGTTTCAGCAAAACGTTTTACCTCTGGTGACCTTGCCTCCTTCTCCTGTTCCTGTTCCCGTTCCTGTTCCTGTTCCGAGCCCTACTCCTGTTCCGAGCCCTACTCCCGTTCCTTCCGCCTCGGCCCAGCATGTGCAACAAATTATCGGAATGTTACAAAACTTCATTTGTAGTTTGAGTATGAGACACACGAAAGGTTATTTGATATATCAGCTTCAAATGATCATTGGACAGTTGGCGACCCTGACCGACGTACCGGTATCCAACAACATGATAAGTATGGTCCATATGTTGATGCAGGCAGTTCAGTCTAACACCCCCATACTTTCATTGGCGATGTCTGCTCAAAATATCATCATTGCCCTACATCCCTACACTACACAATAATTGTGACCACAAATGGTAATAATCCGTTTACAAATAAACGGATTATTATACCATCATTTAGCGAGGTATATATATGTTGAGAACCTTACGTAACTATCCGCTGCCGACCGTGCTGACGTTTCTCCTGGTCGTCTTATTTGTTTTATTTGTATTAAATATATTATTAAAAACAGACAAGGTATCCCCCATAGACCGAATTTATAATTTGAAGCGGGATGGGTTCTCCATTTATCATCAGGTTCTCAACCAGGGAGAAACCAAGATGTTGAGAGAACAATGCCAACAAGGTAACTATCAACAGGTCCAAGACTATTTGCTCCACCACGACCGCATGAAAACCGTGGTAAAATTGGCGCTAGGTTCTCAATATAGGTTTCAAGATTACATATGGATCATACAAAAATCCGCAGTACATACGTGCCACCGTGACAACAACGGACATTTTTTCAATGAGGGGCAACGGTGGCCCTCCTATACCATGCTGGTTTATTTGGAAGATATGGACAAGTGTTTGGGGGTCATTCCGGAGAGCCATCGAGAACCTGGATCCTATTTCATCAATTTCAATGATTCGCTCACAAATTTATTATGTAAACAGGGGGACGTCATCTTGTTCGATGCGAATTTGATTCATGTAGGTACGATCAACGACCGGGATGACAATTTACGTATTCAGTTGAAAGTGAGCCATATCGACGATATACCTCTATTAGATTATTATAATAATTTTCACAAGGTTCTCGATGAAGACAACAAACTCCCCAAATATCTAAGAAAAATGCAACGGAATTTGTCTTGTACGTTCCCCGGGATATCCGACATGGGGCAAAAAATCAATATTGATTCTGCGCGGGGGTCGGACAACGGGGCGACGGTCGGACCGGTACAAAAGGCGTTTTCATATTTGTTCTATGGTAAGTCTAATTTTTACGATTTGCCAAATGCCTTTTAATTAAGGAAACCTACGGTTTCCTTAAGATCCTTCCCTTAATGATGTTTTTTTTGTTGATTGTTTGTAAACTGCTTTCGTTAATAGTTTGCAAATCATGTTGTTAGGTAATTTTTGAAACGCTTATTTTTTGAGGGAAGGGGTTGTAGGGGAGTTAGAAACGCTTCGCGTTTCTTGACGTAGGTTTCCCTACGGCTAATTTGTGTGCCGGTTTGTTATGATCGCACCCCGCGTCTATAATATGAAAATCCACCTTGGCCGCATTTCCCCCTGTGACTGCGCTCGCCAACCTCGCTATCCCCCACGATTGCGGAGTTTGATTCGGCCGAGAACCCGACGAATAATAGGCCCCCTCGCCCTTATTGACTATTTTGCGTAAAGCTTTTACAGAGCAACCGGTGGCTTTGGCCAGAGCCTTGTTGGGGGCAATGTTCTCTAAACCATAAATGCGCTGCGCGTTTTTGATATGTTTCGATGTTTTGTTATGGTAAGACTTGAGTTTACTTCGTGTAAAATACTTACCCTGTTTATAGAGGCGTCGAGAACGCATCAACATTCGTTTTTGTTTAATTTTATCGGTTTTATTCAAACTACGAGGTAAGTAACGTAAAGGAAATGTTATTTCTGTCATTATAGTATATAGTCCACTTATAAAATAAATATAAAATGAATCGCCCTGTATTTAATCCTTTAGTGGCACTCGAACAAAAGCCAGAAGTCACCGGTATTCCCGTGGTGAATATTCGTTTTTTAGAGGCGAGGAAGGTGGCAGAGGTTGAGGGAGAACCTTTGCAGGCTGTTCGGACCGGGGTGAAAATCGTGAATAAACGTAGAGGCCCCGAATACCGCGAAGAAGTGTTACAACGTCTCGCTAAAAACGCGAATTTGCCTTTTGTGAGAACCAGTGATGCTAAGCAGGTGATTGAGATATCAGCAATAGAAGAGGTAGTGGCCGTCAATAATGAACCTGTCAAATCGGTCAAGCGGCTTGTAATCAAGCAACCTGTTGTAGTAGCTGAGCAACCTATGAGAGAGCTTGTGGAAGAGCCTGTGAAAGAGCTTGTGGAAGAGCCTGTGAAAGAGCTTGTGGAAGAGCCTGTGAAAGAGCTTGTGGAAGAGCCTATGAAAGAGCCTGTGAAAGAGCTTGTGGAAGAGCCTGTTGAAGAACCTGTGGAACAGTCGGTGAAAAAGCCTGTCGAAGAGCCGGTCCAACCGAAGGTTCTCGAGGAAGAAAAGGTCCCTGCACCTAAGCGTAAGCTCAAGCTCAAGATTGTCGCGGACCAAGGTACCAAAGTCGATTTAACCACGGCGGTTATTCGCACGCAAAAGGTGGCGGACCGACTTCCCAAACCGCAGGAGAAACTCGTACTACCTGTATCCAGTTTTTATATGAACAACCGTAAAATATTTATCCAGAAGCTGGGCGAGATGTTCAAGTCGTACCGCCAAGAAATTTTATCCGATAGTCAAACTGTGACATGCGACACCCTGGCATCCTCCAAATCATTCGACCTGTTGACCCACCAAAAGATCGCCCGGGATTATCTGAATCTCTACACCCCGTATCGCGGACTCCTCCTCTACTTGTCGCTAGGATCCGGGAAGTCGTGCACCAGTATTGCCGTAGCCGAAGGAATGAAATCGAACAAACGGATTGTTGTCATGACCCCCGCCTCACTAAAGACCAACTTTTTCAACGAACTCAAGAAGTGCGGCGATGTTCTCTATAAACGCAACCAATTTTGGGAATTTATATCCATTGAGGGCCACCCCGAATATGTCAATATTTTATCGACCGCCCTCTCGCTCACACCAGATTATGTCACCAAAAACCACGGGGCTTGGCTCGTCAACATCAACAAGGAATCCAATTTCTCGGAACTCTCCGCTACCGAACAGGCCAAGGTGGACGACCAGCTGAACGAGATGATTCGCACCAAATATGTCGACATCAACTACAACGGCCTCAATAAGAATAAATTAAAGGCCATGACCGACGACCTGACCCGCAACCCCTTCGATAACAGTGTGGTCATCATCGACGAGGCCCATAATTTCGTGAGCCGTATCGTCAATAAGTTGAAAAAACCGGACACCATACCGTACCAACTCTATAAATTCTTGTTGAGTGCGAAGAACGCCCGCGTGGTGTTGTTGACCGGTTCGCCCATCATCAACTACCCGAACGAGGTAGGAATCCTCTACAACATCTTACGGGGCCATATCAAGACGTGGAAGTTTACGCTGAATGTCCAGACAAGTGAAAAGATCACCACAGACACGATTTTGACGATGCTGGACAATGAGCGTTTCCGGACATACGATTTCATCGAGTACGCGGGCAATGTTCTCACCGTCACGCGTAATCCGTTTGGATTTGTCAATGTCAAGAAACGCGGGGTGGCAAAGGGGACCGTACGCGCCCCCAGAAAGGTGGGTGGAGGTACCCGTAAAAAGCGCAACGACGCGGACCAGACCATGATGTTGATGCTGGGCGGAGAAGGCGATGTTTTCAATAAATATGGTGGCGTCCACCTCGACGAGCAAGGTAACATCAGCGATGACGAATTCCAAGCCCGCATCATACAGATTTTGAAAAAGAACGGGGTCGATGTCCAAATGGGTTCCATCGAAATAATAGAACACAAGGCACTGCCCGACGACCCGGAAGCATTTTTCAATGCCTTTATCAACGCCGACACCGCGGAATTACAAAACATCCCGTTGTTCCAGCGCCGTATTTTGGGGTTGACGTCGTATTACCGCAGTGCCCAAGAGACATTACTCCCGGCCCTGGTGAAGACCGAAAACGGAGATGATTATCATATCGAGCGTGTGCCTATGAGCCCCCAGCAGTTCGGCGCGTACGAAAAGATACGTAAGGAGGAGGCGGATAAAGAACGGAACGCCAAGAAACGTAAACGGGCGGCCAAGGGCGCGGAAGATTTATACACGATCTCGTCGACCTACCGTATCTTTTCGCGCGCGGCCTGTAATTTCGTGTTCCCCCCGTCGATCGAGCGCCCCCTGCCTAACGCGAAACTGTTGGATGTCGAAGAAGGCGAAGAGATCGACGAGGGCAGTTTCGACGCGGTTCCGCCCCAACAGGTGCAACTAGTGGATGCGTTTGCTAGCATTGAAGACGAAGAAAGGGTCCAGGCCGGCGAAGCCGAAGAGGCCAAATACGAGAACCGTATTAAAAAGGCGCTGGAGGATGTGTCTGCTCGGGACCCCAATACCGGCGAGAGCATGTATTTGTCTAAAACGGCGCTGCCGAATTGCAGCCCTAAATTCGCGAAGATATTAGAGAACTTGCAAAACCCGGTCAATGAGGGATTACACCTGTTATATAGTAATTTCCGAACGATTGAAGGGATCGGACTCATCAAACTGATTTTGGAAGCCAATGGATTCGCCGAATTTAAGATCCAGCGGAGCGGGACGGATCTGTGGGAATGGATCGAGGACGAGGCCGATGTAGGTAAACCCAATTTTGTTCTCTATACCGGGACGGAAGACGAGGACGAAAAGGAGATTAAACGTAACATATATAATGGATCATGGGACACGGTGCCGTCGAATATTGCGACAAAACTACGCGAGCGTGCCGAGAATAACAACCTGGGCGAGATCATCAAGATTTTTATGATCACGAGCTCGGGGGCAGAGGGGATTAATTTGAAGAACACCCGGTTCGTACATATTGTGGAGCCCTACTGGCATATGGTGCGTATTGATCAGGTGGTCGGACGCGCACGCCGTATTTGCAGTCACCAAGATTTACCGGAAGACATGCGTAATGTGAAGGTGTTTTTATACGTGACGGTGTTCAGCGAACAACAAAGTACAGATGAGAAAAACATCGAATTACGTATACGTGATGTGAGCCGGGTGGATAAGAAGACGCCGGTGACGACGGACGAATCGCTGTACGAGATCGCGAGTATCAAACAGAGAACCAACAACCAGATATTAAAGGCGATGAAAGAGACGGCGATCGATTGCCAGCTGTACGCGAGCACCTCGAAACGCGCTGCGGGCGACGAACAATTGGTTTGCTACGGGTTTGGTAAGGTGGAGTCGAACCAATATGCGTCTTACCCAAGCTTCGAAGAGGACAAGGGGGCCAAGGAGGGGCTAGACGTACAACGTATCAAATGGACGGCCCAAAAGATCAGCCAGGACGGGGTGGACTATGCGCTGAATAAGGATACGATGGAGGTGTACGATTATGAGAGTTATAAACGGGCGCTGGAATTTGGATCGGAACCGATATTGATTGGAAAACTGGTCCGCACCAACAATAAGTATGTTATTCGACGCGAATAAACACGTGGTTAGTGAATAAACAAATGATTATGTTATTCTCGAATAATAATTATATTATTCGAGAATAAACGAACGATTATATAAACGAATAATTTATCTTAACGACAAGCTAAGATAATTTACAAAATAATTTTACAACTTAAACTTCAAGAATTAAAGGATGGGGTCATAGGGGTCAGAGCAGCAAAGCTGCTCAACCCTTGGGCGCTTTCTTTGGGCTTCGCCCAAAAGCCCTGAGGAAACCAAGGTTTCCCCTATTTAGAACCGGCGGACAGGGAAATCCACACCCGTGATGGTGTAATAAAGGACATGGAGATCATCAACCACCTTGATGGAATTATCACTAAATGCGAAGGTAATGCTAGCATTCACATTCTCGTTCGTCTCAGAGTCAATGTAGGACTTGGTGACACTGACACTCGTGACCTGAAGATCCTTGATGGGGGTTCCGGCATCATCATTGGCAACAATGGTTCCGGCAGCATCGCTGTAGATGCTGACCATCGCCATTTGGTTGGAGGCAAACAGACTGTTAATCTTAGCAGTGATTTGATCGTAATCCGCGGCCCAAATTTCGACAGGAGCAGACATTTTATATATTTTCACGACAAAAAAAATTGGCTAAACCGAGAACTATGGATACATGTTGTCCTAAATAATTATAATTTTCGAAGGCAATTCATACGATTGGATAAATATTTGTTGTCGATAAAAATATAAAAACGAACGCGCTTAGTTTTTTATATTTCTAAAGCTAATGAACGAAGAAAATAACGTTTTGACCATAAAAACTGTCCAAATTCAACCGATTCGTAACATGATAACGGCTATTAAAGATATTTTGACGGATGCCACGATCACTTTTACTAAAGACGGGATGAAAATCATCAATTTCGACAAGACCCATACAATTTTGGTCAATGTTATTCTAAATTCCCACAAGTTTGAGCAGTATGTCTGTAAGCCGGACAAGATCATCGTGTGTGCGAATACGCTCCATTTGTTCAAGGTGATTTCCACCATGTCGAACGACGATACGTTGTCGATGTATATCGACCAATCCGACTACCATGACGGCATCGTCTCCCATCTGGGATTACAATACGATAATGGTGATATTAAACAGTGTTATAGCCAGAAGCTGCGGCTCATTGAACCCGACACGGAGGAGCTGGTGGTCCCTGATGTGGAATATTCGACCGTGATCAACCTGCCCACATCGGATTTTCAAAAGATCATCCGTGACCTGAACGGTATTTCGGACCGTATCGAAATCAAGTCGGTAGGGAATGACCTGATATTCTCGTGCGAGGGTAATTTTGCCTCGTCGCGTATTTTCAGGTCGGAATCGGACGGTAACATGGAGTTTATCCAGAAGTCGGATGCTTCGGTCGTGATTCAGGGCGAATTTTCCCTAAAATCGTTGTCGCACTTTATCAAATGCACCCCGTTATGCAGTCATTTAGAGATGTATTTGGGTAACGACTTACCGCTAATTGTGAAGTACGATGTGGCGTCGCTCGGGGAAATTAAATTGTGTTTAGCACCTTTGCCGCCTTCATAAGGAGCCTATTATTCGCGTTTATATTCTTGCACCTTTGCTGATTTGTGTTACGGAAACAATTTAGGTAGGATAATATATAATGAGTTGCACCATAGCAGAAGTAAAACGCCAGTTAGAATCCGTGACAGAAAAAATACAAAACATACATAACCTGTTGGACAGCTGCAAGGAATTGAAAAAACACAGATTTACTGTCAAACTTGTCAAGAGTGATGATGCGTTTAATTCTACACCTTCGCGCATTTTAAATGCGCGTGGTAACGTTACTTTGCCTTATGTACCAACAGAATCGCCCCCTTCAGGGAGCGATTTAAATCGACAAAGGTCTAAAAGCAAGAGTCGTAGTCTTCGCACTGCATCATTGCGAGTAGGAGGAAAACGACGCAAGACTCATCGAAATACACCTTTGCCGATTTAAAACGCCCACTTTAGTAGGCGTTTTTATTGGCAAAGGCAACGTTACCACGCGCATTGAAAATGCGCGAAGGTGTAAAATTGATTAGATAAATAGACTCTACGACAGCATAGACCCTACGAAGGTATAAACAGTTAAAAAATGCGCAACATTTCAAAATACGTAGATGCCATAAAGGGCAATATTGCGTTCCGAGTAGGTCAAAGTGCCCAAGAGAATTTCGATCTGATTGACGATGCGCGCCCCCGCGACATCTGGTTCCATGTGAGCCAAGAATCGTCATGCCATGTAGTTGCTACCCTGCCAGAAGGTAACAAGTACGATAAAAAACAGTTGCATAAGATTGCGGTTCAGGGGGCGGTGATTTGTAAACAACACTGTCGCTATAAATCTGAAAAGGATATTCGCGTGATATACACCACCATCAGTAATGTAAAAAAGGGGAACTATGTAGGAACCGTTTTTGTGGAAGATTACAAAACATTGACTATTTAACATAACATTACCAATCCAACATTTTACCACAGGTTCGAGTGTCACCACAGGTTCGAGTGTCACCACAGGTTCCACTCGTTACCGCTGGGTCAAGTAAAAGAGACGAATATGACGATAGACTCTGTAATAGAAATCCGTGAGTTTGCTTTCGAGGTAATAATAAGCGTCTTCGAGAACATAGTAGATGTAGACGAAGAACCCGTGCTTGTAACGCTCGGCGTACCATTCCTCCTCGCGCCGCTCCATCTCTTCCCAGTCGCGCTCGGCCTCCTGATCCATTTTTTCTTCCCATTCCCGGCGTTCTTCGTCCTCGGCAATGTAGTCCATAGCAGCATTGTAATAGTGATCAGGCGTTGACATGTTGGTCCAGTTACAGTTGCATCTAGATAAAACAAATATAAATAATTCAATTTTAAGGGAACCGACGGTTCCCTTATGATCCCTCCCTCAAATTGAAACCAATTATGTTAACCAGCGTGTTAAGATAATTTCCAAGATCATCTACTGTTTAAGGGAAGGGATCTTAAGGGAAACCTCGGTTTCCCTTAAATTAAAACCAATTATGTTAACCGGCGTGTTAAGATAATTTCCAAGGTGGTTTCCAAGATCATCTACTGTTTAAGGGAGGGGTCGCAGGGGAACCGTAGGTTCCCTGCAAGGGAGGGGTCAGAGGGGTCAGAGCAGCTTCGCTGCTCAACCCTTGGGCTTTTGGGCTTCGCCCATAGAAAGCGCCCTGAGGGAACCGTAGGTTCCCCTGATTAGAGGTCTTTCTCGGCGTGCTCCATCAATATGCAGACATTGTGGTGCATGATCTTGAGATCCTCCTTCTTATCGTGGTCCCGCGTAGACTTCAACTTCTGTTCAATAGCCATTTTCAGGCGCTTGAGCGAGTTCAGGTACGTCGTAGTCTTGTCGGTCATGCCGCGGTCCTTGGCCAAAATCATCCAGCCGAGGTGTTCGAACATGTGCTTGTACCAGTGGTGGATGCCGTGGAACGTGGTGTCACAGCATTCACCGAGGGGGTGATCCATCATCGAGTGATGGGCAGACTTGCTATGGTGGGCTTTGCGCGTATGGTGGCGGGGCATTCTCAAAAATATATAATATCTAGTCATAATGTATATAATCGGCTAAAATGAGTACAAAACGCGCTACAGAAGTTAAATTAGATAGTCACCACATTAGAAATATTATTATTTTTGAACAGTTCATGAAAAAACAGGGTCACCCAGGTGTTTTAGATAAAATGGACAAGGAACATGTGAGAAGCACGCTGATGAAACTGCGTTTTCCTAAAAAGACTGAACCGAATAAAATACATGACTTTAGCGAGGCATTAAAAAAGGCAAACCCGGAATCCATCCCTCAGGGCACGCCGCCTACCCCCGAACCCGGATCCGCGGAAAAGAAGACGAAAGCCAAGATGATCAAGGAAATGAACAAATTAGGTGAGTTGCGGTTTGATCCCGACGCCCGCGAACGCACCGGACTTCCTTTTGCAGGTGCCGATTTTGAGAGCGCCAAGGCCAACTTCAATAAGACAGCCAAGATGCAACAATCGATGAAAGGACGAAGCAAAAGCGCGTCGCAAAAAGGCGGCCGCAAAACGCGAAAAAATAGAATGTAAAACTACTTAATTACGTTAGCAAAAATAACATAATTGAATTATTACCACCCCTCCGTGCAAGGATGGGATCTTAAGGGAAACCTGGGTTTCCCTTAAAATTCAGGTTCGTGTTTCTTGAACAAGCACCCCTGCTTCAGTAAATTCGGTATGTTGATGATGATTGACGGGTCCTGAAGATCGCCTACATCCAACCAAATCTTGATAATACAAAAATTTTTCTTCGGCGAAATGGCAATACCATTGATGTGACGACTGTGCCGGGGGTCGACACATAACGTTTCACCGCATAAACTATAAAACAGACTCCTCCACACTTCCGGGACGGCCTTGTTGACCACCTTGTAAGAAAAACAACCGCCATTGCGATTACGTGGGTCCTCCCACATGGGCGTAATCCCTTCCCTCATCACAAAAAGCATACAATTCTTAACCACATTTTCGTGGATAGATTCGTTCAGTGCGATGACCTTTTCGACGGTATCGATGGAACCCATAATAATTGTATAACTGGAAAGATCCCAGCTTTTGTCGTGTGGTAAATGGTAATATAGATCCCATTTACCATCGAGAGAATGTTCAGAGGTAGGTATACTCACCGTATCCATAGTGACTACGCCCGTATAGTATTAGTGAGAAAAAACTTTATATTGTTTTACTTCAAACAAACGTTTTGACCTTGTAAGAATCCTTTTCCAACATAACGTATTCGCGGGAGGTCAGTTCAATAAAATTAATATTATTATCCATAATGGCGAGGGTATAATCTGTGTCAAACGAACAGCAGTGACGGTTACGTTGATATTCCAACAAGCGCCTGACAAATGTCGGTGTGAAAAGTTCGTTGAATTCCATATACATCCCCGGATCCAGGGAGAGCGGTAACGTAGTGTTGGTCTTGGGTTGTTTATATTCGACGCTCAAGAACTTGACACTGGACGGATGTTTCGAAATAACCAAACCGTTCTTATCCGCCTTGATCGCTTTCACTAAATATTGGTTTTGCGTATTTCGCATCATCAAACATTGGATTTTGTGAGGCTCCTCGACCACTTCCGGAAGATGTAAAAAAAAATCTGAAAATGCATATATGTCGTCACTTTCACGGTCACGGTCACGGTCACATTCGATATAATAGCATTCGTGAAAAATAAACGGATCACCACTATTGCACGGATTGCGATACAATTGAGAGATCGATGTCCATTCGGCAGTGAACGGTTCAATACGGTTGTTGGTAACAATAGTTTGTAAAAATCTCCATATGTAATTAGCAATGTCGATACTATACTTGACACAGATATTGGTGTTATACGCCGTTTTCCAAAAGGTCTGCCAACTGGATGTTATTTCGCTGTACTTAACAAGCGCATTCACCGTGAGGTATTGATAATTTATTTGAGATACCGCATTAACGAAACTATTATATAACGGGACGACTGGTTGCATAGCTCGGGTCGCAGCCGCGATCACTGTATCAATAGTATCCACAAAACTAGTCGTATTCGGTATACTGAACATTACAGTATAGTAGCGAAAAATGTTTATATTGGTTTTTGCGGCATTATTATTCG
>Ga0136644_10001199_pt1 | contig 20645 bp, 17 predicted proteins | sample C_130820_EF_Meta_FD_94780 | JGI IMG/M metagenome (GOLD analysis project Ga0136644, IMG submission 94780) | Freshwater microbial communities from Lake Croche, Canada to study carbon cycling - C_130820_EF_MetaG (v2) (version 2) | ecosystem: Environmental > Aquatic > Freshwater > Lake | place... | reverse complement strand
GGAAGTGTCCAAACTAGAAATGGTGCAGGCCTTTATCCAGGACCTTCCGCCCGTCAAACTGTCTTTCTTCACGCGCCCCCTGGCCGGGCGCGCCGGTGCCGCAAGTGGCATGACGGCGTTGGCTGACAAAGTGCAAGTGCATGACGCTGGCCTGGCTGCCGTTTTATCCGAGTGGTTGCGCGGCTGCTACGCCGCTGTTGACATGGACCAGGCTTTTGCACAACGCGCGCAGCTGCAAGCGGGTGAGACCTTGTTCGTTCCTCAGGGTCATGGGGTGGGCGCGCACAGCGTGAGTTTTTATGCGGCAGACGCCGAGCAGGCAGGCTTGCTGGCGCGGGCGCAGGAAATTCAAAATCTGGAAAAAGATGTGCGTGCCCAGTCCATGATGGCCGAAGCATCGCGCAGCGCGCTGCAACGGGCCGAAAGTGCTTATGCCCAATGCGCAGCGCAGCTGGTCGATGTGCGTCGTCAGTCCCAGGACAGCCAGACGCAAAGCCATAGTTTGCAAGTGGAGGTTCTGCGCCTGACCCAATTGGCAGAGCAAACCCGCCAGCGCAGCAGTGAAATAGAAGCCGATGCCGCCGAGGTGGATGCCATGCTAGAAGACCTGGCGGCGCGCTCGGAGGAAGCGCAAGCGCGCTTTGAAACCTTGGACCTGCACTTGGGCGAAAGCCAAGAGGCACACGCAGACTTGGAAGAGCGTACCATCGCGGCGCAAGCCCAGCTAGACCAAAGCCGCGAGCAACTGCGCAGCTTGGAGCGCCAAGTGCAAGAGCAGATGTTCAATCAGCGCAGCTTGCTGGCCCGAGCCCAGGAAATTGAGCGTTCGCTGCAAACCGCTGACGCACAGACCGTGGCCGTGGCCGAAGAAGTGGCGCGCGGGCAGGCTGAATTGCAGGAACTGTCGGACGCCGCCGCCCAAGCCGGTTTACAAAGTGCGTTGACACTGAAAGCCGAGCGCGAGCAAGCCCTGGGTGCCAAGCGCAGCGCCTACGAGGATTTGACGGCCACCTTGCGCAGCCACGAGGAGCGTCGTCTGCAACTCGAGCGTGAGCTCGACCCCATGCGCCAGCGCATTACCGACCTGCAACTCAAAGAACAGGCGGCACGCCTAGGCTTCGAGCAATTCGAAAACCAGTTGTTTGAAGCGCAGGCCGATCTGGACGCCCTGGCCCAAAGCCTAGAAGGCCATAGCATCCGGCTCTCTGCGCTGCAAGCGGAAATAGACCGTTTGCACCGCGAGATTGCCGCCCTGGGCGCGGTCAACCTGGCGGCCTTGGACGAACTCACCAGCAGCCGAGAACGCAAAGAATTTTTAGATGCCCAAAGCCTGGATTTGAACGAGGCCATGCGCACGCTGGAAGACGCGATCCGAAAGATCGATGCCGAAACCCGCGAACTGTTGGCAGAGACTTTCAACGAAGTGAACCGGCATTTTGGCGAGATGTTCCCGGTGCTGTTTGGCGGCGGTAACGCGCGTCTGGTCATCACGGGCGATGAAATTTTGGACTCCGGCGTACAAGTGATTGCGCAACCGCCGGGCAAGAAAAATCAGACCATCCATTTGCTATCGGGCGGCGAAAAAGCGCTCACCGCGATTGCGCTGGTGTTCGCTATTTTCCAGCTCAATCCGGCACCTTTTTGTTTGCTCGACGAGGTGGATGCGCCGCTGGACGATGCCAATACCGAGCGCTACACCAAGCTCGTGCAGCGCATGAGCGCGGGCACGCAGTTTTTGTTTATCAGCCATAACAAAATTGCCATGGAAATGGCTGAGCAGCTGATTGGCGTCACCATGCAAGAACAAGGCGTATCGCGCATCGTGGCGGTAGACATGGAGGCGGCCGTAGGGCTGGTGGAGGCCGTATGAGCGAGTTTCAAATTGGCCTCTTGGTACTGGGCGCTTTGGTCTTGCTGGGGGTGCTGGCGCAAAGCCTGTGGACGGCCCGTGCCAACGCACCGCGCCAGGCCGATGCACCGGCAGACCTGGCCGAGCAAGAGGGCCAACCCAGCTTTACTGAACCCGTATTTGATGACGCAGGTTTTGGTAATTTGAATCTCGCCGTGGCCACGCCCCGCCGCCCGGCCATCGACATCCTGATTGACGCGGTGGCGGCAGTTAACTTAGACCCCATGGTGACGGCTGTTTCCGGCGACGCGGCGGTGGCGGCTTTTCCCGGGAGCTGGCGCGTTGGCAGTAAGCCGTTTTTGATCGAAGGCTTTAACGCCGATGCCCAGCAATGGGAAACGCCGGTACCCGGTGCGCGCTACATGGCGTTTCAGACCGCGGTGCAATTGGCCAACCGCGCAGGTGCGCTTAACGATATCGAATATTCTGAGTTCGTGGTCAAGACCCAGGCATTTGCCGATGCTATGAATGCCACGCCTGAGTTTCGAGAAATGCGTGACGAGGTGGCACGGGCCAAGGAGCTCGATCATTTCGCCAGCCAAAACGACGCCCAGTTGGGTCTGAACCTGCGTGCCCGCCATGCCGCCTGGAGCCCGGGCTACATCACCCAGGTGGCGGCGCAACATGGTTTTGTACCTGGCCAACTGCCCGGACGCATGGTGCTGCCCGCACCGGTCGATGGACTGCCACCTTTGCTCGCGCTCACTTTTGATAGCCAGGCCGCATTGGCTGAAGACCCAGCGCAATCAGCAATTTTTGAAATCGTCTTTCATTTGGATGTACCGCAGGTGGACCGCGCCGAGCAGGCGTTTGAACGCATGTGCCAGGCCGCGCATGCCATGGGCACGAGCATGGACGGCATCGTCACCGACGACAACGGCCAGGCCTTGCCCCTGCAGGCGCTGGACTCCATCAGCCATGAGTTGGCACAGCTCTATGACCGCCTGGGGCAGCGGGACTTTCCCGCCGGCTCTGCGCTGGCGCGGCGCTTGTTTTCCTGAGCGCCCCGCTCGCCTGCCGACGGGCTTTCCCATTTCACACCTTAAGTTCAGAAAGTAGGGCCGCAGGTGAACCCCCCCGAGTTGTTCGATAGCGCAGAGCCCCAGGACCCTGTGGCGGCGCAGATGGCGTTACTGCGGGCACAACTGCAGCACCACGGCCATTTGTACTATGTGCTGGACGCCCCCGAATTGCCGGACGCAGAATACGACCGCCTGTTTGGCGCCTTGCAAGCGCTTGAACAAGCGCACCCGCACTTGCGCGCCATTGACTCGCCCACCCAGCGTGTGGGCGGCAAGGCCTTAAGCCAATTTGACAGCGTCCGCCATGCGGTGCCCATGCTGAGCATAAGGACCGAGACCGATACCGAATCGACGGGTGCGCAGGCTTTTGACACCCGTATCCGCAAGGAGTTGGAACTGGTCGAAGGCGCGCCGGCCGTGGAGTACGTGACCGAGCTCAAGTTTGATGGCCTGGCTATGAGTTTGCGTTATGAAAACGGCGTGTTGGTGCAAGCGGCTACCCGGGGCGATGGCGAATATGGCGAAGACGTGACACACAACGCGCGCACGATAGGGCAGATACCGCTTCGATTAGAGGGTGCGCCGCCGGTGCTGGAAGTGCGAGGCGAGGTGTATATGCGTCGCGATGATTTTGAGGCCCTGAACACGCGCCAGCGCGCGCGCATCGCGCAGGGCGACAAAGGCGAAAAAACTTTTGTCAATCCGCGCAATGCAGCTGCCGGTGCGGTGCGCCAATTGGACCCCGGTATTGCGGCACAGCGGCCCTTGAGTTTTTTTGCCTACGGTGTCGGTGAAGTGCAAGGCGGCCCAGCTTGGGCAACGCATTTGGATTTACTGATGGCGCTCAAGGCTTGGGGTTTTCCTGTTGCGGCGCAAACTGCGACTGCGATGGGGGCGCAGGGCCTACTGGACTTCCACCAACGCACGGGCGCGCTGCGCGACCAACTACCGTTCGATATTGATGGTGTGGTCTACAAGGTCAACAGCCTGGCATTGCAGCAACGGCTGGGCTTTGTGAGCCGCGAGCCACGTTGGGCCGTCGCGCACAAATATCCGGCACAAGAGCAAGTGACCACGGTGCTGGCTATTGATGTGCAAGTAGGGCGCACCGGCAAGCTCACGCCGGTGGCCAAACTGGCGCCGGTATTTGTGGGCGGCGTTACCGTCACCAATGCCACGCTGCACAATGAAGACGAGGCCAGACGCAAAGACGTGCGTGTGGGTGATAGCGTCATCGTGCGTCGCGCAGGCGATGTGATTCCCGAGGTGGTCAGCGTATTGCCCTCTAGCTTGGAGTCGCCTGGGCGTGGCGAGGTGTTCACCATGCCACGGGCCTGCCCGGTGTGCGGGTCCGCTGCTTTGCGCGAGGAAGACGAGGCCGACTACCGCTGCACAGGCGGCCTGTTTTGCAGCGCACAACGCAAGCAGGCGATTTCGCATTTTGTACAGCGCCGCGCAGTAGAGGTGGAAGGATTGGGCGAAAAATTAGTAGACCAATTGGTGGAGGCTGGACTGGTACGCACTTTGCCTGATATTTACCGTTTAGGCTTTACCGCGCTGGCAGCCTTGGAGCGCATGGCGGATAAATCGGCCAACAATTTGCTTGAGGCTTTGGAAAAATCTAAGTTCACCACGCTGCCGCGCTTTTTGTATGGCTTGGGCATACGCCATGTGGGCGAGTCCACCGCCAAAGAGTTAGCGCGGCATTTTGGCGATGTCCACGCCATCATGGAGGCGCCCTTGGAGAAGCTGCTGGAGGTGAACGATGTCGGGCCCACGGTGGCGCAAAGCTTGCGGGCGTTTTTTGACCAGGTGCACAACGTCGAAGTGGTCGAACAACTGCGCGCTTGCGGCGTGCATTGGCCAGCCATGCAGGCCGCATCGGATGCGCCTAAGCCGCTGGCGGGCTTGACTTTTGTCATTACCGGAACCCTGCCCTCTTTGGGGCGCGACGCGGCGAAAGCATTGCTTGAAGACGCTGGCGCCAAAGTGGCTGGTTCGGTGAGTAAAAAAACCAGTTATGTGCTCGCTGGCAGCGAAGCCGGTAGCAAACTGGACAAGGCGCAGGAACTGGGTGTGCCCGTCATTGACGAGGCCGCTTTGTACAACATGCTGGAGCTACCCTGATGGCAGTTCGTGAGATTTTGAAAATGGGCGATCCGCGCTTGTTGCGAGTGGCGCAAAAGGTGCAGCAATGGGATACCGATGCACTGCATTTGCTGGTGACAGACCTGCTCGACACCATGCGCGCGGCAAATGGGGCGGGCCTGGCCGCGCCCCAAATCGGGGTGGACTTACAGGTAGTGCTGTTTGGCTCGGACGAACGCAACCCGCGCTATCCGGACCGGCCCTTGGTGCCACGTACGGTACTGGTCAACCCCACTATCACGCCCTTAGGTGAAGAAGAGGAATCTGATTGGGAAGGGTGTCTCTCGGTTCCGGGCCTGCGCGGCGTGGTGCCACGCTGGAGCCGCATCCGTTATACCGGCTGGGACGCTTTTGGTGACCCTATTGACCGCACGGTGGACGGTTTTCATGCACGGGTGGTGCAGCATGAATGCGACCATTTGTGGGGCAAGCTCTATCCCATGCGGATGCGCGATTTTTCGCAATTTGGGTTTACCGAAATTCTGTTTCCTGGAATCGCTGCGGCTGAAGATGATTAAGCCCTGTGCCCAGGACCGCGGCTAGCATGGGTCATTGACAAGGGGAATGCGCTTGACGATTGAACTCTTTGCGTTTGACACGCCCAACGGACGAAAAATCAGTGTGGCGCTGGAGGAAATGGGGATGCCTTATGCGGTGCAAATCGTCGATATCGGCGCGGGCCAGCAGTTTGATCCGGCCTTTATGGCCATCAGCCCCAATAACAAAATTCCTGCTATCGTGGACCCGGAGGGTCCGGACGCGCGGCCCATCAGTGTTTTTGAGTCCGGCGCCATCCTGGTGTATTTGGCTGAAAAAACCGGGCTATTCTTGCCGCGCGCAGGGCGCGCTCGCGTGGAAGTCATGGAGTGGTTGATGTTCCAAATGGGCGGCTTTGGTCCTATGCCGGGTCAGGTTCACCACTTTATAGCCTTGGGCTCGGAGGCGGACCGCCGCTATGGCCTGGAGCGCTTTATGGCTGAAACACGCCGTTTGTACGGTGTCATGGACCGGCGTTTGCAGGGGCGCAGTTATTTCGTCGGTGAGCTGTCCATCGCTGATTTCGCCTTATTGGGATGGGTTTGGCGTCATCCGCGCCACCAGGTGGATTTAGCCGATTTCCCCCACGTGCAACGCTGGTACCAAGGGCTGATGGCGCGCCCGGCTGTGCAGCGCGGTTTTGCCGTACCAATGCGAGCGGGTACTTAAATGCGGCCTAGCTCGACTACCACATGCTTGTTGACCCTGGCACTTGCTAGTCTGAATCTGGGTGCACAGACGGTGCGTGAGCAGGAAATGGCGCAGTGCCATCCTGGCGAAATAGTAACCTGGGGTGATGGCCGCGACCGGTCTGCCAACAAGGCGCCTTTGGTCTTTGTCTACGACCACGGCGGTGCTCCAGAGTGGTTTTCCGAAGAGCAGGTCCTAGCAGCAGTGCAACGGTCTGCCTTTGCTTGGTCGCCATGTGGCGTACCCAATGCGGTGCAGCGTTTCAAACCCGAGAGCATCCTGCCCGACGGTGCCGTCATCGTCCAATGGAGCGAGAAAAACAGTGGCGGTAATTTTGCGCAGGCGGACTTGGGCCGTGGCCTCTTGGCCATGAGCCCGGCGATGTTCCGCTTGCTCAACACCCGCAATCCGGCGCACGATGCGCGCGAGACTTTGCAAATGGTGATCTCCCATGAAATGGGTCACCACTTTGGCCTGATGGCCCATTCGCGTCGCTGCGTGGACGTCACGTCCTACTACGATAACGGCAAGGGCGAGCGCTGCTTTACACGCGACGGTATTCTGCCTCGCCCTGGCTTTGAATACCGTGCCACCTTACCCACAGCCTGCGATATTGCCCGTTGCATTCAAGCCAACAAGCCTTAGGCTTGAGGTGCCTAGGCGGTGTCTGTCCCGACACTACAGGCAGGTGTTGCGCTAGCATTTCCCTGAGGTAAAGGTCAAGGCCAAGGCCTTGGGTCCGGATGGGGCACGCTGGCCTAGAGTTTTTTATCTCATGCACAAGGAAGTTCAAACATGGCAAGCAAATCCACCGCCCAATCGGCAAAGCCCGCCGCCAAGCGTAGTCCTAAAAGATCAAAAACCGGTGCTACGCAACACGCTGCCCCGCCGCCTGCGGCCTTGGGCAAGCGCATGGCCAGCGTCGCCGCCGACCGTGTGTTTTCCACCTTGCATATTGCGGTACAGGGGCGTATTGCCACTATCACCCTAAACCGACCCGAGCGACTGAACGCGATCAATGATGAAATGCCCGGAGAAATCCGCCAGGCGGTGGAGCTGGCCAATGCCGATGACCGGGTGCATGTGATTGTGCTGCGCGGCGCGGGCGATGCGTTTTGCGCAGGCTACGACCTCAAACACTATGCCGAGGGCGACCCGACCAACGTCATTACCCAGCCCATGCCCTGGGACCCGATGATTGACTACAAATTCATGAAGCGCAACACCGAAGACTTTATGAGCTTGTGGCGCTCGTACAAACCCACGATTGCGCGCGTACATGGCTATGCGGCAGCGGGCGGTAGCGACATTGCCAGCTGCTGCGACTTCATTGTGATGGAGGACAAGGCGCGCATCGGGTATATGCCGGTGCGGGTATGGGGTTGCCCTAGTCCGGCGATGTGGGTCTACCGCCTGGGCGCGATGCGCGCCAAGCGCATGATGCTGACCGGTGATTTGATCGACGGTAAGCAGGCTTTTGAATGGGGCTTGGCCACAGAGGTAGCGCCTCTGTCAAAACTCGATGCCATGGTACAAAAACTGGCCGAGCGCATGGCCGGGGTGCCGAAAAACCAGTTGATGATGAACAAGCTGGTGATTAACCAGGCCATAGACGCCATGGGCCTGGAGCAGACGCAAATGTTTGCCAATGTGTTTGACGGTATCACGCGCCATTCCCCGGAGGGTATGTGGTTTAAGCGCTATGCGCAGACCTATGGTTTCTCTGCGGCGGTGGAGTGGCGCGATAGCGGACGACCCCTGCCGGAACCGGGCCCTGGTAATTTCGGGGATGCATTCATGGCCCCGCCCGCGCCAGATGCTCGGTCCGTGTGGTCACGCGATGTCAGTGGCAAACGGGTGGCGAAATCCACGAAGAGGGATAAATCCAAGGACAAGGAAAAGTCCAAACGCAAGTCTGCTACGGGCGGCTAGCAATTACCTATTGATGTGAGGTGCCCAACACGGGCCTCCCAAGGGTGGCCGATGATCGCCGTGCCGAAAATAGTCGCGCGTGAGTAAATCGCTAGGGCTTGCTGCCGCTGAAGTTCAGTTTCAGGGTTGAGGGCTTGGGCGTTTGGACGGCAGCGTGGCCTCGACCGTGGGCAGGTCCACCATCATGGGCGTGCCGGGTACGGTGCAGCCGGTTTCGCAGCATTTGCCCGGTTGCCGGTTGTGGGTGATGGCGCGCTCTGGGTCGTGCGGGGCGGCGGCGGCAGAGCCGTCGGCCGCAATTCCGCGTTCGAGCAGGCGTTCGACCAGCTCCACTTTGGAGCCAATCGGGTAGTTGCGGTAAATTTCCTGCTTCATGGCCGCAGGCGATCCACCACCATGCAGGCTGATCACCGAATACCAACCGCCTTGGTAACCCGCAGTCAGGTCCTCGATAAAGCGCGCGGTTTGTATGCGTTGCTCGTAAGGCACGTCCGGGTTGGCACGCAGCACTTCGCTGAGCTTGGCGCCGGTTTCCGGATTGTGGTCTTCGTCCGGGCCGGGCAGGGTGACTATCAGGCCGCCACTGACATAGTGCGCGATACGGTGCATATCGTAAATTTTGGTCGCCAGAAGCAGCTTGCCGATATTTGAAAACACCGCGTCGGGTACAAAGCTGTGGCTGTGCGGGTCTTCTTTGCCATAGACGCTGGCTGCCACACCGCAGGCGTAAAAACTCTCAGTGATAGTAATCAGCTCGACCATCTGTTCGCGCAAATGGCTTTCCTGGCCGGGGTCAAAGCCATTGGCTTCGCACATCAGTGCGCCCGCGCCAATGAGCAAATCACCAAAGCCGGCGCGCGCGCCTATGCAGGTGTGGCGGTGGTGGGTGGCGTAGCTATAGGTCAGGTGGCCCGAGTGTTCCCACTCACCCGCATAAAACACCTGATCCATAGGCACAAACACCTTGTCGAACATGCAAACCGCGGTGCTTTGGCCGTATTTGCTGCTGAACAGCGCTGCGCCGTGTTCGGGTTCGCCGGGGCGACCTGCGGGGCGGGCGATGATGGTCAGGCCCGGTGCGTCAATGGGCACCGCGCAGCAAACCGCAAAGTCGGCATCGGTCTGGCCCATATTGCGGCAAGGCATTACCAGCAGTTCGTGCATATAGGGCGCGCCGGTGACGATGGCTTTGGTGCCCGATATCAGGATGCCGTGCTGGCCGTTGTGCTGAGCGTGGTAATCGACAATGTGGACATAGCTATCCCTATTGCCTTGCTGGTGCGGGCGCAGCCCCCGGTCGCCTTTGGCGTCGGTCATGGCCACGCCCAAAGTTAGGTCTTGGTCTTGCACGCGGTGCATGTAGTTCAAAAACCGCGCCGTGTACTCGGTGCTGCCTTTGGCGTCGTCAATGCGAGCGCTGACCTGGCCGATGGCGTTGAGCGCGTCGTGCGTCAGATAGCGCTGCGCGCAACCGGTTTCCTGGCACACCAGGCGCACCGCTTCCAATTTGTTGAGCAGGTCGCCGGCACTGGTGTTGATATGGGTGAGGCGATTGACTGTTTTGCCGCTGCTTTGCTGCACTGCCGTCATGAGCTTGGCGTACTGTGGTTTGAGCGCGTAGTCATAGGTCAGCGCGATGGCATTCATGCCGGGTGCAAAACCGGGTTCATCCACCACGGATTCGACCAAACGGCCATCCAGAAAAACCCGAGGCCGGTAGCGGCGCAGCGATTCGCGGTATTCGTCGCCGCTCATCAGGAGCGAAGCGGGTGCGGGCATGTTCATAGAGTGGCTCCGTATTTAATCCTTGTCAATATAGCGGATTGCTGGTGTCCACTCTGCTTACCTAGTCGATATACCTTGCTTAAGAGCACTAAAGCCTGGGCCTGGGGTATTTTCAATCAGTGCACCGCGCCCGCGCAGGGCGGACGGGCCACCGTAGAATCCCGCCATGTCTTATCTGGTTCTTGCCCGCAAATACCGACCGCGCAATTTCGCGGAAATGGTGGGCCAGGGCCATGTGGTGCAAGCCCTAGGCAATGCGCTTTCCACCCAGCGCCTGCACCATGCCTATCTTTTTACCGGTACGCGGGGCGTGGGCAAGACCACGGTTTCGCGCATCCTGGCCAAATCACTCAATTGCCAGGGGCCAGATGGCCAAGGTGGCATTACCGCCACCCCCTGCGGCGTTTGCCAAGCCTGCACCGACATTGATGCGGGTCGCTTTGTCGATTACACCGAATTAGATGCGGCTTCCAACCGGGGGGTCGATGAAGTCCAGGCTTTGCTGGAACAGGCGGTTTACAAGCCGGTGCAAGGGCGCTTCAAGGTCTTCATGATTGACGAGGTGCATATGCTCACGGGGCATGCGTTTAACGCCATGCTCAAGACGCTGGAAGAGCCGCCGGATTACCTGAAATTTGTCTTGGCCACCACCGATCCCCAAAAAGTGCCGGTGACGGTGCTCTCGCGCTGCCTGCAATTTAACTTGCGGCCTATGGCGCCGCAAACGATTTTTGACCATTTGGAGCAGGTGCTAGCGGCAGAGACGGTGTCTTTTGACAAGCCCGCATTGCACCTGCTGGCGCGCGCAGCGCGCGGCTCCATGCGCGACGCCTTGAGCCTCAGTGACCAAGCCATCGCCTTTGGCGGCGGACAGGTTTCCGAGGCGACGGTACGGCAAATGCTCGGCAGTGTGGACCGTTCCTATGTGTTTGCCTTGATCGAAGCGCTGGCCCGCGGTGAGGGCCGCGCGGTGGTAGAAACAGTTGAAAGCCTGCGGGTGCAGGGCCTGAACGCCGCGTCGGCCCTGGAAGAAATGGCCAGCGTCTTGCACCGTATGGCCGTCTATCAATCGATGGGCGAAGCGCAGACGGGGCAAAGTAGCGATCCGCAGGAGGCCGATATGGCACGCCTGGCGGAATTACTGCCTGCCGATGAAACCCAATTGCTTTACGGCATTTGCCTGCATGGGCGGGGGGATTTGGGCCTTGCGCCGGATGAATATGCCGCGCTGACCATGGTGCTCTTGCGTTTGTTGGCGTTTAAGCCTGGCACCGCGTCAGCGCAAGTGGGTATGCCGGCTGTGGAAAAAAAAAGCCTGAAATCGGCGCCTGAGGATGCACGGGGCGCCGATCCTGGTGCTCATCATGTTCTAGCGCCAACGCTCGAGCCCGCACTGAATCCGCCTTTGTCACTGGGCGCTAAGGTGCTGCCGCAGGCGCCGCAATCCCAAAGCTCAGAATTGGAGCCAGTAAATAGCCCTAGCGCCGCCGCTAGCGTGACTGCTATGCCCAGCACCGGTGTTAGCTCTAGCGCTCACACTGAAGCTACTGCTTCCCTTGCCGTCCAGTTGCCGCCAGGTCAATTGCTGGCGGTTCATGAGCAGGGCGCGCGCCAAGGCGCTGAGTTTGACCAAGCGAAGGGCGCGCAAGTTTCTCAGCCAACCCCAGCGCCATTGCAGTCGCAGCCCACTGAAAATAGCACCACTGCGCACCGTGTGGTTGGCGTGCCGATGCGGGTGCAGCAGGAAAGCCGCCTGGACCAGACGCAAAGTAGCGCGGTGGCAGGTTTTGTGGAAAGTGAGCATGGGGCTTTTTGGCACGCAACCGTGCAAGCCCTGGTGCAGTCGCAGGCGGTAACTGCGTTGGCGCGCGAGTTGGCTTTGCAGTCGCAATTGATTGGGCGCGACGAGGACCAATGGATTTTGCGGGTCGAAAGCGAATCGCTCAACCAGGCTGGTAGCCGCGATCGGCTCAGCCTGGCGCTACAAGACGCCGGTTTTGCGGTTGCCTTGGTGGTGGAGGTGGGCCGCGTCAGTGACAGTCCGGCGCGGCGCAATGCGAGCGCCAGCGCAGAGCGCCAGGAGGCGGCAGAGCGCATCATTCATAGCAACCCCATGGTCCAAAGCTGGATGCGTGACTTTGGGGCGAAAATTGTTCCGGGTAGCATCCGTCCTTTTTAGTCCATGAACACCGGTTGATGGCATGGAACCTAACTCTATTTACAGCACACCCCTAAGGAATTTTGATGTTCAATAAAGGACAACTCGCCGGCCTGATGAAACAGGCACAGGCTATGCAGGACAACGTAAAAAAAGCCCAAGAAGAGTTGGGCCATATTGAAGTGAGCGGGGAATCCGGATCCGGCCTGGTGAAAGTGACGATGACCTGTAAGCACGAGGTCAAGCGCATCACTATTGACCCGAGTCTGCTGGCAGACGACAAAGACATGCTCGAAGACCTGGTCGCTGCTGCTTTTAATGCGGCCCTGCGTGTCGCCGAGGAAACTTCGGCGCAAAAAATGGCCAAGATTACGGCCGGTTTGCCGCCGGGCATGAAGCTTCCGTTTTGAGGTGTGATCACTTTGCAAGCAGGAGCATGGCGCGGTGTCTGATGCGCACGCGCTAGACGCATTAATTCAGGCCTTACGGCGGCTGCCCGGCGTGGGAATCAAGTCGGCGCAGCGGATGGCTTTTCATTTGCTCCAACGTGACCGACCCGGCGCACAGGCCTTAGCCCGCGCTTTGCAGGAGGCCAGTGAGAACGTGCGCCACTGCGAACGCTGCCATACCTTTACCCAAGATCTGGTGTGTGCTACCTGCTTGGACAGCCGGCGTGATCACACCCAATTATGTGTTTTGGAGACCCCGGCCGACCAGGCTGCCATGGAGCGTACCGGCGCCTACCGTGGGCTGTATTTTGTGCTGATGGGCAAACTCAGCCCGCTCGATGGCATTGGGCCGCATGAATTGGGCTTAGATAAATTATTTGCGCGCGCGTGTGATGGCATCGTGCGTGAGGTGATCTTGGCGACCAACTTCACGGCCGAGGGCGAGGCAACGGCCCATGTCATTGCCGAAGGTTTGCGCGCCAAGGGTCTCAATCCGACGCGTCTAGCGCGCGGCGTACCCGTGGGAAGCGAATTGGAATACGTCGACCTGGGCACGATAGCCCATGCTTTGGTGGACCGACGTTGAGTTGTTGTTGCAGCTAAATTTTGAGGAGAGTTCAGTGATGGGTTCTATTTTTTCCGTAGTCGTTTGGTGCGTTTTACTGGCCGCCATCATGCCCATACTCTGCGCTGGCATGGCCAAGGCCCATGGCGTTGGCAAGCCGGTTAATGAGGGGGGATACGACAACGGTATGCCACGCCAATGGCTGGCTGGCCAAAGTGGCTGGCGCGCGCGCGCCAATGCGGCGCAGGCCAATTGTTTTGAAGCGCTGCCGTTTTTCATTGGCGCGGTCGCGCTGGCACAGCAGGCTGGCGTTGACGTGGCACGTTTAGAAATACTGGCGGTGTTCTATGTGGCTTTACGGGTGATGTACGTCGCTATGTATATTGCTGACTGGGCCAGCGCGCGCACCTTGGCCTGGACCCTCGCGTTTGCCATCAATATCGCCATTCTTTTTTCCGGGGCAACTGGCAGCTGAAACGAATTAGGTGCGACGCATACCTATTTTTTCTGTTGCTTATCCACAGGCTTTTTGCCTTTGGTCTTGGGTGCATCAGAGGCCGCCGATTTAGGCTTGCTACTAAGTTTGCCCGCTGAGCCGGCCGGGACAGTCACAAATATTACCAAGGCCTGGCCGGGCTTGAATTTGGCATTGGTCGGCACTTTGTTCCATTGGGCCAAGTTCCCAGGACTGACGTTAAAGCGTTTTGCCAAGCTGGCTACCGTGTCAGCTTTACCGGCGCGCACAGATTTACGTACGCTGATCATTTCCGGGGTGAGTGTGACTTGCCCCCGGTCCGCAACAGACTCACTGACATCTTTGTGGGAGTTGGCTGCGCGCGGTACCAGCAAGGTAGAACCGGCCTTTATGAGCATCCCTGTGGGTATGTTGTTTACTTGGCGCAATTGGAGCTCGCTCATTCCCACTTGTTTGGCGGCTTCGGCAATGCGTACAGTCGAAGGAGCCACCCAGACCGTCCAGCTTGCCAGGCGCGGGCCTTTGAGGTCTTGCAGATTTTTCTCAAAGACGTCGGCGTTATCCCAAGGCAGCAGAATTTGTGGCGTACCCGCTGCCATGATGACCGGCTTATTGATAGATGGGTTGAGCAACTTGAAATCATCGATAGGAACACCGGACAGCTTGACCGCCATGGCCACATCAATGTCGTTGGCAATGCTTACGATTTTGAAATAAGGATGGTTGCCGATATCCGGTAATTGCGCGCCGAAATTTTCTGGCTGCCCGACAATGTTTTTAATTGCCTGCAACTTAGGGACGTAGTACTGCGTTTCTTGCGGCATACCTAGATCGCCATAGCCGGTAGGTAGGCCCAGCCGTTGATTTTTTGCGATAGCGCGTCCCACACTGCCTTCGCCCCAGTTATAGGCCGCCAAGGCTAGGTGCCAATCGCCAAACATGCCGTAGAGTTTTTGGAGGTAATCCAACGCAGCCCGGGTGGAGGCCAATACATCACGGCGGTCATCCCGAAACACGTTTTGTTTGAGCTCGAAGCTTTTCCCGGTGGCGGGCATGAATTGCCACATACCCGCCGCTTTGGCGCTGGACACCGCCTGCGGGTTAAATGCGCTTTCCACGAACGGCAGCAGGGCCAGTTCCGTAGGCATATTGCGCCTTTCCAACTCTTCTACGATATGAAAGAGGTATTTGCGCGAGCGCTCGGTCATGCGGAAGATGTAGTCAGGGCGTGTGCTGTACCACTGTTCGCGGTCCCGTACCAGGTTGCTTTCTAAGTTGGGCATCGCATAGCCGCGGCGTATGCGCTCCCATAAATCGGCAGGCGTGGCCGTCGCAGCGACTTGCAGGGATTTGTTTTCCTGTACCTCAAGTGCTTGCAGGCTGACTAAGCCTTCAGCCGCGGGGGCAAGGCCTGCACAACACAGGAGTAGCAGGCCGATGAGCGCACGCAGGGTACCAAGCATATGGGAGTACATGGAGTGGGGCAATGGGGGCTGACTAAAATGCGCCGAACTTAGCAGCGCTTGGCTGCGCAGTAGCGTCTTGGAGTGGAAGATGAACTTGCAGGCGTCTGGCAGCAGTGTCTTGGACCATCCAAAAAAACAGCGTGGGCAGAGCGGGCAGCGAAAACAATGTCATGAGCGAGCGGATTATAGATTTGCAAGACTGGCTCCAAACCGATGCCGGGCGGTATATGCTGGCTTGGGAGCAAGGCCAAAGCGATGCCTTAGTTGCCGATATCTTTGGCTTTCATGCTTTGCAACTGGGTATGCCGCAGTTGCAAGGTCTGGCACACAACCGCATGCCACACCGCTGGTTGGCAGTGCAAGAGCCCTACGAGGGTTTGCCAGAGCCCGAATTAGGGCTGGAGCCGCCCCCCGCACTGGTCACTGATTTTTCTGCCTTACCTTTCCCCGCTGCCAGCCTGGATTTGGTATTGATGCCACACAGCCTGGAGGTGAGCATGGATGCGCACGCCACCTTGCGCGAGGTCGAGCGTGTTTTGGTGCCTCAAGGACGGGTGCTAATTTGCGGCTTCAACCCCGTAGGCTTGTGGGCGCTGCGGCAAGCGCGCTCGCGCTTATGGGAGAGCCTTACCGGAGGTCGCTGGCCGGGCCAGGGTTATTTGCCGGTGGCGGGCGAATACATCGGCTATTGGCGCTTGCGTGATTGGCTGCGCCTGCTAGATTTCGAGGTGGAAATTGTGCGTTTTGGCTGTTACGTGCCGGCGGTGTCCAGTCCGTCCTGGCTGCAACGATTTGCTTGGATGGAGCGCCTGGGACCGCGCTGGTGGCCGATTTTCGGCTCCAGTTATTTGGTGGTGGGCGTTAAGCGTGTGCGCGGGGTACGGATGCTAGGGTCGTTATGGAAGCCGACACGGGCACGTGTGCCGCGCCAAGTAGCTGCTGGCCAAAGCAACCAAGATGCATTGCGCGAGGAGCGACAACATTGAACAAAATTGTGATCTATACCGACGGCGCCTGCAAAGGCAATCCGGGACCGGGTGGTTGGGGCGCGCTGTTGCGCTCTGCCGATGGGATAGAAAAAGAACTTTTTGGCGGCGAGGCGCAAACTACGAATAACCGCATGGAAATGATGGCGGTGATTGAGGCTTTATCGGCCTTGAAGCGACCCTGTCATGTGGTCTTGCATGTGGACAGCCAGTATGTGCTCAAAGGTATGACCGAGTGGCTGCAAGGCTGGAAAGCCAAGGGCTGGCGCACGTCGGCCAAGCAAGCGGTGAAGAATGTGGATTTGTGGCAAAAGCTCGATGCGCTGGTCCACCAAAGCGAACACCGCATCGAGTGGCAATGGGTCAAGGGGCATGCCGGTGACCCCGGTAATGAGCGTGCGGACGCGCTGGCCAACCGTGGCGTTGAACAGCTCAGCCGCTAGTTCAGAGCACGCCGGCAAACATCATGACCTGGACACCATCGCCCACTGCGATATTGCCTTGGTCGTGCGGCAAGACCATCAAACCATTGGCCTGGACCATGGAGCTAAGGACGCCTGAGCCCTGCTGACCGGTGGTGCGCGCCTGTAGTGAGCCGTCGGGGGCGCGTGAGACGATAGCACGCTGGTACTCGGTGCGTCCCGGCTTCTTTCGAATCGCTTCACTGCTGCGCGCTTGCAGCATGGGGCACTGTACCTGCGGGTCATCCGACCTGGCACCCATCATTTGCCATAGGGCAGGGCGTACGAAAGCCAAAAACGTCACCATCACTGCCACCGGATTGCCCGGCAGGCCGAACAAGGGCACACGGCCTATGCGGCCTACCGCCATAGGTCGGCCCGGTCGCATGGCAATACGCCAAAAGGCAACGCCGCCTTCGCCCGGGGCTTCGCTGTGCGCAAGTTGCCGCATCATGGCTTTGGTGTGGTCGGCCTCGCCTACGCTCACGCCGCCACTGGTGATAATCGCGTCCGCTTGCGCAGCCGCCCTGCGAAACGCGCTTTCCAGCAAATCCGGCTCGTCGCGCACCACGCCCAGGTCCATGCATTCAATGCCCATGCGCTGCAACATGCCCCCTACGGTATAGCGGTTGCTGTCAAAAACGGCGCCCTCACGAGGGCTATCGCCCAGGCTCAAGATTTCGTCGCCGGTGGAGAAATAGGCCACGCGCAGTTTGCGAAACACGGGTGCCGTGGGTAAGCCCAGGCTTGCCAGCAGTCCCAGCGCGGCGGGGCTTAAGACAGAGCCCTTGCTTAGCGCAACATCACCAACTTTCACATCCTCGCCACGGAGGCGCCGGTTGTCACCTGGCTGCAAAATACCTTGTCCAATTTCAATGTATGTCTGGTGTACCTTGACCAGTTCTTGGGGCACCACAGTGTTCAGGCCAGGGGGCAAAATGGCCCCCGTCATGATCTGCAGGCATTGGCCCGCGCCAACACGTCCGGAGAACGGAGCGCCCGCCAGCGCACGGCCTGCCACCTGCAATTGCAAGGGCTTGTTTGCCGCCAATGCACTGCCATCGAAAGCGTAGCCGTCCATCGCAGAGTTGTCGTGGGGCGGTACGTCAATCGGGCTGATGATGTCCTGGGCCAATACCCGTCCCAATGCTTGCATTAGGGGCAGCGCTTCGCTTTGTGTGGGTGCCGGCACCATATTCGTCAAGAATGCAGTGACCGACTGTGCGGGCAAGGCATTGGGGTCGTACCCCTGCAATGCGTCGGCTATTTCTGCCAGCGATTTCATAAACAGCTACCCACCTTATCCGCCGATGTAACTCATTTCCACGCGTCGCCCTGAAGCTGCCGCGGTATGCGCGGGCAAAGAGGCGCGCAGTATTGAGTAGCGGTCATTGCGATGCTCCCAGATGGCACGTATGGCTGCGGCCAGATCCTGCGCATTCGCACCGCCGCGCAGCAGGCCGCGTAAGTCATGCCCCTGGCTAGCGAACAGGCACAAATACAACTGGCCTTGCGTGGACAAGCGGGCGCGGTTGCAGTCGCTGCAAAAGGCTTGGGTCACGCTGCTGATGACGCCAATTTCTCCGGCATGGGCATCAGGCAGGCCCTGCGCGTCGGCGTAGGCCCAGCGCTGCGCGGTCTCGCCCGCTGCAAAGGCCTCCATTGGCAGCATCGCAAATTCAGATTGCAAGCGCGCGATAACTTGGGCCGAAGGCAGCACCTCATCCATGCGCCAGCCGTTGGTCGCACCTACATCCATGTATTCGATAAACCGCAAAACGATTCCGGTGCCGCGAAAATACCTGGCCATGGGCAGAATTTCATGGTCATTGGTGCCGCGCTTGACCACCATATTGACCTTGATAGGTCCCAGGCCTGCCGCCTGCGCCGCTTCAATGCCTTTGAGTACCTCAGATACCGGGAAGTCCACATCGTTCATTTGCCGGAATATGCGGTCGTCCAAGCCGTCCAGGCTGACGGTGACGCGCTGCAAGCCAGCATCCCGTAATGCTTGGGCTTTGCGGGCCAAGAGCGCGCCATTGGTGGTTAATGTGATGTCCATCGCTTGGCCGTCTAGGGTGCGCAGGGCGCTGAGTTGGGCAATTAGCAGTTCCAGGTTCTTGCGCAGCAAGGGCTCGCCACCCGTGAGGCGGATTTTTTGCACTCCCAATCCAACAAACTCCCGTGCGACCGTCACAATTTCTTCAAAGGACAGCAAGGCAGACTGGGGTAGGTATTGGTAGTCCTTGTTGAACACTTCCTTGGGCATGCAATAACTGCAGCGGAAATTGCACCGGTCGGTGACGCTGATGCGCAGGTCCCGCAGAGGGCGCCCCAGTATGTCACTGGTCGCAAGCCCGGGCGCATACTTGGCCGCAGGCTTACTAGCGGGGATAGGGCGTGCGGCTTGGCGCAGGTCGTGCACCGGAATAACGCGCGGCGGTTTGGAATTACTCATGGCGCTATTGTGCAGTGTGTGCTGAGCCCCCGGTCCTCGCCTTGGTACTATTATTGTTGGTCATGGCCTACCTCCTCCAACTTGCCTTTAGCGCGCCGAACGTACTAGCTGCGCCGGACTGGCCTTGCGGTGCGCAGGCTAAGGGCCTATGAGTCAGTTCAAGGATATCGGCGCTAGGTCACGCGGGTTGCGGGCTTGGTGGCAGCGCCTGTGGAGAGCGCCAGATTCAGAGGCATTGCAAGGCAATTCCAAAACGACGGTGCCGCCCTCTAAGATTGCGTTATTGGCCCAGGAGCCCACGCCCAAGCGGGCCGAGCCTGCGCCTGAAGGGGGTCGAATCAGCAGGGAAGCGCTGATGCGCTTGCAGCCGGCCGGACCGGCGCAGGAGGAAGCTCCGGATTTGCTGCAGCAGCGCGCGAATTTTTGGGCGACGGCCACCCACGACCTATGCCAGCCCGCGCAGGCCTTGGCACTGTTCTTAGAGCGTTTGCAGCGCTTGCCTGCGCAAACATCGGCCCAGGCTTTGCACGGCTATTTGCAATCCTCCATGGAAGACTTGACCCGCCTGCTTGCTGGCCTGATGGAGCTGGCCCAGATAGACGCCGGCGAGGTGAAAGCCTCTAGCATGGCGGTGTCGGTGGACGAGCTATTCGCCCGGGTACGCGCGCAATTGGCCGATCAGGCGCAGGCCAAGGGTTTGCGTTTGGTTGTTCAATCCAAAGGCCAAGCGGTGCTGGGTGATGCCGCGCTGCTAGAACGCATCATGCTAGCGCTAGGGCGCAAAATCGCACAGCGTTGCGCGCAAGGTACGGTCTTTCTCAGCGCCCGCTCGGTGCAGGATGGGGCGGGAGTGCGCCTGGATGTCAGCGACAGCGGACCTGGCATAGCCGAGCGTGATCACGGAAAAATTTTTATGCCATTTGCACAGCGTAACTTGACAACGTCGCATGGCCCAACACGTCCTTCGTTAGGCCTGTATATCGCGTCCCGCCACGCCCAGCTTATGGGAACCGGATTGTTGCTGCGTTCCGCCCTCGGCCGGGGTAGCCGTTTTTCCATCACCTTGCCCCTGGCCGGCGTAAATCTCCAGGCGCAGGGCGCAGACCTTAGCCATGGCCTAGAGGCTATTGGACTGGACGGATCACGGGTGGCCTTGTTCGATACTGAGCATGAGCGCGCGGCCGGTATTGCTGCCTGGCTGCGCAGCTGGGCCTGTGTGCTGCTTGACGAGCGGGCCATGGAAGGCCCGCAGGCGCCGAAGCCCCAAGCGATCGTGTGTGCCTGGCAGGCTGATGCGCCTCAGGAGGCGAGTCGGCGCATCTTGGCATTGCGTACGCGCCTGGGAATGGAGATACCGGCCTGCATTATTTACGCTGACCATGGCGCGACCGACGGTGTGCTGAACCTGCCCGCGGCCACGGCTGTCTTAAGCCAACCTCTGCAAGCCGCGCAGTTGCGTGCATGGCTGCGCCGCGTGGTGCGAAGTTAGGCCCGCGCCGGGTCAATTACTGGCGTTAAAGGCGTAGTTGGCTGCAGCGCGAACAGCCTGCGTACGGTTGTCTGCATGGAAATAGCGCAAGATGGCACTGACATGGGTTTTGATG
>Ga0136644_10001198_pt1 | contig 20646 bp, 19 predicted proteins | sample C_130820_EF_Meta_FD_94780 | JGI IMG/M metagenome (GOLD analysis project Ga0136644, IMG submission 94780) | Freshwater microbial communities from Lake Croche, Canada to study carbon cycling - C_130820_EF_MetaG (v2) (version 2) | ecosystem: Environmental > Aquatic > Freshwater > Lake | place... | reverse complement strand
ATAAAACCTGTATTGTTGTTTTGCATGGATAACGCAGTAAGAACAAAGTCCTCGTAATTACCCATAACATTTTGAATGCTTTTGTTAGTGTCGTTTCTTTCTTTACCGTTTAAAGACACTTTATTGCCGTCTTGATCTGTATAATAGAAGTCCACGTTGACTTTTACGTTACCCAATTTTTGTTTCGATCCCTTTCTTTCTATAGTATGCTCCACTCCATTCAATTCAAAGACCAATTTGCACTTAAATGAGTCAGAATTACTGTTCATTACTTGCGCTGACTTAGTTGTACGAGAGCATCTGTCAAATATACAGTAGGCGATAGAATCCAATAAAGTAGATTTACCGCTAGCGTTTGGTGCAAAGATGCCGTAGGTTCCAGCCATGTTAGAAAAGTCGATAAAGTTGCCTTTTCCGTAACTAAACATGTTAGAGAATTCGAAAGTCTTGGGAATCCAAATTGAGTTTCTTGGAACTTCGGATTTTGGTAAAGAGTTGTTCACTATTTTGTTTATCTCGCAGATGTCCTTTATCGATTGTTCGTCTAAATCGAACTTTTCTTTTAAGAATTCTATCATTATTGAGTTCTGATAGTCAACGTCTCTTACATTGTGTACGTTAAGCTTCTTATTTTCGTTGGAAGAGTTGGTGAAGTTTCTTATTTTCATCAAGGAAGTTTCCAATACGTTGTATTCTTGCTTGATTTCAGCTACTATTCTCTTGATTTCCGACTGATCTGTGTTTCTATATTTGACTCTTAGGTAAAGATTCTTGGGTAGTTTTGGTAACGGTTGATAGATGCCAGCGTCCACTTCTATTGTGTAGAAAGCAGTATCGTTTTCTATCTCTACGAACTCTGCAGACTTAGTCGCAACGTCCCAAACGTATATGCCGTGTACTAAAGACTCTGCGTGATTCTGTTGTACCAAAGATCCTGGATATCCAATAGTCTTGGCTTCGTTTAGGAATTGAGTCTTGTGTATATCGCCTAGTAAAACTAAGTCAAAGCCTTCAAAATCGTCTACTTTCACGTCGTTTTCGAAAAGACCGAAGCCGCTTTCAGTAACTGTGCCGCTAACCGGTCCGTGATACAAACAGATCTTAAAGTCGTCTTGAGTACCGAAACATTTTGGATACTCGGTGTGACTGTCAAAAACCGACCAGTGATAAAAAGTAACGTTGTTGTTGTAAATGTCTAATGCGCAAGTCTTCTTAAGATAGGTTAGATTAGGATGGTTCAAAGCATTAACGATAGGAGTCAACGCATCCATTCTATGGCCGTTATTTAAGTTTGCATCGTGATTGCCTGGAATCAATAAGACTCTTCCAATGTCTGCCAATGTTTTTAGAAAGTTTTGTACCTCTTCTACTAATTCTGGAGTTACGTCTGTCTTGGCATGAACGATATCTCCTGTCAAACAGATTAGATCGTCTTCTGTAAAATTTGCTTTAATGTAGTCGTAAAGTCTCTCGAAAACTCTTCTGTACTCTTCGTGTCTTTTGAAATTTCTAATGTGAATATCACTTACTTGAAATATTTTTCTTATCATGGTTTAACCCATCATTTTTTTGAGAATGATCTCACCGAATGTTAACGGCTTTGCTTGTTGTAATAATTTTGTCATATTTTCGAAACCTAAATCAGAAGGATCCTTTCCTTCTAATTGTATTAAATAAACTTCCTTACCTAGATTTATCAACTGTTCTGAATAAGTCAATGCTTCTTTAAGCGCATCTTTATCCAAGGCCAAATATACTGTTTTTACTTGAGATTCCACAAGTTTCAACATCAGTGCCTTTGGAATTGATTTGCCAAATAGAGGAACTGCATTTCTTTTTATTGCAATTGCGTCGAATATTCCCTCGCAAAGTATTATTGGTACTGACCAGTTTACAAAGTACTCCATGCCGACTATTTCTGTCTTTTGGATTGAAGGAGCGTCGTACTTTTGATACGGATCCTTTTCGAATGAGCGCGCAATAAAGTAATTAACTTGACCATTTTTATCGTAAGAAGGAATCACAACTCTATTTCTATACCTTCCAGTTTTACAGTACCCAATGTTGTATTTTCTTATATCGTATTCGTTTATTCCTCTACTTTTTAAGTATACGGCTGCGTGACGATACTCCAAAGATTTATCGTTATCGGTCATTGAAATGAATTCTTTAGGCAAAAATACTCTTTCAGTTTCTACGTCTTCTATCTTGGTTCTATCGTTGGAAAAGTAGCCTTTCATCTCCACCATTCGAGGTTTATCTACACCAAGCTTCTTAAATAAAGACACCGGCGTTTTGCCTTTTGTCGCGGGGTGACAGGTCCAACAGTTGTATTGCCCGGTTGAAATGTTTACTATCAACTTTGGTTTCTTGTGATTGCAAATAGGGCAATGGAATGCGTGGTCCTTCTTATTTTTGTCGGGTTTTGATTTTCCCAACACAGATTCCAAAAGCCCCAAAACTAATTGTTCGTTCTCCATAAATCTAATATACAAAAAATAGTTCGAACAAAAAAAATTAATCTTTGTTGAGCGTACTTAGAACTTATATTTCTTTTTGTCCCATAAAATAATTATTTTTAAAACCTTCTACTACAGGGGGAAAACAACAGCAGCATATATATGAATACAGAAAATAAAGAAACAGAAAAACCGCAGCTAACAGAGGACGAACTGCAGGGGATATACCTATATCTAAGTATGTACTACGAACAGATGACTCAAGAGCAAAAAGATACTTGGATAATGTTAATGAATGAATTGGATCCTGAATTTAATGACATTGAATATGAAGAATAAGTTAGAAGTATACGTTTTACAAGGTTGCGATAAATGTAAAAAACTAAAAGCAACTTTAGACAACTTAAAAATTAAGTACGAATCGATTCCTTGCGAAGAGTACCCCAATATGTGCGATAACATAGAGAATATAACTGGAGTGGATTCTTATCCAATGGTTAATTTGAACGGGAAGATATATTATATTGCAGAGAAACACTCTGATATAGGAAAAATAAAAGTGATATCTGAGAATCTATCAACTAAAGGCATGTACTCGATAGATAATATCATAGATGCGATAAAAAATTATTAAATTATAAACATGAGATACAAAAACCTAGTAATTAAAAAATTAAGCGAGATGGTCAATATGATCATGTACCAAAATTCCCAAATTTCCCAATTACGTCCTCCACAAGAGTTGAAAGCGACTTTAGAGAGAATGCAAGAGAAACTTAGAGAGATTGAACATTTAATAAACACTGAGCACGACAATTAATCAAAAAATAAAAGTTATGAAAAAATTAACAGAAGAACAGATCCTTGAGAACTTACAGAAGTTTTACGGTTACATAGACAAGTACATCGCCTCTGACAGAAAAGATGCGTTACTGGAATTTTACAAAGCTAGAGAAGTTACTTTAGCCATCAGTCCAGCTTCCACTAAACTATCGCATCATAACTGTTTTCCAGGTGGGTACGTTGAACATGTTAACAGAGTAGTTGAAGCCTCTTTAGTTATGGATAAAGTATGGGAGCGCTTTGGTCAGAAGAAAGATTATACAGTTGAAGAACTAGTATTCTCTGCAATTAATCATGATCTTGGTAAGTTGGGCACTAATGAACAGCCTTTCTATATTCCCAATGACTCTTCTTGGCACGTAGAAAAGCAAGGAGCTCATTTTAAATACAACACCAATATTACTCACATGAGAATTGCAGATCGTAGTCTATTCTACTTACAGCAAGCGAATATTTCTGTTAGCGAAAATGAATTCTTAGCAATCAAATTACACGATGGACTGTACGAAGAATCAAATAAGGCGTACTACATTACGTATAGCTCTGACTCTGAATTAAAATCTAATTTACCTTACATACTACATCAAGCCGATTTAATGGCTTCAAGAGTAGAAACACAAATTTAATTAAAATGACAGGAACAATTGCACTAGTATTATGGTTTGTCACTATTATTGGCGCCGTAGTATACAATCTTTATAGAAAAAATAAACGTTTAGAAGAGATTGTAATTAATCAAAGCAGTTTCGTTAATGAAACGCTTTCTTTAATGGACGATTTTAACGGATTGGTAAACAAAATAGACATGACAATGTGGGTTCAATCAGACCCAGAATTATTGGCTCTATTCGAAACAATTAAAGCAATTCAATTACGCGTTCAACAATTTACGGGGAGAAAATAAACTATGGCAGAAGAACTAATGGCTGAACAAGAAGTGGATATAGGTCTTACCATAAAAGGTACACCTAGAAAAAGAAAACCAAAAACTAAGAACGTTTACTTTACTTCTGAAACTGAAGAGGCCATTCTAAGGTATCGTTCGGCTCCTAATCAAGCGGTAGCAAATCAAATCTATAATAAGGAAATTCACTATGCTTTCTATAAGTTAGCTGAGAATATCATTCATACTTTTAAGTTTTACTACACAGAAGTAGATAACATTGAAGATCTTAAGTTCGAAGTTATCTCTTTTCTTTTGCAAAAATTACACCTTTACGATCAATCAAAGGGCAAAGCCTATTCCTATTTTGGTACCATTGCTAAAAGGTATTTGATCATCTACAATCAAAAGAATTACAAAAAGATGGTCTCCAAAATGCAAATTGAAGAGATAGACAATTCCGATAAAACTCATGAAACTTTAGTGCTAGAACCGGATTCCACCGATATTAATAGAGTATCGGTCATAGATGAGTTTATAAAATATGTGGACGAAAATCTAATGAGACTATTCGATAAGGATCAAGAGGTAAAAGTGGCCGATGCTATATTAGAAGTGTTCAAAAGAAGGGAAAACATAGACATTTTCAATAAAAAAGCTCTATTCATATACATAAAAGAGATGACCGATTGCCAATCAAATACAATAACCAAGGTCATAAAGAAGCTTAAAGTTGTTTACAAGGAGGTCTTGGATCACCATATTGAAAATGTAGACCAGTGATATTTATTTAAAAAAATCGTATGGAACTAGAAAAAGAAATCTTCCCTGGCAAGACATTGGCGAATTTGGTGGAAGAGGTCTATAACAAACACAAGTCACAAGATTCATCAATAAAATCAGAGATATTACGTCTTGCTGACATGATAGAAGGTCCTGGCGACGCTATCGTTCTTGTGCCCATGATTAAAGGCCTATTGGATTCTAGCCTTAAAAACGATGAAGTGCTAATGAAAATACTTAGTGCTTTTCAAAAATCTGCGGATGCCAAGGACAAGTCTGTAGAAGACGGAGGACTTTTAAGCGAGAAAGACATAGAGCAATTAATGAGCGAGGTAACTTCAATAGGACAAGGCACTAAACAATTACCTAAAGCGTAATGGCAAGAAAAAATAACTATAAAACTGGAAGACCTGAAGGATCTGCAGTCACTAAATCCGGCTTTTTCTACATTATAGGAAGAGTCAGTAGTATTGTGCTGTCAGATCTAGTAGAAGGCACAAAAGAAACCGACCCAGATTTTAAAAGCTTTGGAGACTTGGGTAAAATAAGTTTTGAGATTTTGTATACTAGTTTAACCACTAGTAAAAGCAAACGCGTAAGCGACTATGCTTATCCATTCTTTAGTTTCATTAATCAATACCCACTGATTAACGAAATTGTAATAATATTTCCAGGCCCTAGTGAAGCGCTAAACGACGACTTTCAATCAAAGCAATTGTTTTATTTACCTCCTTACAATCTTTGGAAATTCAATCCAAATCATAGTGCGTTTCCAAATATGTTAGAATACCAACAGTTTTTGTTGGACTACTACTCTTCTCATCCTAATATTTCCGGTAAAGGCGATACTACTGTAGAGCTATTTTTGGGAGAATATTTTAAAGAGACCAATACGGTTAGAAAGCTAAAACCTTTCGAAGGAGATATTATATTAGAGTCTAGATTTGGTCAATCGGTTAGATTTGGAAGCACAACTCCTAAAATAAAAAGATCAAATTATTGGTCCAATAAGGGACCTCAAGGCAGTCCAATAACAATGATTGTAAACGGTCAAGGCGCTCCTGAAAATAGTAAAGATATTTTTGCTCCTACTTTAGAAAACATAAACAAGGATTTTTCTTCTATATATTTGACTAAAGACCAACAAATAGTAATAGAAGATTTGAATAATTTTGACTTCAGATCTTTTGGAGGAATCAATGCTCAAGCACAAGAGAGAACTGATAACATAAGAATGTCGAGCTCTCCAATAATTTCTAACGAAGAAGTAGATGCGAATACACAAGATAAAAAAGCAATAGGATAACATGTTAGATAAATTAGAATTTCCATTTACAGGCGCACAGGTGATTTTATCTTCTGATAGAATTTTATTGCACTCTAAAAAAGACGCAGTAATTATTGCCGGAAAAAGAGCAGTATCTTTGTGTTCTACTGAAACAATTAATTTGGATGCAAAAGAAAAAATTATCTTGGATTCTGACATAGTTGAACTTGGTCATGAGGCTCAGGCTCTTGGTGAAAGCGTAGTTCTTGGAAATAGTCTAGTGTTTCAATTAGAATTATTCACTGGGGCTTTAAAAGAAATAGGAGTTCAATTAGGTCGTGTAGGAGAGAATAAACAAAATATTGCTGCATCAATAACTGTAATAAAAAATCAAGGTTTACAACTTGAAGCTGCTGCTGTTCAATTAGAAGACTCTTTGCGAACATTACTTTCTAAAAACACATTTACACGATAGATGGCAAATACTCCAAACTACGATGCTAGACAAAGAAGGCAGCAGGAAAGAGCCGATTTTAGAACTGAAACCAGAAATAAGCAGGCGAATCTAAGAGCAAAAACTGGAGAGATAAATACTAAATTGACCGATGCTCAGAATGCAGGAGATTTAGGCGCTCAATTAGATTTAATAAATAAGGCAAATCAACTAATTCCTGATGCGGATCTTGCAACTGGTTTAGAGAGAGTAGTCGGTATAGTTTCCAAAGCTATAATAAAGATAAAGAAAGGCGTTTCTAGAGTGTTTTACGGAAAACCAAAACCCCCAGGTGCAATTTTTTTAAATCCGTTAGATATGGGATTGGTTAGAATTCTTAATCTAATTGCAGGAATAGACTTTTGTGCTATTTTTAGTTTTGCAGCAAACCAAATACCTGATAACTTACAAAAATTTGATCCTAAAAAAGCTCCTCCTCGTAGCGCAGGATCTTTGGAAAAGAAAAAATATCAAATACAAAAGCTTGCTTACGACGTACAAGGCTATATAGATAAATTTATGGCTCTTTATTCAGGGGCCACTACTGTTTCTAGTTTTATATCCAATAATCCTGAAACTCAAAAAGCTTTAAAAGATCTTATTGCTCAAGTTACTTCTATATTGGAAGATCTAAACGATGTAAATTCTTCGGCTTCTTTGGTAGACGCTGAATTTTCTCAAGCTTTTCCTCAAGCCGCAATATCAAGTAATTTTATAACTAACGCTATAGGCTCTTTAAATAAAAAAATAGATCTAAGAACTTTTACTGATGTTGACTTTACCACTACGATAGACACTATGAATAAAGTGAGATCTGTGTGTATTGTAATTCAAGCGTACAACGATCCAAAAACAGTTTTACAGCAATTAAATACCTTAACAAAGGGAAAAATTAACGAAGCTATAAAGCAATTGGACAAAATACTAGATCCTAAAAAAGCAGTACCATTTATTAAATCAATAATAAAAACTGCAAAATCGATTGTCAAGATTATGGCCAACATAGTCAAGTACATTTCTTTGTTACAATTGGTGATCAGAGTAGGTTTGTTGCTAATAAAAATATTCTATAAATTAAGAGCCTTCTTCTTTTCTGGTATGCCTATACCTCAAGTATTCAATACAGTCAGTGGCCAAACTGCCATTTCTGCTACTTACGAAGACGCTATACTTAATAATGGTCTAGTATACTTCTTAAAAAGATTAGCGCAAATAAACGAAATTCTTGGATTAATTAGAAGTGTTGTTTCTTACGTATTAAATAATGTAGTTTTCATCATTCCTAAGTTAGAATTAATTGCGAGAAACTTAAATAGTTGCGATAGTTGCGATGAAGACCTAAAAGCCGAATTAAATCAGACTATACAAGAACTTAAAGAGGGCGCAGATGCACTTCAAAAGTATATGGACGATTATTTTGACTCTGTAAATAACAAGAATAAAACTTATGGAGATTTCACTATAGAGATTATTACCGAAGAAACTACAGATATTGCTTTGTCCATAAAAAGAAGATTTGGTATTGCTTTGGACGGAAAGAAAAATAAAGTGGTACAATCAACTCCTACTTATGCTTCTGACGATACAATTATAATAAACGAAGTGAAATTGTTATTAAGCGCAGGAGGTTACACTAATAAGTCTGTTACGGGAATGAATCCTTCCGATCTAGTTATCTTAATAGAGTCGACTGCAAATCTAGGGGATCCTGATATAACTATAGACGACCTAGACGTTACCTCTATTATTAATGGATTGGACGCTCCTGATAACGAAAACGAAGAGAATGGATTGGGTCTTAATGCCTTTGCAAATAACCTTCCAGGAGGTAAAAAGTTAAGGAAAAGAATGAGAAAGTTAATGGCTGCTTCAGTGCAAAATTTAAAAACAGATTTAAAGAGTACCGACCCAGGAGGAAAATATAGTTCTGGTATAGTACGCTAATTAAAAAGAAAGTATCATAAACCAATATTTATAAGATATGGCAAAAACAAGTCAAATAGATTTACTTAGAAAATTAATAAGGGAAGAGGTTGCAAAGGCCATTCGTCAAGAGATGCCTGCCATTTTACAAGAGGTTCGAACCTCCAGCACTACAAAAGAGGTTATAAAAGAATCTAAACCTGTAAAAAAAGCTGTCCCATTAACTCTAAACACGCAACCAATGAGACCCGCAGCTAACTTCTCAGGCAATCCTTTGGCAAGCATACTAAACGAGACCGCAATGTCAATGGTAGAAATGGACGACATGTCTTTTACTACTGGAAATATAGGTCCTGATTCAATTGGAGTCGATCCAACCAGCTTCTTCCAACCTAAACAAGTGGCAGTGGGAGACGTAAACAGTATGTTGTCAACAGCAAGAGCAAGTTCGGATCCAAGTATGGTACAAATAAATGAAGTACCTGACTTTACACAATTAATGAGTAAACTAAAAGCTAAAGGCGCTATTTAATGGCATATAACTTAAGACAAATATCACAAGACGATTTGAGACCATCTCAAGCAATAGGAGTAAAAATACCTTTTTCCGCTCCTATAGCGTTTCAATCTGTGTACACGACCAAAGAGCAAACCAAGTACAACTTAATCAACTTCTTATTAACTGATAGAAGAGAGCGCCCTTTCAATCCAACTTTTGGGGCCGGTTTAAGATCGAGACTATTCGAACAAATAGCTCAATCCTCTTTAGACGATATCAAACAATCCTTAATAGCTCAAATAGAAAACACTTTTCCAAACGTTGCGATATCTAATTTGACAGTTAATGGAGATCCCAACACTAGTTCAATAAAAATAAAATTTAGTTATACATTAAAAAATTCTAAAGAAACAGATGGTGTGGTACTCGAAATACAAAATATGTAATTATGCAGAACAATAACGTAGATATTAAATACTTAAATAAGAATTTTAGTTCTTTCAAATCTGATTTGATAGAATATGCTAAATCCTATTATCCTGACAATTACAAAGATTTTAATCAAGCAAGTCCAGGTAGCATGTTTATTGAAATGGCTTCTTATGTTGGAGATGTTTTATCTTTCTATTTGGACAATCAATTACAAGAGACTTTTTTACAATACGCAAAACAAAAAAATAATTTATATAGTCTGGCTTATATGTTAGGTTACAGACCAAAAGTAACCAGCGCAGCTATAGTTGATCTTAAAGTTTATCAACAAGTGCCTTCTGTATTATCGGCAGGCAAATATCTTCCTGATTTTTCGTATGCTTTTTCCGTAGATCAAGGAATGCAAGTTGCTTCTAATATAAATAGTTCTAATACATTCTACTGTCCTCAAAAAATAGATTTTAGAGTTTCATCTTCTTTGGATCCAACAGATGTTACCGCTTATACTCTTGATGGTTTTAATAATCCTACAAGTTTTTTACTATCAAAAAAAACACAAGCGATATCTGGACAAATAAAGACGCAGCAATTTAGTTTTGGAAATGCACAAAGATTCGCTACTATTAATTTACAAGATTCCAATATCATTACTATTCTTGATGCAGTGGATTCATCAGGTAATACTTGGTACGAAGTTCCCTATTTAGCTCAAGACTATATTCTAAAACCTGTAGCAAACACCACAATAAACGATGTGAATCAAGTTCCTTACATGATTCAAAAATTACAAGTTCCAAGAAGATTTACTTCAAGATTTCAAAGTAATGCGGTATTACAAATAGAGTTTGGACCTGGAATTAATTCTGTTGCTGATAGTGCAGTTATTCCGGATCCTAATCAAGTAAGCGTAGGCAACACTAATGGAGGATTGAGTTTATTATCAAGCTCTTTCGATCCTACAAATTTTGTTACAACTCAAACTTACGGATTGGCTCCAAAAAGCACTACTATCACTTTCACGTATCTTGTTGGAGGAGGAGCGAATAGCAATGTTTTACAGGGAGAATTAACAAAACCAATAGCAAAAACAATTTCTGGAAATAATACATTTGTTTACACGTTAGTTACTAATAACGAACAACCGGCTGCTGGTGGTGGAGATGGTGATTCTGTTCAAGAGTTAAGATTCAATACTCAATTACAGTTTCCAAGTCAATTAAGAGCTGTGACTCAAGAGGATTATTTAGCAAGAACGTTGTGTATGCCCGCTCAATTTGGTAAAATTTCAAAAGCTTACGTTACAAAAGACGATGCGGTATTTAAAAACTATATAGAAAATAATTCTGGATTAAGAGATCCTTTGGCTATAAGTTTGTACGTATTAAGTCTTGATGTTTCAGGATATCTAAGTGTACCTACTCCATCGCTATTAAAAAATATTCAAGATTACATGTTTGAATATAGAATGATGACCGATTCTATTAAATTAAAACCGGCTTTCATTATAAATATAGGTTGTAATTTTGACGTAGTAATTAGACCTAACTACAATAGTCAAGATGTGGTAGCAAGATGTTTGATGACTTTACAAGACTATTTCAATATTCAAAATTGGCAGATCAATCAACCTATTATTTTAACCGAAGTTTATGGAGTTTTGGATCAAATAGACGGAGTTCAAACAGTTAAGAAAGTAGAAATAGTAAACAAATATGGAGAGGCAAATGGATACTCAAAATACTCTTACGATATTCAAGCAGCAACGCTAAACAATGTAGTGTATCCATCTTTAGATCCATCAATATTCGAATTAAAATACTTAAATTCAGACATTCAAGGTCGCGTGGTAACATTCTAAATTAAATAACAATGGCAGTATACAAAATATTTCCTACGGCGGATACAACTCTATATTCTAGATTTCCAACTCAGAACACTGGATTGGACGAAATATTAGAAGTGTCTGTAAAAAATGGAATTAATATAGCAGTAAACTTATATGAACCCCAACCAGATACACAAATATTAAACGACGATTTAAGAAGATCTTTAATCTCTTTTACCGATACAGATATTCAAACCATAAAATCTTTTGCAACTGGTTCTTGGCAAGCAGGTTTAAAATTATATTTGGCTAACGCTGAAAACTTAAGCACTACTTACAGCTTAGAGATTAGAGCGCTTTCTTCCTCTTGGGGAATGGGCACGGGTAAATTTTCTGATTATCCAGTAACAATTAACGGAGCCTCTTGGCAAGGTCCTAACTATTCGCCTGGAACTTCAAGTGCATGGATAAGTAGTTCTTATTATCTAACTCCAGGAGGAGGAAACTGGACAGGATCTTTTGCCAGTCAGTCTTTTTCTTATAAAGACAGTAAAGACATAAATGCGAACGTAACTTCAATGGTAGACAAATGGTTCAGTGGATCAGTTAATAACAATGGATTTATAGTTAAGCATCCCACATCAGTAGAAAACAATTCAGGCAGTTATATTGCATTAAACTTCTTCTCTGTAGATACTCACACAATATATCCTCCTACCTTAGAAATGAAATGGGACGATAGCGCTTATACAACAGGAAGTTTAAACATTATATCTAACAACCAATTCGTTACTTCTTTTGACAATAACGTGGGAAGTTTTAAATATAACACAGGAAAATATAGATTTAGAGTAAACGCAAGAGACAAATATCCAGCTAGAACTTTTTCAACTGCTTCTGTGTATATTACCAATAAAGCTTTACCTCAACAGACTTATTGGGCAATACAAGATGTTAAAGCAGACGATATAGTCGTTGATTTTGATAATAATTATACAAAGGTAAGTTGTGATGGCACAAGCAGTTATTTCGATGTATACATGAATGGATTAGAGCCTGAAAGATATTATAAATTATTGTTGAAAACTGTTTTACCTGACGGTGAATCAATAGAAATAGATAATAATTCTATCTTTAAAATAATAAGATAATGGAAAATGTTCAACTAGTTAAAAAAGTTTATGGAATTAACACCTATTCGAAGGTAATAGACACTTCGTTTAGGGAGTTAATAACTGCGCCGCAAGAAATAAGCGCTAGTACCATGAATGTTGATCAATTTTTTAGAGAATACGATAGACTATTTTTTGACATTCCGGTAACCGGCACTAATTCTCATTCTGAATTAATCGAAAGAAGTCAACAATACGTGGGAGGATCAGTTATAGACGCAGAGAAATTGGCTCTTATTGAAGAAATTAACTCTCTTCGTCAACAACTATTGGACATAAATCAATCATTTACATCAATAACTAGTTTAGTTTAATGGAATTAATACAAGTACAAATAAAAGGATCGGACATACCAAGTCAACAATACTCTTCTGTTGATACTTCGTTAATCACCAATAATTATATAAATTCTAATTTTGGAGCTAAAGAAGATTATATAGAACTGTTTATATACGATCAAAACGGAAACATACTTCTTTCTGATTACGATGGATTCGATTATTATCCCTATCTTACGACCAATCCTTCTACTAGTTTATATAGCACACTAACTTTAGATCCTCAAACAGACGTTATAAATAGAGGATTCAATAGAGGCTCGGTAAACATACAATATAACTTTTTAAAGAAGCTATTCAATTCTCAATACGGTAAGACATATTGGATCAAAGAAATATCTCAATCAAGAACAGAGATCAAACTGGCTTCTCAAGTTATCAGTGATTCAGGAATTTTGGAAGGATTCAATGTATACCAAAATTATATATCTACCAAGAATTATTACAGCGATTTTTATTTAAACTTTGGAACTAATACTTTAGCAATTGGAGTTAACGTTGCGTTTAATCAAGACGATGAAGGAGCTTATTTAATAGTTAAGCTCTACGAACCTTTAGACGCTGATATAGACGTTAAAACGCAATTGTGGATAGTAGATAAGGTTTCAGAACCTATAAACTACAACGTTAATATTCAAGTGCCTGCCGAGGATCCTAACGAAAGGTTCAAATTAAGAGGTCCAAATTATTCTGTTGCCACATCTGTTAAGGTTGGTCAAACTACGCCTTACTACTCTTACAATACTTTATTAACAAGTAATGTAACTTCGTCCTATCAAAAAATGTTGAACTACTATCAAGATAAGTCGATAGCTATCAACGTTGATTATAGCGATTTTTCTAATTTTATACACTTTTCAAATGCTTCTGAAAGAGTTTTAAATTTTAAATACAAAGTTCAATTAATAGAAAGTTATAATCAAGACATAGCAAATGCAAAAAAATATTCGGCAGTCTCACCTATAATTGCTTCATCGTCTTCTTTAGCCGCTCAAACCTCAATAAACAATATAGTAAGTAAATTAGATCCTTACGAAACTTTCTTGTATTTTCAGTCCTCATCTTACTCTTGGCCAAAATCAAATACTACTCAACCTTACACGCTATACTCTGTTACATCTTCTCAAGTTTCTAACTTTTTGGGAACTGCAGATACTGTTACTACCGCTACTACCGCGTCCCTATTATACTCTGCGTCAATTTACGATTATTCAAATAAGGACGCTTTAAGATATTCCTCGCCTCAATACATTTTAGACGACTCTAGTAACCAACCATATTTGACCTTCTTGGATATGATAGGTCAACACTTTGATAATATTTGGTTGTACTATAAAGACGTTTCTAATAAGTTCGATGCTACAAATAATCCCAATACTGGAATTTCATTAGATTTGGTTTCCGATGCACTAAGAGGTTTGGGAATGCAATTATACACTAACACGAGTATTTCCGATAACGTTTATTATAGTTTATTTGGTATCAATGCCGATGGAAGTTTATTGCCTCCTACTGGATCGGAAATGATTACAAATTACGTAACTTCTAGTATTGCTACTTTACCAGGTCAACAAGTACAAGACGAAATTTATAAAAGACTTTATCACAACTTACCTTATTTACTAAAGACTAGAGGTACTCAAAGAGGCATTAAAGCTTTAATTGCTTGTTATGGTATTCCTGACACTATTTTATCTGTTGATGAATTTGGAGGTAATGTAGATAACACTATTCCTGGAGTTTACGATTTGGACTCTACTAATTATAAAATAACAATAGATACTGGAAGTGCTTCTGTTACAGGATCCACAACCATATCCTCTTCTTTACTTTCTCCTTTTACTACTTTACAATATTACGATCCTAACACCAAACTAAATTCAATAAACATAGAAGTTGGTTTTAGTCCTTCTAATACTATAAACAATTATATATCTGCCTCAGGAGTACTTGCAGGAGGAATAGATCAATACATAGGAAATCCTGGTTATGCAGCATCTTCTTCTTACGTTGCTTTGAATACGCTTAGAGACTCTTATTTTCAAAACAACTACACTAAGAAACACAGCGTTTGGGAGTACATTAGACTGATCAAATTTTACAATAACGGTTTATTTAAGGCTATTAAAGATTTTGTGCCGGCAAGAGCTGACGTGTCGACTGGTATTATTATTAAGTCGCACATGTTGGAAAGAAACAAACAGCCAAGATACGAACCTTCTGTTGCGGTCTATAATAATTACAGTCAGTCAATAGATATATTAGGAATCACGGGTTCGGGAGGAAATATCATATCAGGATCTACTTCTTGGTCAGGTTACAAGACTGGATCTGTTGGTTACGTTCCATTTACTAGTTCTCAAGGAGTTGAAAAATTCACTGGAGAATTTGGAGGATCCGTAATTACCGCAACTACTTTAAACAGTTTCCAAAAGCAGTACGATATTTCAAAGAATTTTAGCGGTTCTGCTGGCAGTTTCGTTACGCAATCTTTGGGAGCCCTATTTCAAAACGTTAGTGCTTCGGTAAAATCAAGAAATTATTTGGATTTGGATTACGATAGTAGTCAAGTTAAACCAAGTAATTATGGATTAATCACTCAATCACTTTCTAATAGAACTGCTAATAGCTATACCAACTATTTAGATCCGTATAGTCAGTTAGCGCAACTTCAAGACTCTAATTATGCTATGCAGAGTTACACGATTCCTAGATACTATGGATCAAAAACTACGAGCGCGACCTATACCACATACACCGATGGAGACTCTTCTTATGGTAAAACTGCAGCAATAGATAAAATAAAATATCAGTATAGTTATTTAGTGGATACATACTCTTCTTCTTTCCAATTACCAGGAAGAGTTAATGCACAGATAAAATATATTTTTGATAATAATCAAAATGTATTAGATTTAACTAAACAAAATAATAATATCTTTTATACACAAAACATATTTAAGTCAGGAGAAACTGTAAATATATCATTATTTGACTATAGTTCAGCCGATAATACTGCTCAAGTATTGACTAATAATACTAGTTCTAATTTATACGAAGGAGGTTTTAAATATAGTCCTGTATTGTATAGCACAGATGGAGTTAATAATAATAAAATATATGCTTTAACTCAACCTAGTCAATCTACTACGACCGTAACGATTCCAACTTATACATCAATTACACCAGGAGATCCAAATTATTGGTCTACCCCGACTCTAGGGACACTAAGATCCCCAGTACAAAGCGCTATATATATGCCAGTTACTTTTAGCGCGGTAGGAACGACTCCTAGTACATTATTGACATACGTTAATTTTACTATATACAATAATACTTTAGGATCTAGTAACATAAATTATTCTTATACAGCTCAGGTAGGCGTACCATCTTCTACTTCTCCTCCTTATAGATTTAATCAATACATAAATAGTTCATATTCAGGATCCGCAGGAACTCTTAATACTTGGCAACCAGGTCATAGTTATAGTGTAGCAATAAACAGCGAACAAACATATAATCCAATTGGAGGTTCAACAACTTCTGATGTATACACGACTTCTATTACGGATCTAGACAGTAAATGGTACGCCATAGATGTTAATACAATTAGAATATCTGCAACCCAATCTCTGTTCTATAATGGATTTATCGAAAGTTCAACTACACCAGGTATAGATACCCCAGTAAAAGTATTCAGTCTAAATCAAATGGATCTCATAAGACTTAAAAATAATAATTCTTCTTGGGGTTCATATAACGAATCTGAATATAGAGTAGTTGAAGTATCAGGACCAGATTATTATACAGATATAACTGGAGCTACACCCGGAAATATTCCATTTTATAAGTTTACTTTAGATCGAACACTAAATACTGGAGACACTAATTCAGGAGTTCCTGGCTACATATCTAATTATATAGTACTCAAAAGATCTCCTGATGAAACTAACTTGATTCTAGCTTTTTCAGGATCTTCCAATATAGTTAACGATGGTCTAATATTCCCTCAATATATAGATCCAGTTGTCAGGGAAAATTCTGGTAACGTCGTAAAAGCATTAAAGCAACAAAACCTAATTTAACAATATTTATTTTTAAAGCACAAATTATATGTCTTATTTAAGTAGCACCTCAGTAGTTGTAGACGCCATCCTTACAAAAAAGGGCCGAGAATTATTGGCACGAAACGATGGATCTTTCCAAATTACTCAATTTTCTTTGTCCGATGATGAAGTGGATTACACTTTGTACAATCCAAATCATCCATCAGGATCAGCCTTCTACGGTGAAGCAATAGAAAACATGCCAGTTCTTCAGGCTTTTCCTGACGATACAGAAATCATGAAGTATAAATTAGTGACGCTTCCTAGAGGCACAGCTAAGTTACCGGTATTGAATATTGGTTATAACAATATTAGCCTTCGTCAAGGAGCTTCTATCTCTATTACTCCTCAAACATTAAATTACTTGGGAGCTAATAGCACTTACGAGCAATCAGGCTACGTTGTTACTATCGGAGACGTTAGAACAATGAGTAACTTTGTTGGAGTTGGAATTAACACAGCAGAAGTCGCTTCTTTAAATGCTACCACAACAATAGGTACAACTGTAAGTAAAACAGTTATTGGTACTACAATCAATATGACAGCTACTACAGTTAATACTTTATTCGGTAGTAATTCTCAACTACAAACAACATTAATAGTAACAGGCCGTGACTCAGGCGCTAGAATTAGTGTTCCAGTAACAATCATTAAAACAAATTTATAATAGTTAATATATGTCTTTTACATCACTTGCTTCATCAGATTTTGTAGTATCTTCAGATTCTGTAACAGCTCCAGCATGGAGTACTAACGCTCAGACTCTGACTGCTTTCTACACTGCTTCATCTAACCTAACGAGTAGTTATTATTTGGACGTATATAATACTACTTATAACGCCTCTAATGCAGCCGTACAATTCTCAGTTGCTTACGGTCATATATACGGTTCTGGTTCAGCACCATTAAACTCTTTAGTGCTTCAAAATACTCCAAGTAGAATTACTTTTGGTCAATATAGAAACCTAATTTATGGAGATGCTACCGCTAACGTAAATTTTGGAACAGGTAATACCTCTTCTTTAAATTTAATTGCAATTCCTATAGATAGAAACAGATATAAAGGAAATTTATTTCCAGGCACTTTTAACTTAAGTTTGAAATTTGGAACTTACGCTCAAACTTTATTCTTAACAAATAATTACAACGACATATCTACTGTAAATTACTTAGATTGTGGTAGAGCTTACGATATCATTTCTGGTTCTAACGGTACAGCAGTTAATAGTCCTCTATTATCAGGAGCTCCTGCAAGAGGCTACACAGAATCAGGATCTTACGGTCTTTTCTTACCAGATATCGGTTTAATTGTATTGAATCCTAGAGCTTTAAGCGCGACTACAGCTAATGGTGGTTTGGCCATTCCTTTTATTACTTCTACTACAGCAGCAAATGGTTGGGTGAATCACGATTTAATTTATCAAACAATTAACTCGGGCAGTTCTTTCACATTGAACTCTGAAGAGACAATATCGTCAGATTATGTGTTTGTAAGAATTAAGAACGCAGAATACAATTATACTGCAAATCCATCAATGATAGACGTTTCAGGTAGCTTAATATATCCTAACTTTGTTAACAGTCCTCAGACCTACATGACAACTGTTGGTTTATATAACACCAATAACGAACTTTTGGCAGTAGCAAAAATGTCTAAGCCACTTGTTAAAGATTTCACAAAAGAAGCATTAATTAGAGTTAAATTAGATTGGTAATAAATGAGCAACGCAAAGAATATTTTAGATTCTAACGGAGCTGCTAAACCAATAAAAGTTAAATATTCGAGTTCTTACGACAACACAACCGTTAATAACTCTGGTATCTCGGCTAAAAAAGGTATAAACGGAGCAGTAAGTCCAGCCGGAGCCGCAACTCCATCAACGTTGCGTTATTGGTCTGTAAGACACCTTTATTATTCTAATTTCCTTACAGGATCTTCAAGTTCAACAGGTTCTGCAGATATAAATTATTTGCAATCTACAGCAGCCTCTGGAAGTGGAGATGAAGACATTAGAATTTTCCCTACAGGATCAAACGAAAAAATTAAAATAATTTCTATTCCAAGAACTGTTGCTGGTGAGAATATTGCTAGAAAAAGTTTTCAATTGGCCTCAGCCGATGGAACCAGTTATAAATTAATAGACGACGGTAACGGAAACGTAGTTGATGCTTTTAATAGCTACATACATGTGGGTAATATCCTGTATCCTCAAGCTACGGTAATAATAACCAATCAAAATTATTATTGCGTAATGGACGGTGGACCAAACGTTTCTGACAAATATTACACTTTTGATATAACTCAAAATCCTAAAACATTTAATCCGCTTTCTGACGCTACAGGAGATTGTGCTCCTATAGATAATGCGTCTTTAGCGCTATCCAGTTATTTTGGTCAACCTTTTCCTAGCGTAAGTATTAACACCGCTAATGCAAATATTACACTTAGAGAAACAGATCCTAAAACGAATCAAGTAGGAACATATAATTCGTTCTTTACTGTAAAGTCTACATATTCTACTCCTTCGGATCCTGCCAAATTAGAAGTTAAAATTACTGATTGTAAAATAAGAGGTTTAAGCGCAACTAGTATTTTAGTCCAACAGCCTTATCAATACGTAACTATAAAAGCTACCGCTACAGGAGTAAGCGCTGATAAATTTATGGCATACTACGATGAAACTGGTAGTGTTGGCTCTTTGATTCCGGCTTTGGATAGCAATGGAAATAACATAGGTACATTAACGTCTTCACAAATTGTTTCAGGATTTGATGTAAGAGTTACAACAGGAGCAAATTACATGTATTTGTATGATATAGCAGGAGTTTGCGATACAGTTTATACCACAATTAACATACCAGGAGTTTCAGCATCTCCGTCTGTTACAGTTAGTCCAAGTGTATCTAGAACTCCATCAATTAGTATTACGCCTAGTATTAGTACAAGCATATCTATAACGCCTTCAATTAGTATTACTCCTAGTATTAGTATTACTCCATCTATTAGCATAACGCCTAGTCAAACTCCTAGTATTAGCATAACTCCATCTATTAGTGTGACTCCTAGTGTAACTCCTAGTATTAGTATTACTCCATCAATTAGCATTACTCCATCAATTAGTGTGACTCCTAGTAGAACTCCATCCGTATCCATGACTCCTTCTATATCCGTAACTCCTCCAGCAGTACAGTTTGGTACATCCACTCAAGGCTCATTTGGAGCAGCTCCCACGCCTTATGCGGATTCGTTCACAGCTTGCTCTCAAAGCGATACTTTAATAGGACAAGTATTATATCAGTCTCCAGCCGCTGGAAATATTCCTGCTAATGGAGCTCAACTGTACACGAACACATCTCTTACAACAGCATGGAATCCAGGAATTGGTTCTCCAAGTTTCTTCAAAATAGGTAGAGCTTCTACTTATTGGGCGGTATTAGTAAGTATAGGCGGTGTTATTCAAGCAGTAACAGATTGCTCTACTATACCATCTGTTAGTGTCACTCCAAGTATTACTACTACGCCTAGTGTCACTCCAAGTATTAGTATTACACCTAGTATTACTGCTACGCCTTCTAAATCTCCTACTCCTTCTATATCTGTAACTCAACCAGCAATACAGTTT